>Ga0214544_1003646_pt1 | contig 31571 bp, 16 predicted proteins | sample CNSS3metaG_FD_160074 | JGI IMG/M metagenome (GOLD analysis project Ga0214544, IMG submission 160074) | Root nodule microbial communities from cowpea collected in UCLA plant growth center, Los Angeles, California, USA - CNSS3 | ecosystem: Host-associated > Plants > Roots > Nodule | place: USA...
ATATATATATATATATATATATATATATATATATAATATATATATATATATATATATATATATATATATATAATATAAAATTATATATATATATATATAATAATAATAATAATATAAAATGAGTGATTTTTATTTTTTTATATTTTAGAAATTAATCAAACAAAGTGATATTATTGATTAAATAATTAATTAAAGAATTTTTATTGTGTTGAACGTGATTTAATATTTATTTTTGTAATTTTATTTGAATTTGTGTAAATTTAAATTTACTTGAATTTTGTTTGAAATTTATAATAATGAAATATTGTATTTTATTTGAACATTATTATTTTTTATTGAAGTTTTAAAATTTAGTTTTACATATAGATATTTTATATATTTTTATATAGATTTGTTTAATATTTTAATAACTATACATTTTATTATAACTTTTATACCATTTATTTATATATGGTATAAATATATGTATAATCACCTCTATTTCATCAATATCTAAAATCAAAAACAATTATAAGAATTATTAATATTTTATAAAATTACTCACGTAATATGTATATCAATATCATTTTTCCGTCCAAATATAAATTCTTCATATAACATATGTATAAAATTTCAACATTTCTCAACATTCTACATAACACGAAGAAGAATAAAATTTCACTGCGAAAGCTTTCTCTCCATTTCCATTTCACCAACTCAAAACACCATAAATCTCAACATTGCAAGGTTTGCACAAAATATCAATTAACTCAATAGGAAATTAATTCTTTCACAATATCTCAAACCCAAATTATTTGACAAGTATACATAATTTATCTAAATTTTCTACAGATGGAGTCCTTTAAATCAAGTGTTTATTTTTTTAATTGACATGTAAAACATTGCTAATTTTCTCTTGCCTTACACTCTTGTAGTCCAATATCTCTATCACTTAAAAATATTTTTTCATTTTAATTTTTTATAAGGTTATTATTACAATTCATTGAATGTGATTTTATCTTATTTCTTTTTTCCCTTTTTATTTTAAATAGTTATTTTTTAATATATATATATATATATATATATATATATACTTAATTAATACTTTTAACTTTTTTTTCTTTTTATTATGACTTTTATTTTATTAAATCACAATATTACTCAAGGTTGCTCTTGGTAAATTTCTGCTACTCTTTGATCATGATGTTATACTTAGAACTATAACTGAGGTTTTGATTGATTGTTTAGGTGATTTTGTGTGATATAAAGTTGTAGAGAGTAGTAGTGTGAGTAGGAAAACTTGTCTTAGGTAAGAAAAGTTAATTTTAACTATTATAAGTTTGAATTATTTTGATTGTTTGTACGTGACTTTGAGATTGGGATTTTATGACTAATTATAAATTTTGATTGTTAAGAGTTGTTGAATTGAGATCTAGAGTATTGAATTTCAGGATTAGGTGTGTACTATGAAAGCTTGGGTTTTTTATGCTATGTGTTGCAAATGTGAATATGTTGGTTGGTTTGAGTGGTTTCAATGCGAATTTGGTATGTTTTGTAACTTGTATGAAACATGGAATGGTATTTTTGGTGTGTTTGCACTATCTAATTTTAGGACTTTGTTGTCTATGTTGTATAGACTTGTTGGACGAGCCCTATCCTCACTAGGCGAATTACCAAAATCGAGTTTGGACGAGAGTCAAGAGATGGTCTACTTGATGGGTGAGTGTCAAACTTGAGTTTGGCAGAGGGTTATGAATTGGGTAGTCACTGAGCATATTTACTCTCGCTAGCTTTAAGTTGGTTCCATTATTGGACTCACTAGGCGAGATGCACAATCGTTGAGTGAGTGAACTCCCAAGGGATGCTCGTTGAGCGAGTGTGTACAAGAAAATAGTCTATTATCTACGAAAAAAATTTGTAGACAACATTAACATCCGTAGGTAATAAATAAATATTTACATACAAAAATTTCATAGGTAAGTATGATGGGTTTTGACAAAAATTTTTCGTACAAAAGATTACTTGCGAAAGTGAGCGTAGAAAATAAATATCACAAAAAACATATAAAAATTATTTAAAAAAAATTACCTGCGAAAAAATATTCGTATATAAAAATTATATTAATTTTTTAATTAAAAACAATGTTATCTACGTAGCAAATTTCGTAGATACTATATTTTTTATTTTACCCTTAGCTTTAAGTTTTATTCCAAACCCAAACTTTGCAACACGATTTAGGTTTTTCCGAAGTCCTTTTGCTCGACTCCATTTGCTAATCCATCTTCCATCTTCCTTTCATTCACGATTTTTCATATTTTCAAGAGTTCAATTTTAGGTTTCTCTACTTTGCCTAATTAGGGCTTCTTGTTTGAAATTGTTATTTGCTTTATTCGCTCCAAATTTGTGGTTTTCTTTGTTCGCTCCAAATTTGTAAGTTGTTCTTTTCTTCCTCTATTTTCTAACCCATCTTCATCTTCTACTCATTCACGGTTTTTAGTCTTCAAGAGAAGTTTGGGCAATGATAGTGTTTATTTTTACCTCTTTTTGTGTGTTTACTGTCATGAATAAATTAACTCTTTCCTAACTTTTATCTTGTTATATCCTCAAGTTTAGTGTGTTTTGTATTGTTTGGTATTTAGTTGTTTTATGCTTATTTTGCCTCTAATCTATCTTTTAAGTGTGTTAAATAAGTTAATAGGAAACATTTGTGGTGGAGGAAAACAAGCAAGAACTCAAGGGAGCATCATTCGAAGAGAAAATATGGATTTTGAAGTAAATACCTACGTCGGATGCCACTGAAATCACGCCCAGTGCTTCAAATACATAGTGGGTTTTCCCCCTTTTGGGGTTAGAGAGGAAGATGGGTTGCAAATTGGAGATGGAGACGTGAATGAAAGGCGCAATTGGAGCATAGATCAATTTGTAAAACCTAGGTTCTCCATCATGGAGAGCTAAAACTATTTGTTGAGATTAGATGTAATGGACTGAATTCTTGTGTATTTTGTTATGTTAATCCATATGCTTTTCCATTTCTATGTTAAGATTTGATTTCCATGCTTAATGCTTGCTTTGGTTTGGCCACCCATGCATGATTTGTGGTTCTTGAGGTGTTAGAAAATGTCTTTTGAACCTTGAACTGAAATTAAATGCCTAATGGAGCTTGTATCTAGGGATAAAACACGATTCATTAATAATCTTAAGACTCTTGAACTTAATGCATGATTTCACTTGTTGAGGATTCAAGGAATTTGAACTTGATGAGTTATCATAGACTCAAAGTCGCTAGGAATAGGATTTGAGTATTCTTGTGAGTTGATTTTTGTAACATCCCTAAGAAATATTACTGATACTAAATAAATAAAATTCGAAATACAATAAATACCGCATTGAATAAAACTATTTCCCAAAACAAGGGAAATTTAAAACTTTAATATGTAATAAACTATAAAACCAGGAGTCCATAATTTCATAAAACTGAAATAAAAGTCAATGGCTCCCGCCAGATTTACATGATATTCTCAAAGCTAAAATGATAAAACATAGAATATATGTATATACAAAAACATCCCCTGCTAGCCCTCGCTCCGGTCTAAGCATCTCCTGGCCCACCTGTCACATCATCTGCTCCCGAATAACAAGTTATCCGATCATCGCCACATACACACAAAAAGGGTGAGCTATGCACAATAAAAAATATAAATAGATATAAGAAATAAACATGTTTTCCCCAACCCAAAAATAACATAACTACAATTCTCATACTTTTCAAAACAACCAACCATGACCTCATAGTCCTTCATGAGTCATATGCATGAACTAGATCTTGGGACTTCACTGTGCTTCCACGAAACTAACTCATTCATGGTCCAATCCTATGAGCCTATCCCGCTTATAGTCCTGCCCTACAGACTCCTCGCCTGTAGTAAAAACATCCAAGTCTCATAACTTGGACCCTGGCACGCACGCAATCACCATACTATGGACTCCTTGCCCAATAGTAGCCGACGGGAACATATCAGTTCCTTGCCCATCGTGCGCCCGACACATGCAATCACCATACTAAGGACTCCTCGCCCATTAGTAGCCGACGGGAACTCAACCAATTCCTTGCCCATCATGTGTCCAACCACCAAGCACATCCCAGACCCCTATTGGACTTAGTCTTTCAAGCCCAAACACCACACCACATGCATATACAACCTAACCTTCATATAAACAGCCAAAACACATTCAAAAGCATGTAGAAACATAGTAATTCGCATAAACTCGCTTAAGCTAGGGACTTCTCGCCGGAGCTAAGCCCTCAGCCTCGTCTAGGCTAACACACATTGCCTGAGCGAGCTTAAAACAATGACCACACCACGTTATCTCGTTTAGGCGAGATCCTCTCGCCTGGGCGAGTCACACCTTCGCCCAAAACAACACACAGACCTCGCCTAGACGAGGTTTCAACAAAAACATCACAACTGATCCCGATATCTCGCTTAGGCGAGACCTTCTCGCCTGAGCGAGACCCTAGTTCGCTCAAACCTCCAAACTCCCTCGCCTGGGCGGAAAATCGCGCTTAACATACCTGATCTCGTCGCCATCTCGCTTGGGCGAGCCACTCTCGCCTAAGCGAGGGTATCACTCGCTCAACACTAAAACAGCTCGCCTAGACGAGCTACAAGACCTCTAAACCATAAACATAGCTCTACAATTCTCGCTTAGGCGAGATGGACTTGCTTGGGCGAGACTTGCAGGGTTTTGCCTCTGTACATGCTCTCAATTCACCAAAATCAACACCAAGACAATGAAATGGCCCATCACCTAATGGTTACCCTTGTACTAGGTTTTCTTTGTCCCTTCACATTCATACCACAACTAATAGTTAGCAAAAATAAAGCTTATTCTTTACCCATCAAGATTTGAACCCGTGACCTTTCACTCATAAGGCCAAATCACAACCATTATGCCAATTCACATTTGGTGATACCCTCCAACCAAAGGCAGTTTACATCATCAATCCCATACTCATACATATTATTAAAAATTAATAATAAAATAACAACACATAATTGACATACATAGGACTCAAACCCAAATCCTCACACATCATCAAAGTACTCTCAACCACATGAGCTAGTACTTTTCCACGTCACACCACCCAACAATTAATGCCATAAAGGCTCTTTTTACTCACATTAATTAATTAATTAATTTCACGGGTCTTACATTACCCACACCTTTAAAAGTTTTCGTCCACGAAAATAAGACTTACCAGAGGTGAGGATGAGACTTCCTCATGAGGTTCTCCATCTCCCATGTCATCTCCTGGGTTGTCTCGTCCCAGAGAACCTTCACAGTCCGGATCTCCTTCCCTCTGAGCTGTTTGACTTAAGAATCTAGAATCCTCACCAGTCCAACTCCAAGAGTTAGGTTCTCACGCACCTGAACATCATCCTGCTCCAGCACATGAGTAGGATCCGTCACATACTTCCTCAACTGTGATACGTGGAAAACATTGTGCAGGTTTGCCAAGTGAGGTTGCAATGCAATCTCGTATGCCACTAGTCCAATTTGCCTCGTAATCTGATATGGGCCGATGAATCGAGGAGTCAACTTCCTATGTAATATTTTGTAGGTAACTTGAGTACTACATTTTACACGAGTACTTTTGGAGATAATTTTTGACGCCTTGGTTTCGTAGGTTATTCGTAGTTATTTTTCTATGCCTTAATTTTATAGATAAAATTCATGATATGGTGTAGTTTGATTAGTCTTGTTATGTATTTTGAAGAACTTCAGTAAATTATGCATTTTGGAACACTTTATTTTGTAAAAGGATTACAACTACACTATATTTGTATGCTTGCGTATATTTCTCTTATATATATGACTAGGTTGCTTAATACTTAGCATGTAATTATCCAAGATAGTAGAAATATTCTATTTTCTTGGCGGTTACATGTTTCACTCTGACTATCAACTAGAACTTTTAGTCTAATGACAAGTACTCAATTCAACAATTGGTATTATAATCAAGATTACAAGTTTGATTTCTATTAAGGAAATTATTAAAAAGGAGAGTAGAACAAATGTGACATCATGTATTTTATAGCAAAAGCTATGTGCATCAAATTACAATAAAATAATAGTTATTGGATTATTATGTTCTTAATTAAAAAAGAGTTATACATTAATTATTATCTATAACTTCTATAACTTTTGATCTAATGATACAACTTAATAAACTAATATAGTCTTGTCAGTTGTGCAGAAGACATGTGAATTTAATAACTTATTATGAAACAAAGTAGAAAATGACTATAAAAAACAAGAAAGTAAGGTAATTCAATACCTAGAGCATAAAGGGTGGGAGGCTAAGGACGTAAGAATGGTTAGATCACAACAAAAATAGTTGGTAGCATTTTAGATTCATGGTGCAAGATCTTACATACTCAAGATAATTGAAAATAAAAATTATAAATAAACTCAAGATAATCAAATAATTTTGGGAAAAATTCAAACGAACAAATTCATCGATTCAAGATTCAACTAAACTACTGTGAAATTATTACTGAGCAAATCTACAATTCGTATACATTATAATCATAGAATTATTTAAATAATCATATAACATTTATTCATGAAATTGAAACTGCAATCACAATTAATAAAAAATGCAAATTCAACAATAGATTCATAAATTGTTTAGGCGATCAATTAATAACCTAATATTCATTAAAACAGATTAATCAATCATAATTTGATCAACATCCAAACTCAATTCTTTCGTGATCACAACAATAACTAAGAACTTAAAACAAAAAGACAAAAAAAACATATAAAATCCCAAATTATATAAAAAATTAGGACAATGATATTTTGATAACTAAATTTTGACAATTTTCTCTTATAGTCTAATGTGACATCTTCTAAATAGTTTTGAAATATAGCAAAAAAAGAGAGAAAATAGAAAACTACTCAAAAGATGTCAACTCATATTGCAAGAGAAAGTTATCAAAATTTAGTTGTTAAAAAATCATTGTTCAAAAAGTTATAATTTGAGTTGAATAGGATCACGTTGAATTGATGGTAAAATTTATCTTTCAAGAACTTAGAAAGAAAGAAAATGAGAGAGATGTGGAGAAGAAAGAATAGTGTTGCACATGTTTAGATTTACATCTTCAAATGAAAATATAACTAACTTTTATTGTTGTAACTAAATTTCCCTCCTATTTTAATAATGTTATATGTGCTGATTTATAGGTCCTCACTAATTTTAATTAAGGCCTGTCCAATGATCTTTTTGTAAAGCATATGAAGCCTAATTTGATAATGATTTGATCAAATTATTTTCAATTTAAGCTAAGTAGCATAAAGTATATATCCAGGGTGTATCCAAAGTGTGCCTCTTCAATTGCCATTTTGACCTAGTAATACTTAGATATTGTCTAAGTTATTAGAACAAAAATAAATTTAGCGAGATATGTCAAATGAGTAAAAGTTTAAAAGAAAATAAATAAATTAACGACTAACTTTATTAAGCCTATTAATTTTAAACTCACTAAATATATATATAAAAAAAATCTCAAATATGTACTATCTGTTTATGTTTATCTACTATGGCAGGATTTTTACTTGTTTATATATTTTTACCTTTATTTATTTGGATTGAGGTAAGGATGAAAAGGGAAAAGGGAGAAAGAAAGTGAACAAAATAAAAAAATAAAAATAAGTGTTTGGATTTGAGAAATTAAGTGTGAATGAATGGAAAATTATAACCAACTACAAAAATATTCTTAGTTTATTTTTAATAAAAATGTTAAAATTTAATAATTAATTGTGAAGTAATTAATTTATAAAATTGAAAATAATATTTAAATTTCTGGTAAAATTTTATAAAATACATGAAAGTAAATTTTTATAAACAAAGCATTAATGACTATTGTGGTAAATAATACTTAGTTTTATCAAACAAACTTGATGTGATTGGACATGAAAAAATACATACTTCTTAAGTTGGTAATATTGTATCAAACAATATTTAATGGTAATTTAGAGAAATTAGTGTATAAAAGTAACATTTATTTTAACTTAGTGATTTAGTAGAACCATTTAGAGGTGCTCAATTGAACTAACTTGATGTATTAGACCTGCCTCACTAATAAGTTACTCCAATGCAAATTGAATTATCGCAAGTTGATGTATTTAATTTTTAGTGAAAACTTATAAAGTGACCAATACTTTAGATGTATTGGGTAAAATCAATAAATTAATTAGTTATTGACTTATTTGATTAATTTATAAGTTAGTATTAAGTAAGTATTATATTTTAAGACTTCTAGTTTATAAGCTAAGCTACTTTACCTAACTTGTAAGTTATTTAATTTAATGTTCCTCTATTATTACTACTTATATTTTAATATATTACTTATTATCCTTAATTTATTTTTACTTATTACTACATATTTTAATTTTATTTAAACAATTAATTATTTTACTGTTCTATTATTTATTTAGCTATTTTTTAATTATCTTGAATATATAATTAGTTTCTATTTTTGTCGTTTTTGTTCATTTTGGTTCAATGTTCAATTAAGTCATAATTTTATTAATTTTCTGTCAATTTGGTTCGTTATGCTGACATGTTTATAAAGATTAGAAGTTGACACACTCATATTAATTATTTAAACACCGTTAGCAAAAAAATATTGACTTGACAACAAATTAGAACCTAATTGAATACTGAATTAAAATGAGGACCAAATTGAAAAAAATAATAAAAATAGAAACTATATGTGTATTTAAACCTTTTCAATTTTTAATGTAGTTCAAATAGAAAAACTTTACAATATAAACTCAAGTAATTAATATTTCATTATATAATACTATATCAAAATTATATAATGAAATTTAAAAAAATAAATTCAATATAATAATACTTTAAATTAAAAAAATAAGAAATAAATTTATAAAATAAATAAAAATGAAATTTAATTAATACTCATTACATCAACTTATTTAAATAAAACTATTTATCCAAATAAGAAAAATCCATATAACTTTTAAAAAATAAACAAAAGTACTAAAATGTTTAATAAAAAATTGATTATCTTAAAAAGAAACTACAACTATAATTACATAATAACATATTTTTGTTTAAAAATGTAAAAGTTGTATATATATATAATAAAATTTACGTAATTATTTTATTTGACGTGATTTATTATTTATCAACTATAACTAATTTAATCAAATAAGCAACGTTATAAGTTTGAAACTCATCTCGCCATAAGTAGATAGTTTTGTCTAATACAACTTTAAAATTTTAAAACACGAGATCAATTTAATTTTAAACTAAAAAAATGTGACAGAAAAAAAATTAAATATACTTTTAATTCTTAAATTCAGATATAAAATTAAAATTCGTTCTTTTCTTAAATTTTAATGCATTTTTATTTTTAAATTTTAAAAATAGATGAATATAGTTTTTTTATAACTTAACTAGGTTAATTTTTTTGACTTATTCAACGCATTTGAGATTAATAATTGGATTGTTTATAGGTTCTCGTTCTAATGGCAGTTGCTGTCCATTAAATTAAAATAATTATACCTATTTAGGTTTCAAATTTAAAAATTAAAAAATGTATCTAATTTTTAAATAAAAATAAAATCGAATTTAAAGGATTAAAACATATTTAATAAATAAAATATACCATGTGTTTTCTAACTAAATATTTCAATTTTCTTTTTAAATAAAAAAGCGAGACAATATATCAGCAACTCAGAGTTAGATAACCCAATCACAAGTAACATAACATTTTTATCCATCTAGCGTGTGAGTCAGGTCTGGTTCTAACTAAAAAAACAGCCATCTTAATCATGAACCAAATAGTTAGCAATCTGCCAGAAGCTTTGTTAAAATTGTGAGAGCCACATTCAATTCAGACCTAAGAAGATGATAGGATAAGGGTTCAGAAATCTGGATTCCACAAAAAATTCATTTTTTCGAGAAAATTTTTTAAAAGGGGAAAAACATTGGACGTATATGTCAACTTCCTCAATCTCATTATCGTCATTATCCCTTCATTTTATTTTCTGTTCATAAATTTATATTCTTTTGCTCCCATCATTTCTTTACATATTTTCCACCCTCAGCTTCAACACATACTGTTTCTCTGATCGTAACAGTGATACATAAAAATGGAGGCACGTGCAGGAGCCAATCAGCGTATTGCAAGAATCTCTGCTCATCTTCAGCCATCAAATTTCCAGGTTTCTTCCTCTAATTCACGTCACATCTGGATCTGTGTTCCTTGCATGATCAATAAGCTTTAGCTTCCATTTTTTGAAACACGTTTTTTGATTTATTGTGACAGGAAAGGGGCGATGTTATTCTCAAGAGAGCTGAGTGCAGAGCAAAGGGTGGGGCACCCGGATTCAAAGTGGCAATTTTGGGGGCTGCTGGGGGAATTGGTCAATCCCTTTCTTTGTTGATGAAGATTAACCCATTGGTTTCGGTTCTTCATCTTTATGATGTTGTCAACACCCCCGGTGTCACAGCTGATATTAGCCACATGGACACCGGTGCTGTGGTAATTTCCTCTCATTGAATTATTGATTGTCAATAACACAAGACCGAGTTGTAGTTTTTGTGCTAATGCTTAAGGGTAGTTACAATAGTTTTCCGCTATGGTACTGATGGAGATTTTTTTGAGGGGGGTTTTCTTTTAAGGATCAAGGAATTTTTTTATTGAAAATATTTTTGTGATGGAACTTAACGATGTTTAGCTGCCATTTTTTCAAATAATGCGTGTTTGTTTGGGATTTTAGGTTCGTGGCTTTCTGGGACAGCCACAACTCGAGAATGCACTCACTGGCATGGACTTGGTAATCATACCTGCTGGGGTGCCAAGGAAACCTGGGATGACAAGGGATGATTTATTTAAAATAAATGCTGGAATTGTGAAGACCCTTAGTGAAGGAATTGCCAAGTGCTGCCCCAATGCAATCGTCAACTTGATCAGTAATCCAGTCAATTCCACTGTTGCTATTGCTGCAGAGGTTTTCAAGAGCGCCGGTACATATGACCCAAAGCGACTACTGGGTGTTACAGCCCTTGACGTTGTGAGGGCAAATACTTTTGTGGTAGGCATTTCTTGCTGTTCTTATTCAAACAGTCCATAACTCATTTAAATTTCCTTGGTGCTGTGCTGTAGAAATAAAATATCTAGGAGACTACAACCTAAAAGTATAATCAAATTTGGAGTTAACTGTTGGATTAAATTAGTTTGTTTATATGGTTTTGAAAAGTATTACAATGGGTTGAACAAAGCAGATTCTACAAGTGAGATTTTTATAGTATATGCTGGAATTGTATTAATACAGGCTGTATGTCCGACTATGTTTTCTTCTTGCAGGCAGAGGTACTGGGAGTGGATCCAAGAGAGGTTGACGTTCCAGTGGTGGGAGGTCATGCTGGGGTCACAATTTTGCCTCTTTTGTCACAGGTCTTGTAGAGAATACTCCCTTAATTTAAAAATATTATAGAATAGACAGGTCTTGAAACTTCTTCAAACTTGGTTTAACAGGTTAAGCCTCCCAGTAGCTTCACTGCAGGAGAAACTGAATACCTGACAAATCGCATTCAAAATGGAGGAACTGAAGTTGTGGAGGTACTTTCATTTTAATCTAGAACCTCAACATGTAAATGTAGTAGAAGAGGGATAATTCATAAGATCCATTGCATATAATATGTTGATAATTTACGGTCATACAAATATGTACTTGTTCCTATGGTCATTTCTAAGTTGATGGCGATTGTGTCACTATCAATTATGCATCCTTCTTTTCAGTTACCATTACCAACATCTGCCATATGCTAGATATTAACTGTGAAATATTAATAGAGGTCAGAGAAAACTATAATACGATGCTGCAACTATAAGTTGTTTAAGTTGCCATGAGCCTAAGATAATATAAGATTGGTGCAACTGCTCCAATTTCCTTCATCATCACAAGAGACTACAGTGGTCCCTATCAATTTTGCTTTAGATGTTTAAACAAGTGAAGATACCCTAACAATGTAAGCGATAATAAGAGGAGCGTATAAACTTGACCATATGAATGATGTTCAAACAAGTGAACATACCCAAACAATGCTTGACAAATAGAGGAGACTATACACTTGACCATATCATTTTTAGTTAAGATTTTCAAACAAGTGAAAGTACCCAAACAAAGGTGCATACTATAATCAGAAAACAGAGACGAATACAGAGAAGTGTAGTAGAATAGAACTTATCATTCAAAGAGAGTGAAAAGTCCTCTTTGGTATCACAAAGAGTTGTGTTTAAACTGTTATCAACAAACTAAAACTAACTGAAAAATGGAAAACTTGTCAACTGTATAATAATGACTAGTAGCAATAGTTCAATAGTTCAGCTGTAAAAGAATGGCTAATAACAGTAGTTATTTGTATCATACCACATTTTGCTGGTCTGAATAGATTATCTCTACTGCTCAACCATGTTTCCATATCCATGACCTTAGCTTTTAAACAAATCTAAAATTATTTTGTTTTTCATTTCCTTGTCTATATTTGGTTTTGATGGAATGTTCATCATAATCTATTAACAATTATTATTCATGTTACAGGCAAAAGCTGGTGCTGGTTCGGCCACACTATCCATGGTTAATTGTTTATCAACTTTATCTTCATTTTTCTACATATATATCATCAATCAAGTGTCAATTTTGTCATAGTAGACAAACAAGCAAAGTTGAAATCTCACTCCTGATTGTGTAGGCATATGCAGCTGCCAAGTTTGCGGACGCATGCCTCCGTGGCTTGAAAGGGGAAGCTGGGGTGGTGGAGTGTGCTTTTGTTGATTCTCAGGTTCCATTTTAACGTCCTTTTCCTTGCACTTGTTCTCCATCTTGTCTTTTAGATCTTGTTTAACATTATCATCTGCCTTCGATAGGTTACGGAACTTCCCTTCTTCGCAACCAAGGTACGTCTCGGTCGTGCCGGAGCAGAAGAGGTATATCAATTAGGCCCCCTCAACGAGTATGAAAGGTATCACAGTTTATGAATCTATTCCCTATTTTCTTGGATATAGTAAGCAGTACAGAAGGTGAAACTTTTGCTGTGTAATGCTTCACAGGATTGGGTTGGAAAAAGCAAAGAAAGAGTTAGCAGGAAGCATCCAGAAGGGTATAGACTTCATCAGAAAATAAAATGTGACCGGCAAAAACTAGTTTCTGCTTCTTTTAAATAAGGACCTTCTGTAATGCTTCCCTTTGTTCATAGTAAATTTTTTGTCTTAAAAATAGCATTTTAAATTTTCGGTGTCATCCCTTACTACTGATGACCACTGATATGACATCAGTGAAACCGTATAATGATCTGAAAGATACTACAATATGGGTCTTTTGTACTAATTCAAAATCTTATTTTACTCGCAACACATTTTAGTATTTGTCAGTGCATAACAAATAGTAATGGCTTTTTTGTTCCTTTAGATTGTGCTGTATATGCTGAAACTGAGAAGGTTGATGATAGAACTTTGTGTTGTGGTCATAATTTTTCACTAATCAATCGTATGAGATCTAATACCAATGGCCCACTCTTCTATCACCCATCACAACAAACTAATCTCCATAATCCGGGATAAAAGCAAAATGAAATGAAGGGCAGAATTTTGGAGAAGACAAAATATATACACCATCTGTCAATGACATCATGGCATGTGGTTGTGCAAGAACCATAATTAGATTGTCTTCTTCTTGACATGTGGGAAGTAGCAAGATGAGATGCAGCAGAAAGAAAAAGAAAAAAGAAAACTTCTTTCTGGGTTGTGGACATAAACTCACTTTAGTGGTAATGCCTAAGAAGCGAGTAGAGGTCTAGAAGCATCTATAAATAAAGTTGAGTGATAGAAAATATATTCAGTTTCTCGATTGCATGTACTTCACGCAACTGAGTAAGCTCTCGTATTGACCTATTGGATTCAATTCTGGTAATCGAAATGGTATAAGTTGTGTTCCGATTAAGTCACGAGTAAGAAGATACACAAGCTCCCAAGTTAGAAAGCTGGTTAAGTAATTATTTGAGCTTATACATTTACAGTCAAGTTGCAGAAGGTTGATCTTTTACCACTGAATTTTATTATGTAGATCTAGGTTAGAGAATATAAGAGGAATATCTCTATTTTATCTTTTCTGTTTTACATACGTGTTATATTTCTGTTAGGGTATTATGCTTTATGTTAGGGTATCACTCATCAACATATATTTATATAAATCTATGTATCATTAAATGATTCAATAATGAGAATGACAAACAATAACTCGTATTTTTGTTTATCAATTTTTAACATGGTATCTAAAGTCTAATTCATTTTTTCTTTTTCTTTTTATCCTAGAGCCTTCGTCTTTTATTTTTGCTCATCATGGGTACTCTTGTAGAACCAAGTCTACTTCTTCACATGTTCTTTTCTCCTACACTATTTCTCTGAAAAACTCACTAACATCAATTTCCTCCTTTGGAAACACTAGGTGGAACCAGTAATCAACACTTTCAGTCTACTACTTCTGCTTACTCTGCTTCGGTTCATTCACAAACACAACAATCTCAGAATTGGTTTATTGATTTTAGTGCTTCTCATCATCTCACACTTGATGCAACAAATTTAATGGATGCAACATCTTCTCACGGTGGAGAGAATGTTTTATTAGGAAATTGACAAGGTTTGCCTATTCAATTGTTTTGTTTTTCTTCCTTTATATCCATTCACAATCCTTCTGTTAACTTACATCTCAAAAACTTATTATATATCCCCTTTTTCAAAAAAAATCTTATTACCATTAGTTGTTTTGCTCGTGACAATCATGTTTATTTTGAGTTTCATCCTTTTTTCTATTTTGTTAAATCTTACGTTGATGATCCCATTTTATTAAAATGGTCTTTTGGTTCCGAAGTTCCCGTTGATCCATCTCCTTGCCTCTGTTCCTGCTTCACTAGCATGTCTTTCCTCTATTGCCTAGTCCACTACGTCTTTAAGTCCTGCGTCTACGACTATCATCAACCACAAGTTTAGTTTATATTCCAAATGGCACAATAGACCGTGCCATCCATCTCTTAATGTCTTAAATCATGTTCTTAAACTTTGTAATCTGTCTTCCATCCATAAAATGTGAGTGGATGTTTTGTGGAGCATGCTGTATGGAAAAGTCTCACCAATTTTCCACTTCTCCTTCTACTCTATATGTTTATCCTTTACAACTATTTTTTGTGATCTGACCCTCTCATATCACTTCATCCTTGGGCTATAGTTACTATGTGTCATTTGTTGATGCTCATATTGGATTTATTTTCTTAAAAGTAAATCTGACACCTTGAATATATTCAAACAATTTCAATCCACTGTAGAATTGTAGTTAAACTAGAAAACCAAAGAGGTGCAAACAGATTGGGTGGTCAATTTCGTCCCTTCACTCACTATTTCAAATCTTTAGGCATTCATCGTCATATTTTTTGGCTCCATACACATCATCAAAATGGGCTCATTGAACATAAGTGGGCTCATTGAACATAAGCATCGTCACATTGTTGATATAGGTTTAACTCTTCTCTCCCAAGCTTCTCTCCTATTGAAATTTTTGGATCATGCCTTTCATACTGTAGTCTATCTTATTAATAGACTCCCTTCTCCAGCACCTTCTTATATATTACCTTATTCTACCATCTTTGACAAAAACTATGACTACACTTTTCTTAACCTTGTGTTTGGATAAAACATTTCAACAATTCTAAGAAATTGAAATGCATTGCATTTGAAATTCTAGCAATTGAATTCCCTTCATTTTTTAAATAATATGTTTGGATAGAGTAATTGAAATACCTTACAATTCAATTTCTTGTTTCGATAAAATAATTGAATTTCTTTTATGAGATAAAATTTCATTTTAATAATATTTACTTTAATATATAAATTTTGAAATTAAATTTAACAAATATAATTGTCAATTTAAAATATTTAAATTCGGTCAAATTTTGATCGAGCCGACTCGACAAAATTCAGCCAAATTTTGACTAGCGTAAACTCAGTCCAATTTTTTCAAATTTAGGTTAGAGCCAACTAGGTCACATTCGGCCAAATTTCGGTCTGTGTTGACTTGACCAATTTTTTCAAATTTTGGTCGAGGTCTGGATCTTCTGGCTAGTTAGGCTCGTTGACACAGCCCGATCTATCTGCGTCGTGGTTGTTGAGCTTGTCCACCCGTCTTTGTCATCGGGCTCGTTTGGGTTATCTGGCCCGCTTGTCGTCAAGCCGTTTTGGTAGTCAATCCTGTCCGACCCACCTTGATCGTCAGTCCACTCGACTTGTCTTTTCGTTGGGCCTGTCTAGATCGTCAAGCCAGTCCGAACTGTGTATGTCATCGGACTAGCCCGACCCGTCTAAGTCATTTGGGTCGTCTGAGCCAAATTGACATCTCTAATCTTGAACAATGAGGAATTTCACAAATTGTGAAATTTCAATTTTTTTCCTTTTTGAGTGAATTTCAAATTCTACTATTTTAGTGATTTGAAATACCTTCTTAAAATCACTCAATTTCAATTTCTTTCTAATATCTTTATCCAAACAAGTCATTTTACTTAAAAGAAATTCAAATTCTCCAAATAAATGAATTACCCTCTTAAATTTCCTCATCCAAACACACCATAAAGCTATTGGTTGTACTTGTTATCCACACAAACAACCCTATTACACACACAAATTATAGTTTCGTTCCACTACTTGTACTTTTTTAGGTTATTCCTCTTGTCATAAAGGATATAAATATCTTGATGTCAATGGTAAACTTTTCATTTCAAAAGATGTTCCCTTTGATTAAAATTCCTTCCCTTTTATTTCTCCAACTACATCATCCCTACCTTTGGGTTCTTACTCTTCCTCCATTCCTTTCGACATTTTTCCCACTAGTGCATTTTACGCTTTTTAACTCGGACTTTATGCCTCGGTTATAGTGGAAACGAGGCATATAAACATGCGGTGGCAGTTTTGTAATTTATGCAACTTTTATGTCCCGGTTATTAATTGACCCGAAGCAGAAACTAGTTTTATGCCTCGGTTCTGAGAGACCCGAGGCCTAAAACCTCTCAAAAATTTCTCCCTTCCCGCCACTTGGATTTTTCAATTTAAAATAAAAGCTTTATGCACCGTTTGATACGGACCCGAGGCAATAAGGCTTATATGCCTCGGTTGTTTGAACCCGAGGCAGTACAACTGGGTAAAATAGCGAGGCCCAAATTCTTTTCTTCAATCCTTTTTGCAGGAAACCCTAAAGTCGCGCCGCAGACCAACGTCTCCCCCACCAAGCTTCTTCTTCATCCTTCCATGCGAGAACGTCTCCCCCACCGTCCTCTCCTTCGTCTTCATCGCAAGCAACCACCTTTACAGGTGGGCGTCACTCCCCAACTCCACTTCCACCGTCAGCCCACTTCCACTCGTAGGTTTATGTTTTCACTCCGCTCCTCCTTTCTCTTGTTCGTTTTGCAGTTCGGGATGGGTTCGACAACGATGATTCAGGCACTTATGCGTCCCAGTGGTCGTCAATCGCATGAAAGGGGTAAAGGAGAGGTGCTTCTTCGCCGCGGTGGTCATGAATCGTGAAAGGGGTGGAGGATGTGGTCCTACAGCTGCGGTGCAGTGGTCGTCAATGAAAGGTTTGGGGGAATAAGTTTTTCTTCCTCAATGGCTTCTTCCTCAGTGGCAAGTGAGTGATGGGAGATCCCTGAAATTTTTTTAGGTTAAGAGTTTATGTCTTATTTGTTTTTTTCTGTCTTCATTTGCAGTTGTGTGGAACCTGCAATGGTGTGTTTGGCGAAGTAGTTTTTGTGCAGGTGATTGAGATTGATTGGTAGAAAGATTAATCCTCTGCAAGTCAAAAATGGAGTGGGAAGAAGGAGTTGGGTCGTGGCGTTGTTGGGGATGACAGAGGAATGAAGAGAATTCCCAGAATCCCGTTCAATTGTATCATTTTTTATTTTTTTTTTAAAAATTGTGAACGTCTTAGGCCTCGGTTCTCAGTAAAACCGAGGCATGAAATGAGTTTTCTGCCTCGGGTAACACCTGAGGCCAAAAGCTAACCCTTTTTGGCCTCGGTCTTATATGTCTCGGTTCCAAAACCGGGGCAAAATAGAAAAAATAACCGCGGCCAAATACTCTTTCTGCACTGGTGTCCTAATGTTGGTATTCACTTTCCCACTCAACATGCTTCTCATGAATCTTCTATTTTATGTCTTGTCTCCTCTATTCCTGATGATCATACCACTGTCAGGTCATTTCAAATCACTCAACCCATTGTTCCTCTTGTTCCATCCACAAGTTCAAATCATCCCATGTAAACTCGTTCCAAATTTGGGTTCTCAACACCACTGTCGGATGTATCTATGTACTCATATATGTTGATGATATTATTTTGATAGGTTCTTCTCTTTCTTTGCTACAAAATGTCATTTCCAAACTGAACTATGTGTTTACTATAAAGCAGTTGGGTGATCTTAACTATTTCCTTAGCATTGAGGTCAAAATGTACTTTAATGGTTCTCTTTTTTTATCTCAATTCAAATACATTCGTGATCTTCTTGCTAAAGCTAGCATGACTAATGCAAAAGACATATCTACTCCTTTTTAAGGAGGATTGAAATTATCTAAATTCGGGTCTAACTACATGGATAATCCCCTTCTTTCGTGTTCTATTGTTGGTGCTTTACAATACGTTATTATTACTCGACCTAAATTATGCTATAGGGTGAACAAGGTCAGTTAATTCATGGCCCAACCATTATTGGAACACTAGAAAACTATCAAACACATAGTTTGCTACTTAAAAGGATCTTTTTCTCATGGCTTACAACTTCACCTTACTGCTCTCACTAATGGTTGTTACACTTTAAATGCTTACTATGATGTTGATTGGGCATCAAATATAGATGATCATACGTTCACATTAGGTGCATGTATCTTCTTTGGACCCAATTTAGTCTCTTGGTGGTCTAAAAAGCAAAATTTGATTATCTGTTCAAGTGAGGCAGAGTATCGAAGCCTTACTATCATTGCATCTGAAATTTTATGGCTGCAGTCGCTTCTCAAAGATTTCACATCAGTTGTACCACCCTTGTGATTCATTGTGACAATCAAAGCACTATAGCTCTCCCTCACAATCTTGTTCTACACTCTCACACAAAACATATGAAACTTGGTATCTTATTTGTTCGTGAGAAAGTTCTCAACCATTCCTTACGTGTTACTTATATCCTTGTTACTGATCAAATTGCATACCTCCTCACCAAACCACTATCTCTAAGTGACTTTTGTTCTCTCCGTGACAAACTCAATGTTATTGAATGTTTTCAATAACCTTGAGTTTGAGTGGGTTTGTTAAGAGTATCAGAGGAATGTCTTTGTTTTGTCTTTTATGTTTTTCTCTCTCTCTATTATGTTTTACATATTTGTTATATTTTTGTTATGGTATTATGTTTTCTGTTAATGGAAGAGTGGCTTATATAATGTGTGTTACTCATCTAGGTATATTTATATAAACCTGTGTATCATTGAATGATTCAATAATGAGAATGACAAACATTACCTTATATTCCTGGTTATCAATTTCTAACAATCTACAACAATTTTGCTATTGATTGTTTGTTTCCAACCATACCCTTCAAGAATGTTACATAAGAGGAAAAATGTGTTGTTTCGAACAAAACACATTAATAGCCTCTATTTAGAAACATTTTAAATCTCAAATTTGCACTTAGAGCTTCTTGCTTAAAATTGTCTAATTGAACCATTCTCATGAGCTTTCTCTTATCTGAGCTTTCTCTTATCCTCATTTTTTATTAGTCATTTTTCTCTCTCGATCCACATATCCTTCTACCTACAATGTCCTTATTTTCTTCTTCATTTTATGATTCTTTTATTGTGATAATCCTTCATTAAAAGAGAGGTTATCAACATCGATAAATATTATAAAAAGACAAAACAAATATTTCATTCATTATAACGACTCTTAGTGCAATCGACATCATCATGTTCAATTAAGATTGTAATTATCATCATCATAAAATATTGCTAAAAATTTAAATGAAAAACTAAAAAGCACAAATACAAAATGGTGTTTCCATCTTTTCCCTATTGCAAGTACAACCAAAATAATAACACATGAGTTTTCCTATCTTGTGTCTGTTACAAGTGTTGGTGATAATCAGATGCAACATGTCACAAATTTGGTTAACTAAAATATGTAGAAAAAAAATGTAAATCTAAACATCCTTATTAAGATGTCAACATTGTAGAGGACGAATCATAAGAGAAACCACTCCTTACAATAACATGTGTTACAATTAACAAATCTACAAAAGGTTAGCTTATAGATTGTAGTTGTACATGCCACACGACTTATGATCGAAAACTTTTCAAAGAGCTTAACAAATCAAATATTTCTAAAGTAAGAATTGGAAACACTACAAGAAACTTTGTAATTGCCGATGAAATTTTACTTACAAAAATAAATCTACCAGTAAAACCAAATTTACCGACAAACTTTAAAATTTTAATTAATGGTGGAAATATTTGTTGGCAAAAACCTGTCAGTGAATAATTTGTATTACAGATGGATATTTTCATCAGTAATATATAATTCTTATTACCGACGAAATTTTTTGCCTGCAAATTTCATCGGTAAAATGACACCAAATTTTTTGCTTTGGACTTGACTATTTGTGGTAAAATTTGCCATAAATGAATAAAATATAAAAGAATGATCAAAATCAAAATAACATGAATATATTTCTTGAATAAGTTTGATTTTCATGAGGAGATGAAGAACCACATCCTTTGTTACAACCATGGAAGCTGTAAAATTAACTGACAAAGAATATGATTTTGATAGGAGAAGAAATATAATGATGAAAATGTCAAATTAAATAAAGGGTTAAAAATGTTTTTGGTCCTTTTACTTTGAGTCAAAATTGGAATTAGTCTCTCTGCGAAACTTTGGAACAATTTAGTCATCCATCTTTAGAAATGCGTGATTTAGTCCTTTTAACTAACTTTTGTTAAGTTTATTTTATGTTTCAAACATGTTTCTTAGCTAACATTGAAGTAGAAATGGATCAAATGATGTAAGTAACTCAAATGTTATCATAAAACACGTTTGAAACGTCAAATAAACTTAACAAAATTTGTTTAAAAAAGACTAAATCCACATATTTCTAGAGTTAAAGGACTAAATTTGATCAAAGTTTCCAAACTATAATTTCAATTTTTAATGAAAGTTAAGGAACTAAAAATATGTTTAACTCTTTAATAAATATGTGATTTTATAAAAGTAGAAGGATAAAAACAAGAGTAACAAGTAAAAAAGAGAGGAGAAAATCAAACATATATAAGGAATCAAATTTGAAATTCAAATAAATAAATAAATAAATAAATAAATAAAAATATATATATATATATATATATATATATATATATATATATATATATGGACGAAGAGGAATGTTAATATTCGTTTACAATTTTTTTATTTACATTAATTATTTAAAAAGCTTTCTGTTTTAGAAATAAATGTATAAATAAAGATTTATTTATTTATTTATTATTTAAATTTAGAAAATCAATACTAGTGTTAATATTTGATATTTTGTTACATATTTATATTTATATTTATATTTATATAATTTAATATTTCCAAAAATCTTAAAAGTATATAAAATTAAAATAGAGCTCTAAATCATAAACTCAAAACTTTAACAATTCTAATTTTTATTTTAGTTTTAACTATGAATGGTTGAACGAGTGTTACGTGTCCGAAGAAGGAAGAGTGTAGAAAAGAGTTCATAATGATACAAAAGGAAGATTACTAATAATTAAAATAATACAAGTATATAGTTATTCTGCAGGAAAAGATATATATTAATAATTACATTGTAAACAATGCATGTATAAGTTATAAACTTTCGTGAAAGAAAGAAAAATATAATTATATTATGGATATAGTACGCAGTATTTCTTAATGAATGAGCAATTTATATTTATTGCTATTTTGTTGTATCATGAAGATATAATTGTATTATTTAAATTATAAAAATATAATTAAGGATAATGTAACACCCCATTTAATTTAATGTACGAAATTAAAGGAAGCTTTACAAAAGGATAACATAATGGCGCAGTCCTAGAGTTTAAAACTCAACTCCTCACAATTCAAGGCACACCACGATACCCAAAAGAAAACTAGATAAAAGTCTAACAGACGAGTACAATAAACGAAACATGAAGCAATACATGGGCCGTAGCCCTAAGGAAAAGCCCATCAAGAAATAAGGTCCAGCCTACGCGGACTATGCGACAGAGCTATCACCTCCCTGTTGTCCACGGGTGTTCCTCGCCTCTGCTCACACCAACAAGTTGATGATCATCGCAAAATAGAGTACCACACAACAGAACACACAACAACGAAAGTAGGGTAAGCTAGAGCACAAAAGATTTCATCCATACATTCAGTTATATTTGCACAATCATACACTCATATCAACCAAGCATGTTATGACTTCTCAGACAATACACTACAACACGACTCGACTCATTCGGAAACGTATAACTTGGTCGGATTCAACGGATGCTTGCACTTGTGGTGGATACCTCTGCTCACCCCCGAGCTGCTCACCCTCAAGCTATGTGTTACAATGTTACAATGAATCAGTTTCCCTCACCACAAGGTTAGCCCTTAGAGAATTTCAGGCCTCCTACTACTCTCACCACACGAGTCAGTCTGCTCTAGGTGAGACTAACTGACTACTTAGAGTGTCAGGATGCAACCTTACCTTGAATCCTTACAAAGTTATACAGATGGGGCACCACCGTGGACACCCACTAACAGGGGCCATGGAATTACGTCCCGACCACTGAAACGCGATCCTGAAAGTCCCACCTAGAGACCCCAAGGAATTATGCACTGACACAGATAGAGCATGATCATGCAGTCAAATAGTATTCGCCATACAAGGATATATTCATTTTGTCAACCTTTAAAGCTAATACCTTTCATGTTTCCAGGTACAACTCATTATAACCCGTCCATGCACATAGGATTTCAACTCATCTCATTATCATGTCACTTTAGTAATAACCATCTCATTTAGTTCATATGCAAATTTCACACCAAACCCATCATCTAAAATCCATGAATCATGCCACGCATATATAACACTCCATTATATACATGTTTCTCATCATAACATTCATACCCAAACAATTACCAATCATCCAAGAACAAGCAAGCATCCAAACAATGCACTGCCTCGCCCAGCCCCTTGCTCAGGCTGAAGGGTCTCGCTCAGGCGAGTCCCCTTCGCCTAGGCGAGGGCTCGAAAAAGGAAACAGGAACCAACGCGGGATCTCGCTTAGGCGAGACCCCTCTCGCCTGGGCGAGTTGTTCACTCGCTCAAAATGATGAGCTGGTCGCCTGGGCGACCTTTCGCGAAAAAGGTTTGGGCGAGCCTCCGCCAGACTCGCTTAGGCGAGTCTGACTCGCTTAGGCGAGTCTGACTCGCTTAGGCGAGATTACTAGTTCTCGCCCTGGTCTCACCTGCAACATATGTATCTTTCAACCCAGCAAATCACACAAAGCATTCCACGCATCAAGAACAATGATTAACCCATACAAACATTTCGCAAGCTCAAGAACAGGCAGAAAATAAACAACTTAAACTCGAACCCTAACTTCCCGTACTTGGAAAAATGGTTAACAGAACTTTGACGGCACGACCGTGAGCACTGCAGCTCTAGGAACGAACTGCGAGCTGAAAACAGAATGGTAAACGGAACAAAAGGTGGATTGTTACGAAACTCTAGTTGTGAACTACAAAGGAATAACAATGGAACCCATAAAATCTAGAAAGGGCACTTACGTGGAGTAGGAACTGTTTCCGAGTCGGTTCGAGAAGGCTTAGGGCAAAACCCTAGCAGAGTGTCCTGTGAGAGCAAAGAGGGATGACGGCTGGTTTTGTGGAATAGTGAGAGTGAGTAGGTTAGGTCAGATTAGGATTTGGTTTTATCACTTGGGCCAGCCCTAGGCCCAATTACAAGGAGCAGCCCTTTATTTTAAGGCAGAAAATAATAAAACAAATTTTAATGGGCCTTACATATAAAACGTAAGTAAGAACTATCTGAGTATAAAGTAATTATAAAATATTTATTTATACTATCATATAAAATAGATACACCTGTAATTGTGTCATTTGTAATTAAACACTTTTATATCTTTTAACAATAACTTCTCCATAAAATGCATAAATATGATTAAATATAAATTATGTACTTCTCTACTATACATATTTTTTTTAAACCAGTCTCAATTATATATATATATATATATATATATATATATATATATATATTTTTACAAGTATATTCTTTTATGGTAAGAGTGTAAGTACATGTAACCAGTAGGGCATTTGTTTCTTATGGTAACCATGAAACTAATTTCTTTTCATCCAATATGTAACCTGCAAAAGCATATCCAAACTCTTCACATCTTCACCAATTACATTTTGTTTAAAACCAAAAGAAATATCAGATTTGGGTACATAAAACAGACAGGTTGAACTTTTCAACCTCCTGCCAAAAAAAAAAAAAAAGGCAAACCAGCTGTATAGTAACAGTTGAAACTTGAAACAGGTGGGTAACATTAACATGGTCAACGAGTTGACCATGCAAAAAGGAGAATATGGTGAAGTAGATCACAGACATTGCACAAGACCGTGAACAAATATTATCAAGGAACTTAAAGTTTAAACTGATACATAGTTGACCGTATAACTTCTATTCTTCTTATGCTTTTGAAGTTGGTTTGATTGATGTGAACTAAGAACTTCCTCACATGAAAGATGTAAAAGCTGAGCGGAGATTTCTCACTACATCCTTCACTCCCATGCAAAATTCCATATCCATCTGTATGCAGCAGAAATATAATTCACCAATATATCGAAAGAAAATTACAGTTTAGTTGAAATAATTATGAAAAATGATGCATAGATATCAACTACACATGTTTATTGTTTCATTCAGAAAACCATTTACACCTATTCTGCTGTGTCAACAAAAAGCTTCATTATTACTTCAGATGTTACTGCTATATATGGAACTTAATTCAATATATCTTATTGTTGTACAAAGATTATACCTGAGCAATGATTGTCATATCAATGGCACATCTCCCAAATGCCATGGCATTGCTGTTGGTGACCTTCAGATGGAGGTTCTCAATCTCATGGATTGTTTTTTCCACCACACCTTTGGTCTTCTCACAGTGAACTCTTATGAGGACATTTCTCTCACAAAATCTTGCTTCAATTTCGGGAACTGTTTCGTCAAATAACGGACCAACATATTCCGAAGAATTGTTAACATCATTGGACAGTTGAGATTTCCTCACAATCACCACAGACTCCACAGTTTTCTTCATGTTTTGTGCTTCCTCAAGAGCCTTTACTTTCTCTTGCAATTGCTTCAAGTAGCTGATAGCATCTCCAAGAATAGAAGCTTTGTCCGTCTGATTGAAAAATGGGACCAATGCATGTGATAGAAGCACAAGAATGGACACAGAAATAGTAACCCTAGGAATGCCTACTTGTTTAACAATTACACAGCTAGTAAGAGTTAATTAATCAACAGTTTAATCCTTAAAATTATCTTCCACTTGTAGTTTAATCTTTCAATTTATGTGCACTAATTGATCTTTAAATTTTCTATCAAGTTAGTCTTTTCAAATTTTATGGACTAAACTTATCTAAAATGATAACAACAGTTACATAATTTGAAGGACTAAACCACAGAAAAGCATTTACATTGATATATTCTATACCTTCTGTAGTCCAGGAACAAGTGCAGATAAAGCAATGAACCTCTGGCTGAGCTTCTCTCTTCGCTTTCTTTCAGCTATGATGTGGTCTTGAGGATGAGAAATTTTTGAACGTCTTCCAATCTTTTTGGTCTCTTGGCATGCCTTAAAGAGATAGTTATGATTCCCCAAGATTCCTTGAGAAAAAGTGTCCAGAGAAGTTGGGCTATTATTGGTTATAGGACAAGCCATCTCATTGGCCTTCACTAATCCCAATGGACTTATGTGATTGGAATCCATAAACGAAAGAAGATTTGGAAAAGATACAAATTGTGTATCTGATGTCTGAGCAGAACCTTTGATGGGATTCCAGCTGATGTTTCTATGATGTTTTGTTGGTCTTTCAATGTCCATAAGTGTAGTTTCCATGGAAGCTTTGGGATTGAAGTCTGGATAAGTAAATGCATGATGTTGAAAAGTCTCTCCAAAAGCAGCAGCTATTGGCAGTAAGTTAGGGTCCTCAATAGAACTCAGGTGCCACTGACGGAGAAAATTAGGGTCCTCCATTATTTCCTGCTCCTTCTAGATCAGAAAACATCATATATATATACCAAAAAAACCTTTCATGAAAGACATTTCAACAAGGGCTATTCATAATTCTTACCATATCATGTAATTCTCTGATGGATGAGATCTCCATAAGAAAGCCAATTCTGCAATCAAAAGAGCAAGAAGTAAGAATCATAAACACTCCATGATTCTTTGGTACATGTACATGTACATTGTTGAAGATAAAAAACTTACTCATAAACAGATATTGCAGTATATTGAGTGTATATTGCAGGTTGTTGTTATAATGTGAGGGTACTATGCCCCAGAAACAGCAGCTTATATATTTGGTTATTGTGATAACCTTTGTCCTACTTGACGTTACTGTATCCCAACTTATAGAACAGTTGCACTATCATACTCACGGGTTTTATGGGGTGAAATTGTCTTGGACAACCATGGAAGCTAACATTTTCAATCAAGGAACATAGATACAACTCATTTTATATTGAGATGTTGCCTTCAAAATGACAAATCAGTGTCCCAACTTGTGTTGTTTTGTGGACTTTGGGGTGTTCTTCACCAACTAGTCATTGAAATCCTGATCAAGAGCTTAAAAACAAGAATCATCATGTGGTCCCTGTCATCGTGTCCAAAGCCTCAAGGTACGTGTTTATTTGCTTTGTTTCGTTCTGGCTCTTTCAGAGTCTCTCATTTTCTTGGTCAAAGATCATTTGCACAGGGCAGTGACACCATCATCGACTATTAATTAACAAAATAACGAAAGCCTATGTGATAACGTGTTTAGATGTTGATCATGAATAATAAGCATTTCGTTGATTTCAATTTTCAAACGTGATTTCTAAGCCTGATGATTGATACAGCACAGTTTCCCATTTTTTTGTGAAATGCAACAGTTTCCATTGACTTTAGAAGGTTTTAGCCAATTCCTTAATGGCATGTGTGGCGGTGAAAAACTTGTCTACAGTGTGGCCCATTGGAACGGGCAAATCAATTAAACGGTGTTGAAATGGTTATACTTTGTCGTTCGAAAGGAAGAAAGAAAAGTGACGTTAAACAACTGACACCAACAATATTATATATACTATAGTAATGTAATGTCCCTTTAGATAAGTGGTTAGGGTTTGGTAATAGCTATCAATTCATATGTTTGGAAAACATGTAGTATATGAAAAATCTTTTAATAAATTCATCTTTATACTTTAAGAAATTATCTTTTTTTTTTTTTGTAACTACATTATGTTATACGTGTGAATTATCTAATGACTATCTTTATCCACAAATTTGACTCGTTAATTTGTGGAGAATATAGAAGTGTATCGTCGAACATAGTTAAAAATTCTAAAAACATTCCATTATATTTTACTTACGTTTAACAAAGTGTATTTGCTTGAGGATTTATGTTTTTGAAAACAAATAATTCAAACATAAAAATAAGGAAGAAAGTGTGATTTTACAAGTAATGACAAGAAATTTGATAATGACGAGAGCATAAAATACTATTATTACTCTATATAAAGAATAATTAGGCAACTATTACTACAAACTTTACAATATAGTAAGAATTTTATTGTTAATAATGGTGATCAGTGGCAATGGACATTTTGTCAATTGACGTTAATAAGGAAATGTATACATTGAAAGTTGAGCACAAATCTACTTTTACAATAGAGATAACACAAGCTTGTTTTGAACACCTTCAGAGATGGCATAACAAAGTTAGAACTGAAACCAAACATATATTTAACTTTCCTCATTGAAGGATCAGGTAAGTTAGGCTTTAAAATGATAATTAATCAATTTGGAAGTACTCAATGAAGTCAACAATATTTCATATATATTATCCCAGAAACATAAATATGACATATAAATAAAATCAGGGAAAAAAATATAACAATAACAACAATGTTTCACGGAGAAAGAATATTTAGGTTAAAAAATGCCAATCCATCTACAAGAGACTTCAACTTCAAAAATTGTGAACTTCACCTTCATCACTTCATACTGCCACTAACAACTAACTGATCAAAAAAACATTCATCACTTCATATTGAGACAATTTTAAAGGTGATTATGTTTGGAGCTTCTCTCATTTAAAATTTTGACTATGCGAAAATAGTTTGTAGCATTGTCCTAAAGTGCATATGCACTTTAAATACTTTTGTTACGAACTATTTTTAACCTTATGTAAATATAACCTGTGAAATGAATTTTATTGGTATAAGTCATACATCATCGGTGTAACTTTTGGTCTCGGTTGTTTTTTATATTTTGTTCCAGTTTCAGAATCGAGATATATTGGGACGAGGCAAAAAGAGGTAGCTTTTGGCCTCGAGTGTGAACTGAAGCCAAAACACACCTTTCTGCCTCGTTTCTCTGAGGACTCGAAGCTATAGGGGACACTTTTCTGCTTTGGTTCTGGTTCGAACTGAAGCCATACAGTAAAAAAAAATTAATTAAATTAAAAATTCGAAGACCTTTTAACCTCAGTTGTGGTCTAAATCAAGGCCATAGACCCCCTTTTTTTGTCTCGGTTATGGTAAGAACCGATGCCTAATATACTGTTCTTTTTAAATATATTTTCTGTTTTATGGTTATACCCACATTTAAATCTGTATATTTTTTTTTCAGAAACTAGCATAGACCAGAACAAAATATTTTATGAAACATCCACAATCCAAATACATTTAAACGATAATTGGAAATCATCCACAATCCAAATACATATTTTAATCAATACTATTGTACATCTGAATTATAAATTTTGCACATGATATCCTACTAAACTTTATAGACTTCGCGGGAATTGACACAAGACTCTTGAATGTCTACAAAATAAGACATTAACTTAAGTTAGTATTGTATCCCCTTATATTAATTTTAACAAAAAATGTAGCTTCTTCAAAATGAAAATCCGGGGACAATATATAATTTTTGTATTGAATCTCAAACGGAAAACTAAGACTAACTCGCACTATAAGGAAATCAAACAGACATTTAAGCAAATAATAAACCACATATACATAACATATTACTAATACATAACAGACTACAAAATCATAGGAAAATAATAGAATTAGGAACCTGGGAGCGTGAAAAGCGAATGACAATGGAAGATGATGCGCACCCACGATACTTACATTTTCAAGAGCTACAAGACACAATAAAATACCATAAAAATAGCATAAAAAAACAACGCAAAAATCAACCATAAACATCAACAAAACGCAAAACAATAGCCCAAATTGTAACAAAAATATACAAAACGAAAAAAAAAAAGAGAATGGTACTTTTCTGCCTTGGTTTTGGTTCAAACCGAAGCCATACAGTAAAAAAAATTAATTAAATTAAAAATTTGAAGACCTTTTGGCCTCGATTGTGGTCTGAACCAAGACCATAGACCCTTTTTTTGTCTCGATTATGGTAAGAACCGATGCCTAATATACTATTTTTTTAAAATACATTTTCTGTTTTATGATTATTCCCACATTTAAACCTGCATATTTTTTTGAGAAACCAGCACAGACTATAACATAATATTTTATGAAACATCCACAATTCAAATACATTTAAAAGACAATTGGAAATCATCTACAATCCAAATACATATCCTAATCATTACTATTGTACATCTGAATTATAAATTTTGCACATACTATCCTACCAAACTTTATAGACTTCGCAAGAATTGGCACATGACTCTTGAATGTCTGTAAAATAAGACATTAACTTAAGTAAGTATTGTATCCCCTTATATTAATTTAAAAAAATGTAGCTTTTTCAAAATGAAAACTCGGGGATAATACATAATTTTCGTATTGAATCTCAAACAGAAAATTAAGGCTAACTCACACTATAAGAAAATGAAACAGATATTTAAGCAAATAATAAACCATATATATATATATATATATATATATATATATATATATATATATATATATAACATATTAATAATACATAACAGACTACAAATCATAAGAAAATAATAGAATTAGGAACAGGAGCGTGAAAAGCGAATGACAATGGAAGATGATGCGCATCCACGATATCGATTTAGGTACCGATTCAAAAACTAAAAAATTTTGGCAACTAAAATAGTTTAAAAAAATTATAATTGGCTTCTAAATTGATAATTAAAATAGTTTCTATTATGAATTGATTTTTAAATTGGTCACTAACATTAGCTAACAAGATTTTGACTACCAAAATAATTGGTTTCTAAATTGATCACTAATATTAGCTACAATGGTTTTGGCTACCAAAATAATTAGTTTCTAAATTGGTTTCTAATTAGAAAATTGGTCTCTAACATATTTTTGGTTAGTAAAATTTGTCATTATTAAGAGTTTTTGTTGTAGTGGTACTTTTATGATGACTATAATTTATTTTTTTATGTTGACAACTTTAGTATATATATAGTTTTAATTTGGATTCACACAATAACAATCATATATTTATTATGTTTTTAAGAATTGTTGTACATTTCTTAATATTTACATATCATGTATCGTATCATATTATTTTCAAAACAAACGTATTAACGTATCAGATACCTTACGTATCTGATACACATATCGTATATGTGCATTATAGTTTACAACATTTGAACGCTTGCAAAACAAACATAAGAACCCTTTCTTTATGTGTGTTTAGATTGAGTTAAATATGTTTTTAATCCTTTAACTGTATTCAAAATGTCAACTAAATTTAACAAAAAATTAATTAAAATAACTAAATTTACGTATTTTTAAATATGAAAATTAAATCGATCCAAAATTTTGTCCAAAAGTTAATAATTAAATTAATTTAGTAACTATTACATAGTTTATTGATAAAAGAGATATGTGTTCAATGATATTAAATATTTCGAAAATTAAAAAAAAATAGCAAAATTTTAGTAAATGTATATTTACACTATAAAAATATTTAATTTTAGAAGGGGTTAATTAGTTGAGGTTATGATAACCTCTAGTAAAATACAATATATCAGAGATTTTAAGAACCCCAGTTAAATACCAGGGGTTTTCTAAAAACCCCCGAAAAATTTAAATTTTAATTAATTTTTTCATTTTCATTTTTTTTGTAAGTTTTAATGTTAGAAACAGTGTCTCGTCTCAGGT
>Ga0214544_1003649_pt1 | contig 31553 bp, 17 predicted proteins | sample CNSS3metaG_FD_160074 | JGI IMG/M metagenome (GOLD analysis project Ga0214544, IMG submission 160074) | Root nodule microbial communities from cowpea collected in UCLA plant growth center, Los Angeles, California, USA - CNSS3 | ecosystem: Host-associated > Plants > Roots > Nodule | place: USA...
ATTTTAAACTGTTTTCTAAATCGATTTATTATCAACACGTTGTTCACATCAATGAAAACATACTTTTTCCAACAAGCACCTTAAATTAATACATTTTCTTGTACATATAATTGGAAGGGCCTCCAAGGATATGGAAAGATATCTATTTTTGCATGCACATAATAATTAGATAATAGTTAACAATTACTAACCACATAGTGCTGCTTCCTCCAAGAGCCACATACTAATAGTTTAGTTGGTATATTTCATTCTCCTGTTAATATAAAAAATATCAACATGTTTGAAAAATCAATTCTATAAAAGAATATTTAATATTTTTTTCATAAATTAAAATTAACTAGTACTAGATTTAAAATTTAATATTTAGAGAAGTCATAATAGTTTATTTATAATTATATTTTTAATTTTTTGAGAAGTTTATTTTATTTTATTTAAAGTCTTTATGGGGAGCATTTCCGAAGGCCATTACGCCATATATGTGTTTAACTTAAAATAGTTATTTATACAATTGAAGTGTATATGTTATAAATGCAAACAATCCTTATCAAAACTTTATACCAATTTAGTCCTTCATTTTTTAAAATGCATGAATTTATACTATCATGAAATGCTTTTGAAACGTCAGATAAATTTAACAAAATTTGGTTAAAAGGACTAAATTCACGCATTTTGAAAGATGAAGGACTAAATTAGTCAAAAGTTTTGATGAAGAACTAATTCAAAATTTCGCTGAAACTTGAAGGACCAAAAACATATTTAACCCATATATATATATATATATATATATATATACACACACATGTGAACCATCACCACACACATCTCACAAAAAGGAGAAACAGCATTATGGATATCAATATGTGCACCATATTAGTTCCACTTACGTCAACAAAATGCAAGGCAAAAGGAGTGGCTTGTGGTTCCCAAACATTTATTTCATCATCTTTACATAAAAAAAAGAAATCATTTTCTTAATAAAATGGTAATAGTTTTATTTACTTTTTATAAAGGACTTCTATAATTAAATTCTGTAATCATAATTTTAAAAGATTAATAAATATAAAATCAGAAAATTTGAAACAATTTTAGAGATATACAAAAAATTTAACTATTTTATATATTTTTAAAAAGTTGTGTCTTTATTATTGGTGAAATAAATAATAAACAAATTAGGTATGATGCCTATTCATGCCAATTTCGTAATTGTCGCAACACTTAACCAAATGAGAGATAAATTAGGTATAATTCATATGCCAATTTAGCAATTGCCGCAACATTGAACTTTCCAATCAAAACATAACTTCTTTGCCAGATGATTATTTATGTTTAAATAAATTATTCCTTTAACCTTTTTTAATAATATTAATAACTGATGTAGTTATTGGTGGAATCCCTAAAACAAACATTAATTTAATTTTTAAATATTAGCATTGCTCAAATTGCGATGCCACTGTATGTTGGCTTTGTCAATTATTATACGAAGCAAACCATTATTTTTCTTGAAAAATTAAAGCGAAAAATTATTTTTGACTTTTTTAATAATTCATTTCAAAATTTTAAATTAATTTGGTCGTTCATCTTTAGAAATGCATGAATTTAATCTTTTTAACTAAATTTTATTAAGTTTATTTAACGTTTCAAATGCATTTCATGATTGTATTTGAATTGTTTATATCTTTTGACACATTTTCGCTTCAATGTTAACTCAACACCTATCATGAAACACATTAGAAACGACAAATCAACTTAACAAACTAAACTTTGATTAAAATGACTAAATTCACATATTTATAAAGTCATGAGACTAAATTGAGTCAAAATTTTGAAGAAAGAGATTAATTTCAATTTTCATTGAAAGTTAAAGGATTAAAAACATACTTAAAAAAAAAAAAAAAAAACTATGCTAAGTCGTGTATATTACGATTTTGTGTGTGTTCTTCACATTAAATATGAACCATTGAAATATTTTAATTCTAAAGGTCCAGATTTAAAGATAACATATCTCGTTACTCGTAATTTTCTTCTCTCATTTTCTATATATAAATTTCATCACATCCATCTTCTTCATTTATGTTTATAAATTTCCTCACACTCATAATCTTCGTTCATACTCATTTCTTTCATCCACATTATTTTTTTCATCCACATATGTAAACTCGAAATTAGTTATTTTATGCAAAGTGTTTATTTTATTGTAAATAATATTTAAATTATTAAATGTGAATAATTATAAAAGGGTAGCGTGCTATAGTTGGTTGGAAGTTGCTAACATGGTTTAGAAGGGCTTGAGGTCAATTCTTATAGTTGACAGTTGTTACATTTTTTATGATTTTTTTAATATTATGGTTAAAGGTTATTATGGATATAATGTAGGATTTTAATAAAACAATTTATTATTCCATTTGGTTTGGAAAGTGGACGTTGAAATGTGGTGCAGGGTTTTTTTTGCCGCATGTTTTATGAGATTGAAAATTGGGGGTATAAAGGTAATTGTGGTGGGGCCAACTTTATTTTGGAGGAGAAAAGGTGGGTCCCGCAGATGTTAAATGGGAAAGAGAATGAGAAAGGAAAAGTGAGAGAATGTGGTGCAGGTGGTTATAAGAGCGTTTTGAATGGAATTATGTGAATTTAATAAATTTAATATCTTGATTATGTGAATTTAATAGCCTGATGTAGAGAATAAAGGAGACTGTTATTTAGAAAGGGTTTTCTTTTTAAAAGGGTATAGTTAAAAGATTTTTTTTTAATTTTAAAATTCGTGTAATTTGTTTTCGAAATAATTTAGTAGTATTCTCACGTTGTGTTACAACACACATATCCTTCATTTATGTTCTTTCCTCATTTTCTTAATCCATGCATCTGCTCGACTCCTTTATTCATACTTTGTGTATTTTATCCATATTTATCTTCTTCATTTACGCTCATTCCCTTAATTCAATGTATTTATTTATTTCATTTATATTATTTGAAGGTGGAAGGGATGTATGATTAAAATTAAAAGTGTTTTTTTTTCCTCAATTTCTTCGTCTACAACCTAACATTTAAAATAAAATCTCTTAACATCGGTCAAGTCGACACTAAATTATTTTAATTAAAAATTAATTTAAAAACTAGTGATGAATTATCGTTGATTTAGATGATGTTAGCTAGAGTCAATCTTCAAAAGTTGGTGATAACAAATTCGCGTTCATAACTTTAGCATCGCATACACGTGCTACATAGATCGATGCTAACAATTATTTAGCATTGACTTTTGCTTGTTAGCGTCAAGTTTTGACTAATGCTCAATACCCATTTTATGTAGTGAATATTGTTAATTAATTATTAAAAACTTTTTCAACTTCAAATTTGTTGAGACAATAATGTAAAGGTCAATTAGCATATTTTAGATATTGTCTATTTTGCAGCTTAGAGTTCCATCACGATTTTGAGTTTTAAAGAGATTTTAGAAGGTTAAGAAAGGAAGATGTATTTAAATTGTCCTTCAGCTCTACTCCTAAGAGATGTGATATTATTGAATGCTATGGAACAAAACTCCCAATCAAGATCTAAGGGAAACAAAGGTATGTTTTAGAACCACTTTTCTATTCTCCTTGATCGAGGGCTAAGGAAACAAGTGTTTATCTTTGGAACCTCTTTTCCAATCCCACAAATGGGACCAAAGTTAACCTCAAGTTCATTGAGATAACATTGTTTATGGTAAATCATCACAACATATGTATTGTATGTTATTGGAGCTCTATATTATTTTGTCAAAATGTAATAGTCCAATTAGTTAAGATTAATGCTTTGTAATCATATGGGTCATAACTTGTCTAATCAAAATGACATGTCTTTTTATGGTGTGATTCCCAATTTGCATTAATGAGGGGTTTTAAACATTAATGGTAGGATTTTACTTCTTTAAAACGTTATGACTTTTTGACAGTTTTAACATTTCAAATTTCATGCCACGTTATTTTAGGATGTGGATGTTTGAATATTCATTGTTTCATGCCTGGATGTGTAGTGTTTTAAACCCTTCTTTCACCTTCCATTTTCTTAGTTTATAAACCCTTCGATTTCGTTACTTGTGAGCTTATTTCGCATTGTGTTTTCTTCTAAGTATGTTATAATGGCTTCGTCTTCTTTTTATGATTCCTCCAATGAGAATAACCCTCTAGTAAAATTGGAGGTTATTCTCATTGAAGAAGAACTATCCATGAGTCATACTAACTTGCTTTCAATGGAGGGGGATTCCATGGAGGAACGTTTTTCTTCACCCTCTAACACCGCTAATGTGGTTTCTGTTGTAATAATGACTAAAAGGATCATCATCTTTAAAGGTATGCATAAGGCTCCCTCTTAGGAGGTGTTAGAAATAAAGTTGAATGTAACCAAGAGGAAGAGGAAAGATAAATTTCCCCAAATTGTCAAACATTGAGTACTTTCACATACTCGAGGAAGTTGTTGTAGCACAAATAACTTTGATGCATAGATATTTGATAAAGATAATAATTGACATAGAATAGGTGTCTTATGTCTGGTTGCAATTTTCAATTTGTTAAAGGGTTTTTAATAGGTTAATTAGCTTGGTGTTATAGTTCTGGTATTAACATATTCAATCAGTTGAGTTATTATTCAATCAGTTGAGGAGAGCCATTACAAAGGTTTGGTATTTCTTGGGTATTTTGGTTTTCTCTAGTTTCATTCCAGATCTACAAGTGGGAGTTTTTGCTGTATTTAATTAGATTCTTATGGGATTCAAGAGTCTTGGTTTTCCAAAATAGTAATCTTGTGAGGACTATGTAAAACTTTTGATATAGTGAAAAGTCAAGCTAAGGTTGCCTTGACTAACTAGATGTAGCTATGTTATGAGTGAACTAGTGTAAAAATACTTGCGCATTGGTTTGATTGTTCTTCTCTTAATTGATCTTTGATAAAAGTATTCAAGAAAACCATTTTAATCAATCTTTTTGTATGATTATGATGCTTTAATGTAAATTTTTGTTAAAATGTTGCTTATATTGTGAATTGGAATTATCTTGATTAATAGTTTGATCAGATTTCGTGTTCTGTGTTAATTATGTTTTCTGCATAACTTTTCTAGTTTTTCAACTTGTTGATCCTTGTTGAGACCCAATTCAGGGTTTGTAAATTTGTCCAGCAAGTTCACTAGGTCAATTGTAACACAACAAGATCATATGCACAAGGATTTGATTTGATAAAATAGTAATCTATAATCCATTCAATTTTGCAATAAAGTAATAAAGGTTTAATAGTTTCAAATATAAGTTTTAATAATAATAATAATAATATAAGTGATGTTGGTTAAGGTCTTGGGATTGAACTTGGCTTCTTTCACTCAATTGCACTACCCTTGATTCACTATAAGTTATGTTTTTTATCTTAGTGTTCCTAGAAGTATGCTTACTTGTAGATCTAACCTCATGTCTGAGAGTTAGAACCTAAGGGTGTCAGACACAAGATATCCCTATCTAGATGGAGGAACCCTTGCATTGTGAACAACACTCTTTAAACCAACTAAATCGGATATTTATGTCTGGTATATGCCAAGGATTAGGAGATTTGATTGGATCTAAGTACTAGACCAGATGTCTCAGCATTTAGTGTTGATGAGGTATGATGATTGATCTAGTCATCAAAACAATGAAAGCAAATCAAATAACCAACACGTAAGACAAGAAGATAGTATATATCAAACCAAGTGCAATATAGAGAGTTTAGAAGTTACATCCAATCTCAACTAGGAAGAAATCAACTGCTCATATTGATGTTTACAAAAAGTGCAAGGAACTGCTTCCTTCCTCCCACAGTTCTCTTCTAAGGATATTACAATAAGTACCTAAGAACTTAGAATTGAACTACTATCAGTTTCCAAAACTAGCATACAAATGATATAGGTATGTGTTGTATTTATAGAAAAATAGTGTGCAACTTCAGCTCCAACTTTGGCACTTGAGCCGTAGAGGTTTCATTCTAGATCTTTCCAAATCGCCTTTATTAGGGCTTAACTTGCATATTTTAGGCTTGGGCAGTAAAACTATATTCTATATCTTTTCTCCTCATGAGGGTTTCCTTAACCACCTTTGTGGTGCTCAGCCCCATTTCCATCGCTCAGCTGCATCAGTCGCAATTTCCTTCATTTTACATGCAAAAACATAACAAATACATTAGATTATGCTTTTTACTTCTTCTTCTCTCCTCATTCTATATTTAAAGGTAAAAAGGGTTGTTTTACTAAGATTTATGTTAAAATCATGCAAGATAAGTGTCTAAATAATATACAATTTTACTAAAACTAGACACTTATGAATCCTGTTTCTGAATCGATTGAATTATATTAATATCCTTATGCGATTCTTTGTTAAGTGATTTTTAATCTACAAATTCTTTTTTAATCGGTTAAAAAGCATGTTCCAAGTGTGTAAATTGTTAGGGATTTGGTCAATTGAATTCAACTAAGAGATTTTTAAGATTCTAAAATTGAACCTAATTTTTATAAAGAGCTTCAACCTCATTCCCCTTCTTTGCTAAGAACATCTTTTACATCTTACAGTTGTGCTTTATCCTTCAAAGTTTATCTCAAGGGTAAATGAAGAGAGAAAGAGGAGCAAGAAGGAAAAGAGAAAGAGAGCAAGAAAGAAGAGATAATAAAGAAAAAGAGAAGAGAAAGGGAGGAGAGAGAGAAGAGAGAAAAAGAAGTTGTTGAAAGAAAAGAAAGACAAATGAAATCTTGCTTAAGGAGAAAATGTTATTGCAACCACCTTTCATCCCCTCAATAATAATTGAAACCAATATGATAAAGGGAGTTTTCCAATATTTGAACTTTTCTCAATTGATCATTAATTCATTTTTCCTAACTCCAACTTTTAATCATGAGAATTTTTAAAATTCACCTCCTTCTTCCATTGTTTTAAACTCCTCATTGGATTCTTCAAAGTCACACTTTGAGTTGATATTACCTTCTAAGTTACAATTAACTCAAAGTAGACAAAGCACTTTTGTGAAGTGGGCCTTGAAAGTTCTCAAGGAAATTATTTCAAAATTAACATAAGGCCATCTTCTAATTTTTCATTTTAGATATATTTTGACTTTAATACATAGGTTTATTGAATTTTTGTTTTATGACTACTATAGATGGATCTTTGATCCTGGAGGAATGATGCATAACTTTCAAAGTATAAGTTATGTTTCATTTCAAAGTAAAGATAACTTTCAACAATTCTCGTAAAGCATTTCATAAGACATAATACTACGTTCAAAGATAGTCATATGAAAGAAGAACCACTACAAGAAATTTGCTGATTTACGAGGGAAATTAGCGAGGGAAAATTTTACTCACTAATTAGTGACAAATTAGAGACAAATGAATATTGTAGCAAAGTTGTAACTAATTAGTGAGGGACTAGATACAACATAATATGGTAGCTAAGTTGTAGCTAATTAGTTGGGGATTAAACACAACATAAATATAGTAGCTAAGTTGTAGCTAATTAGTTAGGGATTAGACATAACATAGATATGGTAACTAAGTTGTAGCTCACTAGTGCAGAATTGCATTTTTACCTCGCCTTATAGGCCTCGGTTGGCAAGGAACCGAAGCATATAACGACGCGGTGGCATTTTTGCAATTTCAGGCAACTTTTATTCCTCGGTTCAAGAAAAACCCGAGGCCAAAAGGGGTTATAGGCTTCAGTTAAAAAAAAACCGGTGCCAAAAGGTGCTTATATGCTTCTATTGAACAAACCCGAAGCCAAAAGGTTACGTCTTTGACCTCGGGTGGCACTGAACCGGGGCCAAATAGTTTAATTAGGGCACAAAAACGCAAACCCCTCTACTTCTTCCTCGCGCGCCGCTACATCTTCTCCATCTTCTTCCTCGCGCGCACAGAACCATATGGGAACCCTAAACCCTAGCCACCGTGAAACTCCACTACGAACGCGAACCACCACTGTGACGCAAAAACAGGGCACCAAATCTGCAACGCGACGACGCGATCCACCATGGCAGCACCTTTCGCGAGATCGCCATCGCGCTCCACTAGAGGAACCACTGTCGAGATCTCCGCCACTGCAGAAAGCCATCGTCACCGCAATAGAGGTCGTGAATCTGCACCGTCACCGGACCTATCTTCTCGCCGTTCGTCGCAGCGGCGCCGATGATTGCTTGCAGTGGTGGTTCGCGTTCATCGCTGCGACAATGGTGGTTCGTCGATGGGGGATTCTGGTTCGCGTTCATTGCTGGGATGGGGGTTCTGATCTGGTTCGCGTCCTGGTTCGCATTCGCGTTCTGATTCTGGTGTTGCAAGGATGAAAGCATTCTGGTTCTGGTCCGACGTTAGCTGGCTTTCAGATCTGTGCCGTGAAGCTAGTTTGAAGCTAATTAATTAGGGATTAGATACAACATAACATGGTAACTAAGTTGAAGCTAATTAATTAGGGATTATATACAACATAATATGATAACTAAGTTGAAGCTAATTAGTTATGATTTTAATTATAAAATGATTTTGTTGCTAATCTAAAGTTAATAAATAGAACTTATAATTTAAAAAATAATATACATATTATTCTATAAAAAATGAATTTATTAAAGAAATTCTTAAAAACTATCAATGTATTAATAAATTATAAAAAAATATATTTTATTATTATATAAATTTATCCCTTATTTGAAAATTATGTTTATTATATATATTTTTTAAAAACATAATAACTAACACTTAACTAATGTAATATTTTTTCCATTTAAATATCATTATAAAAGGTATTAAAAAAATTCTTATTAATTATATTGAAAATGAAACGATTTGTTATTATTTTGATAATTATTTACTATCTTTCACGCTATTTTTTTATATTTTATATTAATTTATTCGAATAAAAGAATTACTAAATTATTAATTAATTTGTATTGTTACATATTATTATATATTATTATATTTATGCTACAATTTTTTTTTATTTTTAATTTTTTTTAAATATGAAATAAATTATTTATGATCCATTATAAATAAAAACAAATTGTATGTATGTATTTTATTTATAAAATATAAATATTTAACTTAATTTAATTAAACACTAAAAATTCATTTAATATTTAAACATTGATATTAAAAGAATTAATTTTTAAAAAAATAATCATTAATATCACTATATAATTATATATATATATATATATATATATATATATATATATATATATATGATACGAAATATAAAATGAAAGTCAACAAATTGAAAACATAAAACTTCATCCTAATCTTATGAAATAAATGGTTGTCGGAGACAACGACATTCATGTTATTCGAACACCTCCTAAGTTTGAACAAAACCCTTTGCCTTCGAATCACTACGCCTTTTGGTTGAACTGTCGGAGACTGTCAGAGGTCGTACAATGAAGAAGTGCGAACATTAGGGTTTTGACTTCAGTACGAAGACAGTGTCGAGAAGCTTGGAAGAGAACTTGAAAAGGTTGCAGCGACGTTGAGTTTTGTTCCTAAATCAAGTTATTTATCTTAGCTTCTATCATTTCTCGTTCACCATCTTCAAAGTTAGTTTGGAGAACAAAGTTTTCTAATGTATTAACTATTTTGAAGAGAACCAGGTTTGAGAGGTTGTAGTGATAATTTCAGTTCAAGTTTAGTTTCATCGAAAGTTCAGGTTGCAGCGATAGTAGGTTAGTATAATTCAGATTTTTACTTATCCTGCCTTCTTTACTTACTAATGTTGGTCTAGGTAGTGAAATATTGTTTTAAGGTTCAATTTTGAGAAGTAAATAGATTTTTAGAGTCCTTATATGTAACATCCCGTCATGAATTTTAATAAAATAAAGAACATAACTAATTATAGTGCATTTAATAATACCTCATTTCCCAAAAACGCGAGAAATTTAAAATATTTTTATTAATTCCAAATATAACCAAAGTTCATAAATCATAAAATCTGAACATAATAATAAAGCCTCTCATCAGAGTTTACAAAATATTTCAAAACAAAATCATGTAAAACTCCCAGGCTATCCCCTCTCCGCAGCTAGGCCTCACTAGCTCCACCTGCAATATCATCTGCTCACGTGTACCGCGTACACGATCATCGCCAAACACAAACAGATAGGGTGAGCTAAAATAATAACACATAAATATACACCAAACACACACACACACACACACACACATATATATATATATATATACATCAAAATCAAATCTCTTCTTTTATTCTGCATGGCCACCACCATGTATGATATCATTTCATCGTCAAGGAACCTCCTCCTTCTTTATCACATGGCCACAACCATGTAACATCAACACACATCAAGGAAGACTCGTTACCTTCCTTCCACATGGCCGCAACCATGTAGTATTAGTGCACATCAAGGAGACTCATTCCAGCTCTTCCACATGGCCACAACCATGCTAGCAATTTTCTACATCTTCTAGTGAGTATCTCAAGACGCCTTGCTGCCACACCTATCGGCCACAACCGATAGAGCACGTGCGGGAACCATGCTATGGATCACACACCGTAACGCTAGGTGGAGTTCCCAAATACGAACATAGTCCATAATGTCCCAAGACTACCAAACTCGTCAGTAAATCACTGAGGAGGGCAATCCATCAGGACCCATCCGTACTGGCCACAACCAGCACACTCACTCCGACAACACTCGCCAACCCGAGCCATAACTCAAAGGTTCCTCGTGTTCATCCGCTATCCCGAGCCACAACTCAAGGGAAGTCATTCCGGGCCACAACCCATAGAATGCCACGTGTTTCACCCCTATCCTGAGCCACAACCCGAGGATACGTTCCAAGCCCCAACCTATGGAACAACCAGCAAACCCACCATTGAGATATCTCAGAAGCATTGTAGACAACACATCTCGTGTTCAACATCACTAATATGATACTACACTATCATATTTCCTTGAAGTATGCCCCTGCACTTCTCTTTGCTTAGACTAAAAGCCTTAGTTCTGCATCCCAAACCAGTTCGCTCAAGCTAGACTCACGAGCCTGAGCGAGTCTTAGTATAGCAGCAGCCCCACGAAGTCTCACCTAAGCGTGTTCCTTCTCGCTTAGGCGAGCCCATCCTTCGCTCATAGCTAAGACACCTCGCCTAGGCGATGAACCTCAAACGGACCACATCAGTTTCTCGAACTCTCACTTAGGCGAGAGGCTCTTGCCTAAGCGAGATGCACTTTCGCCCAAAATAGTAAATCCTGCCTGCGCGAGATGTGCAACTAAATCACTCAACTCACACACGGTTCTCGCTTAGGCGAGACACACTCGCCTAAGCGAGATGGTCTGTCGCCCAAGACCAAATCACCTCGTTTGAGCGAGATGCTCGAGCAAAAAAGATTTACGAGTCCCTACATATTCTGCGTAGGCGAGCCTGGCTCGCTTGAGCGAGACATGTAGACTCTGGCACTGTTTCACGCACACAACAACAACAACATACCAAATTCACACTCCAATTCATGCCAAACAATCCAGAATAATGCACCAAACATGTACACACAATTCAGACCCAAAATAAATCCCAAAATCTAAGTTTATACCATATCTCATATGTACAGGGACACCAATGCCTTTTCTTTGTTTTTCAGCCCCTTAGCTGCCCTTTCTGCTAGGTTTTCTCCACCCTTTCATATTCAGCCCACAACTAATTTTTAAGCAAAAAGAGTTAAAAATGACTCACCAAGGTTCGAACCCATGACCTTACCAATGCCAAGTCAAAGCTAAACCACCAAGCCAATTCATGTTTCATGCCAATTTACATACTTTTACAATCATGTTATCACCCAACACGTCCATGTATAATATTAAACTTAATAATAAATCAACCAACACATAATGGCATACATAAGACTTGAACCCAAGTCCTCTCACACAATCGAAGTACTTTCAACCATTTGAGCTAGTACTATTCCACGTCATACCCATAAGAATTTAGTGTTATAAATACACTACCTACCTGCATTTATTAATTAATTATTTATTTAATTAATTAAATTCTGAGGATCTTACATTATACCTTTTTACACTTACTTAGTTGTTTTAGTTCACTTTTTACTTACTTTTTTTAGATTTGCATGATAATAGGTGTGTTGAATCTAGTTTTTTATTGCTAGTGTGTCATTAAATTCTAAAACTGTTAGGCTTAGCATACTTCTCCTAATACCTTCAATTATTGTTGCCCCTCAATAATTGATGCAATTCAAGAAACTATAATAGAATAAATTAGAAGTTATACTAGCAACTACGACTATTAAGTAATCTACTCATTTTCTGCTACTCTAAGTCTTAGAGCATTCTCTGTGATACCAAATCATACCAATTCATGATTTATCAGACAATACAAAACCATATGTGTTCATCACTTGATTTAATTTACTGGCTTACCAAATTGCAAAGGAGAAATCACAAAACCTTGGAGAATCACAAAAACACTTGCAGTAAATGCTTAGAGGAAACCCTGTCATTTTTCTATAACTTGTAAGCTACTGCTAGGTATAGTTTAGCACAAGCTGAAAGATGTGAATTCGGCACACCACAAGTTGATGCATTGGTGGAATTTTTAGAATTCAAAGTAGCAACTACACTTAAAAGCGCAATGGAACTTTTTAACCTTTTGATCATCTTCACTTGCTCCATTGTTCCTTGACTTTCTACTAATCTATCAATTTTCTTCATCCCAATTCCATGTTCATAGAAACCTCATTACTTGCATCCTTTCAACCCATTAGCGAAAAAAGGCAAATTTGCTTCTATTCAGCATTTCAATGGGAAATCAAGGATTCAATCATAGAACTCAATAGAAACTACACAATTCTATAACAGTAATCAAGTAACTATAGCAACAGTGCAAAACTTTTACCCCCTTATAAAGTCTACTATAGTTATATCTACATGAATACTCATATTCATTGAATCAAGGTGGTGTTTAGATCATTTAAAGGAATGGTCAAAGAAGTAGTGATAGTGACATTATTGGAACTTGAATGAAACAAATATATGAAATAAAATGTGACAGCTAGATTAGCTATAGTAGGAAAGAGGCACAACAATGAAGATAAAGAAAAGGTTGGATTTGATGAATGGTGAATCTTTTAGGCCATATTTCAAAATTATAATGTTTTGCTCTATAAAGGTAGACACCCCTTTGGACTAGCTTACTCATCTAAGTGAAACTGTCAACACATTTCTAAACAACACTCACTTGCAATTGCAAATTGCTTTCTTAGTTTAATTACACCATGCTCATGAAAACTACATCTCTGCCATTAAACAATGTCAATTATCACAACAACAAAAAATGCTACTTTAATTCTAAGTTGTTGTTTAACAACATAATACCCTTTATTTAACTTTGCATATTTATTTTAACAAGCTTTTGTTTTATGTTTTGTTATGATTGATGTTGTGTAGTTCTACTTAACCCCAAACATATACTTACATCTAAAGAACTTAACTTAACCAACTGCTGCCTAACTTGGATGAATTCCCCGTTGGGAAACCACCGACTCAGAACCTCTCTTAGCAAGGCACAATTGATGTTGAGCTCCTTCTTTAGCCATAAGCAAGAAGAAAAAGGGGTTAATTCAAGTCTTGCACAGCGACTACTGCTTGGTAGTGCATTTGCTTGAACAATGTATTTCGTTTGGCATCGGTGCTCAATGCGGACCTAAAAAAACACAAACAATTCAACTTAAAATAACCACATAGGTCAACAATATCACAAATATACCAAATTTATTGCATAAATTCATTCATTATTTAATTTACCTCTTTCTTATCACAAGTTTTGACATCAGTCATAAATGCTTTCTTTTTGCTCCCAACTCCCTTTCCTTTATTCATATCCTTCTTCAATTTTTCTGATGAGGAATTTCTTTTTCGTTTCCCAGCCCTTTCGCTTTGAAGAAAAACCAAATCAATAACATATAGCTTGCACCCAAAACCAAAATGCCATCACCAAGCAAAAATAAAGCACAAGTAACTGTTGGTATCGCGCAGCGGAATGTTTGAGCGTGCGGATGAAAACCAAAAGGAGGGTGAATTGGGTTCTTAATAAAAATTGTGCTTTTAATATTTTCCCTTTTAATATCAAAGATCAATTAAAATTCTTTCCTTTATTTTCTAATAAACACAATAAACTAAAGAGAGTAGAGAAGAGAAAATTGCACAAAGTATTTATACTGGTTCGGATCAAAAGACCCTACGTCCAGTTGTTAATCTTTCAAAACAGAGATTAAATAAATCACTAAAATAAACCAAACTTACAATCAATGATAAGAAAGATTAGGGTTTAGAAAACACCTCTCTTGAATCACACAAGAGATAAAGACACCTCCCTTGAAATCCACAAGGGATGAAAACACCTTCCTTGAATCACACAAGGAATGAACACCTCCTTTGAATCACAGAAAGGATGATCGGCTTCTCCTAGCAACAGCAGCAGCACTCAATCCCTCAAGATCCCACTTGATGAAAGTTATCGCTCTACCCACACTAGGTTTTTCAAAGCCTTCCCATAGAGAGTTCTCAAGTACTCAGACTTCTTTAACTTCTGTATTTGATAATGAAAGCCTACCACTCTATTTATAGAAGCCTATTTAGGAATTAGGTTAAGAATATGAAAAGTTAAGTCATAACTGTCATAGATAATCGATTATCATAAGTGATAATCGATTATCACAAAAACTTCTCTAAAAATATTTTTCTTGCTGTGATAATCTATTATCAGTCAGGATAATCTATTATCAGCAGGTGATAATCGATTATCAGCAGTGATAATCGATTATCAGCAGTGATAATCGATTATTCCAGAGGCTTTTCTCAAAAATCAGTTTTAACTAAGATAATCGATTATCACTAAGAATAATCGATTATTCCAGTAAGTTTTGCAGATAAAAAAAAAATCTCTTAGTGCTCTACTACTTGGGTTTTGCCTTTTGACTCTTGACATGCTAATTTAACTATTTTAAATAACAAACACAAATTACAAGACTTAAACAACTAAACCCTTAAGTCTTCAATGCATCTCTTGAATCAAAGCATTCTTTTAAGTCTTCAACATTTTTCCATGCATCATCATCAAGTCTTCCATACTTCTTCATAAGTCATCATCATCATCAAAACTCCTTATTGGAAGAAGATGTCCATCTTCTTCTTTTTGTCAACAGTAACCTCATTTCTTTCTTCCGAACAAAAAGCAAAAAATTGGAAGATGGAATTAAAATCAACCCTAAAAAAAAAATCCCCTTTCACAAACAAAAATCTAAGTACAACACAACCCATGAAGACAACCAAAGATACAATTGTCGAATGATTTACTTACCACGCAACAACTTCTCCAACACAAAAATGAAATGCAACTCCTGAAATATCCACACTAGTTACAACAACACTGCAAAAATGCCTCCTTTCGAACAAGATTGAGAAGCAAAACTACCCACGAAGAGCTTCCATGACTCTGTCAACCTACACCTTCTCTACCAACTACACTGTGGCTAACAATGGAATGAAAGAAATGAAAGGAGATAATGGGGTTTCAGCTGAGGTTAAAGGAATGAGCTTTAGTGGAAGATGAAGAAGTTCAGAGCATGAGAAAGACGAAGCAATGGTACTTGTTATCCCATTTGATTACTTATGCAACATACAGTAACTGCTCTTCACTCTTCACGCGAACAGTGAAAACCTCCCTTTCTCTCGCGTTTCTTTCAATAGTATGGCCAACGTAGAAATTGTGCAAAAAAAAATGAAAATTAAAAAAAGAGTGTCACGTCAGATAATGAGAAAAGTTGTCAAATATTAGTTATCACTGTATCCTTTTTCTAAAAGTTTATATCTGATTTATAAGTTTCAAATGTCAAAATCTGTTTTTGACCATTAAATTACAAATATAACACTGCATATTTTTCATGTCCATTATCTACGTGTCAAACGTAATGTGGTAAACTGTTTGTGTCAGTAAATATTATACATTACTTAGGAGTAATTTTTTAAATGTTTTTTAAAAATAAAACCGTGATGATATTTTTTTAAATCAAATGGATAATTGATTTCAATGCAGTATAAAAGAAAAATGACAATTACCTATTTTACTTATTCACATTTAAAATATAAAAAGACATGAGTTTTTTATGTGATTGATTTTTCTTGTTTCCATATACACGAGTACCTTTGCTGAACACACAAAATTGAAAACTCGAATTACACATCTCCATATACCATTAAGAATTAACACATCCCCAGATTTTTATTCACATAATGACTAAGAATCAATTCTCATATTTCCTTTCTTAATAGAAGATGGAATTTATGTTGGGTTTTTTTAATAAACATAAATGTATTAGTCGTTGGGTGGCTAATGTATTAGTCGTTGGGTGGTTAATGCACTAGCCGTTAGATAGTTAATGCACTAGCCGTTAGGTAGTTAATGTACTAGTCGTTTATAGCCGTTGGGAGTACAATAGATAAAAATTGTAATCCTATAAATTGTATTGTTGATGGCATGAATAAACACAATGCAAAGTGAATAAGTTTTCCATTCTAGAGCCTCTTTCTCCTAACAAAGTGGTATCAAGAGCTAGGTAGATAGCCAAGGAGCTAGAGAAAGCTAGGTTGTTCTTGAGTGTTAGAGAGAGTTAGTTGCCCGAGTGTCTGAGTGAAACAAATAGTAAGAGAGAGTGATGGCCAACAATATGTCCTTACCTTAGTTGACACAAAAAGCCAACTAGGAAAGCTATGTATGCATTGTACCGAGCAGTGGACGATGCAGGCCTTGAGAAGTTAGCAAACGCTATGACTTCAAAAGAGGCGTGGAAGATCTTGGAGAAAGCATATAAGGGAGATGACCGTGTGAAACAGGTTTGACTTCAAGCTCTCATAGGAGAGTTTGAGAGGTTGCTGATGAAGGAGAACAAAGAGGTAACCAAGTTCATATCTCGGGTGGAGACTGTGGCAAACCAACTCGGCAAGAATGGGGAGTCATTGCCTGCAAACCGAGTTGTGGAGAAAATTTTGAGGTCATTGACAATTTACTTTGACAACATTGTGTGCCATAGAGGAATCCAAAGACCTCTCAAAACTCACGGTGGATGAGCTTGTTGGGTCCTTGGAAGCGTATGAACAAAGAAGAAGAAAGACGAAGGAAGACTACTTTGGCCAAGCACTCCAAGCAAAGACAAATTTCTAGGAGAAAAAGGCGTTTTATACTCAGAAAACTCAAAGCAGAGGAAGAGGTAGGGGAGGTAGAGGAAACGGTCGCAGTGGCCGAGGTCGAGGCAGATAGGAAGTAGAGAGAGAACATACCAACAACCAAAATTGGCGCGGAAGAGGAAGCGGTTCGTGGAGAGGAGGTCGGGTGAGCAACTCAAACGTTGAGTGCTACAAATGTGGCAAGTACGGTCACTATGCAAAGGATTGTAACTCGGATAGATGTTACAATTATGGTAAAGTTGGGCACTTTGCAAAAGAGTGTCGATCTGAAAGTAAGAAGAAAGTGATGATCAATTTTCTCACAGAAGATGTTGAAGAGAAATGAAGGGTTGTTGATGATGTTAATAGCCGAGGATATTCAATTGAACAACTCGACAGGACAACAAAGCAGTTCAACCAACTCGGTGCGGTACCTTGTGTAAGATCCGCATAATTTAATTAATTAAATAAATAAATAATTAATAAATGCGGGTAAGTAGTGTATTTATGGCATTAAATCCTGATGGGTATGACGTGGAAAAGTACTAGCTCAAGTGATTGAGAGTACTTTAATTGTGTGAGAGGACTTGGGTTCATGTTCTATGTATGTCGTTTGTGTGTTATTTAAATTATTATTGTTTTAATAATATGATGGAGCATGTTTCGTATGATACCATACTTGAATTGTGTGAGTTAGCAAGAAACATGAGTTGGCCTGATGGTTTAGCATTAAATTAGCTTTGGCATGGTCATGGGTTCAAACCTTGGTGGCGAAAATTTAATTCTCTTTTTGCTAAAAAATTGGTATGGCATGAATATGAAAAGGTGGAGAGAACCCTAGCAGAATGGGGGAACCTAGGAAGGTTGAAAACAAATACTAAAGGCCTTAAATAACAATAAAACTTACCATTAAAACTTAATTTTCGTTTTAGGCATTAAACCCCTTTAAGGCACCTTTAAAAGGCAATTTTTGAGAGAGAAGAGGGGTTTGGAGAAGCTGTTTTCTGAGGGCTTTGCAAGGGTACGAAAATTGAGAGGGTTTTGGCAAATTGAGAGCATAGTGAAGGGAGGGTGTTAGGCTGCCTTGTGATCAAGGAGGGATTTCCAACATTCTGCATTTTTCTAAGCAAGGGAAAATTCCAGGTTAGGGGAGCCGAACCTGAAATTGTATATTTGGTCATATTGCATGATTGTGATACTGTTTTGCCATGAATTTCGTGTTCTACATGAAGGGAATTTGGGGTTTGCGTAATTGAGCACTGTTCTATTGGTATTCTTAGCTAAATGTGTGATTATGATGGGATAATATACTGAGTATGCGGCTTTTGTGCACATGTGGGTGTTGGGGGTCTGAAATGTATCTAAATTGGGTTTATGGTTGATGAAATTGATGTAAACTGTTTTGGTGTGATTTGAGGTGTTGAATGGGTCATTGATTCTGGTGTGCGTGCGTAAACAGATTTGGGGTCTGCATTTCTCGCTCAGGCGAGCCAGGCTCGCCTAGGCAAGATTAACAAAGACGCAAACCTTGTGGTTACACAAGCAACTCGCTCAGGTGAGTGAGCCTCGCTCAGGCGAGAATTCGAGTATGTTGCAGAGTGTCTTTGGAGGCATCTCGCTCAAGCGAGAGTCCTTCGCCTAAGCGAGGTAAAGAGGAATGATTGCGTTGTTTTGGAGAACTCGTCGCCTGGACGAGGTAATTTTTATCCTAGACGAGCGAGGGTCTCGCCCAAGCGAGAATGAGCTCGCTTAAGCGAGATTACGTAGGCTGCAAAGATTCTGGAGGCTCGCTTAAGCTAGACACTAGCTTAAGCGAGATAAGCTGGAGTGGTTGAATAGAGGCTCTTAGTTTAAGCGAGCGAGGGTGAAGTTGTGCGTTTCAAGGCATGTTTTTCTGTTGTATTAAAGAGATGAGATGGAACTTGCAAGGCGTGGTCTACATGGCTTTTAGAATATCTCATTGGTGGGCTTGCTGGTGTTCCATGGGTTGTGGCCCAGAACGTATCCTTGAGTTGTGGCTCGGGATAGGGGTTAAGCACGTGGCATTCTATGGGTTGTGGCCCGGAATGACTTCCCTTGAATTGTGGCTCGGGATAGCGGATGAACACGAGGAACCTTTGAGTTGTGGCTCAGGTTGGTGAGTGTTGCCGGTGTGAGTGTGCTGGTTGTGGCCAGTACGGATGGGTCCAGATGGATTGCCCTCCTTAGTGATTTGCTGACAAGTTTGGTAGTCTTGGGACGTTACGGACTATGTTCGTATTTGGGAACTCCACCTGGCGTTACAGTGTGTGATCCGTAGCATGGTTCCCGCACGTGCTCTATCGGTTGTGGCTGATAGGTGTGGCAGCAAGGCACCTTAAGATACTTAATAGAAGATGTAGAACACTGCTAACATGGTTGTGGCCGTGTGGAAGAGTTGGAACGAGTTTCCATGATGTACATTAATATACGTGGTTGTGGCCATGTGGAAGGAAGGTAACGAGTCTTCCGCGAGGTGCATCGATATACATGGTTGTGGCTATGTGATAAAAATGGAGTAAGTTTTGTGGGAAATGAAAGGATATCATATATGGTTGTGGCCATGCAGAATAAGGGAAGAGTTTTGTATTATCGATGTATTTTTATCGTTTATATATATATATATATATATATATATATATATGTGTGTGTGTGTGTGTGTGTGTGTGTGTGTGTGTGTGTGTGTGTGTGTGTTTGTTATATATTTATGCTTTATCTTTTAGCTCACCCTATTTGCTTGTATTTGGCGATGATCGTGTATGCGGTACACGTAAGCAGATGATGTTGCAAGTGGAGCTGGTGAGGCTTAGCTGCGGAGAGGGGATTATCATGGGATCTTTATGTTTATGCTTTCTTTATTCTATTTAAAATAGGTTGTAAAGGCTCATGGCCTATTTTGACTAAACTCGCAGTTTTGTATTTATGGATGTTTTAGTAAATTAGTAAAGTTTTAATTTCCCGTGTTTTTGGGAAATGAGGTATTATTAAATGCAGTGTAATTAATTACTTTTCTTTATTTTATTAAAATTCGTAATATCTTGACGGGATGTTACATCTTGACACAGGTGCAAACAACCACATGTGCGGAGATGAGCACTTCTTCAAAGACTTAACAACAGTAGAAGCAGGAGATGTGTCTTTTGGAGATGATTCAAAGGTTGAGGTAAAAGGTCAAGGAACGATCTGGTACTTGCAGAAGGATGGTCGAGTTGGGGAAATTCGTGACGTGTACTATGTACCTGATCTCAAAAGTAACATTTTGAGCTTGGGATAGTTGATGGAAAAGGGTTACTCGATTTTAATGAAGGATCGAGTACTAGACTTGAAGGACAAACTTGGACGTTTGATTGCTCGCGTAGAGATGAAGAAAAACCGGATGTATAAGTTGGAATTAAAGATCATACAAGAGAAGTGTTTGAAACTTGATGTTCAAGATGAGACAATGATGTGGCACTTTCGGTTTGGTCACTTACATTTTGATGGGCTGATGGAACTGGTGAAAGGTATGGTGCATGGATTGCCAAGCATGGAGTTCAAAAGTAAATTGTGTGAAGAATATATACTCGACAAACAGTCGAGGACTTCGTTTTCGAAAAATTCCAAGTACCAAGCAAAGGAACAACTGGGCCTAATTCATACCGACGTGTGTGGACCAATTACCCCTGAATCTTTTAGTGGTAAGAGATACTTTATTTCTTTTGTAGATGATTTTTCACGAAAGACATAGGTATACTTCTTGAAGGAAAAGTCTGAGGTGTTCAAGAATTTTAGAGTGATGGTGGAAAAGGAGACAAACAAACACATTAAGGTTGTTCGATCTGATAGGGGAGGCGATTTCACATCAACAAAGTTCATGAAGTACTGTGAGTAGCACGGCATAAGCAAATTTTTGACAGCCTCATACTCACCACAACAGAACGGTGTAGCTGAGAGGAAAAACGGAACCATTCTTGATATGGTTCTGTCCATGATGAAGAGTAAGAATATGCCAAAGGAGTTTGGGCAGAAGTCGTACAGTGTGCCATTTATATACAAAATAGGTGTCCACATGCAAGGTTGAATGAAAAGACACCATAAGAAGTATGGAGTGGACAAAAACTGAGTGTGTCTCATCTCAAGGTGTTTGACAGTGTAGCATATGCCCACGTACCAAGTCAGCAAAGAACGAAACTCAAAGATAGGTGTAAGAAGTATGTGTTTATTGGGTATGATGAGATGATAAAAGCCTACAAATTGTTAGACCCAATAAACCAAAAAGTGATAGTAAGTCGTGATGTCCGAGTAGATGAAGCCAATGAGTGGAGTTGGAACAACTCAGTTGAAGAGATGAGTGGAGATACTAGCTCGTGAATTGCTATACCACCGGCTACAGAAAATTTTGAAACCACTGACGATGAAGATGAACCCCGACGACCCAGAATACGAACCACACAAGAATTGTATGAGTCTACTAAACAGGTACATGTTGTTTGTCTTTTGGCAGGTTCTGAGAACATAACCTTTAAGGAGGCAGCGCAAGATGAGAATTGGAGACTTGCAATGGATGAGGAGATCGATGCATTTGAGCGCAATAACACGTGGGAGTTATCCAATCCCCCAACAGGAGCTCGGCCCATTGGTGTGAAATGGGTATACAAGAAGAAGATGAATGCCCAAGGTGAAATAGAGCGTTACAAAGCCTGACTTGTTTCTAAGGGCTATAAATAAAATGAGGGAATTGACTATGCTGAGGTGTTTGCGCTAGTCACTAGAATGGAGACAGTTCAACTGCTAATTTCAATGGCAGCTTAGCTTAAATGGTCAATCTATCAGATGGACGTGAAGTCAGCGTTTCTAAATGGAATCCTGGAGGAAGAAGTTTATGTTGAACAACCATTGGGATACATGAGAAGAGGAGAAGAGAAGAAAGTACTACGATTGAAGAAAGCGCTTTATGGGTTGAAGCAAGCTCCTCGGGCATGGAATTACCGCATTGACAAGTACTTCAAGAAGAAAGGATATGAGCAATGTCCATATGAACATGCTCTGTACATAAAGAAAAGTAAAGGTGATGTAATGTTTCTTGCTCTTTATGTAGATTACCTTATATTCATGGGGAACAATGTTGAGATGATTCAAGAATTCAAGGACATAATGACAAAGGAGTTTGAGATGACAAACGTGGGGTTGATGGAGTACTTCCTTGGCTTGGAAGTCAAACAAGGTGAGAAAGGCATTTTTGTGTCCCAAGAAAGGTATGCTGAGGAGATCTTGAACAAGTTCAAAAGATGACAAACTAAAACCCGGTTTCGACCCCAATGGAATCGGGTACAAAACTCTCGAAGTTTGATGGAGGAGACCAAGTTGATGCCAGCAAGTACCGAAGCTTGGTTGGAAGCCTTCGCTATCTGACGAGTACTAGGCCAGACTTACTTCTAAGTGTTGGAATAGTAAGTCGGTATATGGAGGAGCCGAGCTATAGTCATTGGAAGGTTTTGAAGCGAATACTAAGGTATATTCGAGGAACAATATCACTCGGACTATACTATACTAAGTTGAACAACTACGAACTAGTAGGGTACTCAGATAGTGATTGGTGCGGAGATGTAGACGACCGGAAAAGCACATCCGGGTATGTATTTTTCATGGGCCACACAGCGTTCACTTGACTTTCAAAGAAGCAACCCATAGTAACATTGTCAACGTGTGAAGTTGAGTATGTTGCAGCATCATGGTGTGTATGTCATGCGGTATGACTTAGAAATCTTCTAAGCAAACTAGAGATGAAAGAAGAAGAAGGTACTGTCATACGAGTGGACAACAAGTCAGCCATTGAGTTGGCAAAGAATCCGGTCAACCATGAAAGGAGCAAGCGCATTGATGTGCGTTTTCATTTTATCCGAGAACAAGTAAAGGAAGGCAATGTGGAGCTGGTGCACGTGGGAAGCCGAGATCAAGTTGCAGATTTGTTTACAAAACCACTACCCATTGTGTTTTTCAATAATTGCAAGAAATTGATCGGGATGGAGGATAAAAGAAACATTTAAGTTTACGGGGGAGTTTTGTTGGGTGTTTTTAATAAACATAAATGTATTAGCCGTTGGCCGCTTAATGTGCTAGCCGTTGGGTGATTAATGTATTAGCCGTTGGGTAATTAATGTACTAGTCGTTTATAGTCGTTAGGAGTACAACGACGAAAATTGTAAGCCTATAAATTGTATTGCTGATGGCATGAATAAACAATGCAAAGTGAATAAGTTTTCCATTCTAGAGCTTCTTTCTCGTAACAGTTTATAAATCCCACAAAAAGGATGTGTCCCTTCTCTAATAAAAACATTTTCTTTAGCAAAAGGTGCCTGAAGATGAAAACTTTTCCATTTGAAAACTTATTTTTAAAGTAAAAGGCACCTAATTTGACGATCCAACTCGAATTACATGCCTCGAGTGATGAAGAAAATTCAAGGAACATGTGAGATTTGAGTTCTTCCAAGGTAGTCCACTATTCTATTAGAGATACAGTATGCAGTTGATTGGATTGTGATCATGGGATTGACTCCAACTGCAGTTGGAAGCACACTAGCATCACAAACAAACAACCCTTCAGCCTCCCATGTCTCTCCATTCTCATCAATTGCACCTTCTTTTTCATTGACCCCCATTCTGCAGCTCCCCATTTGATGTGCAGAAGTATATATGTTCCATTTCTCACCTGGTGAAAGTGCTCCTTCCATTGGACACACACTGTCCAAGAACTCTTGCATCTCATTTTCACTAATGCCACTACACCTGAGTCTCTGGCCATCACTTCTGTGCGTGCCTACCTCAACTGCTCCTGCAGCTATTAGAATCCTCAGTGCTTGTTGCAAGCCAGCCCTCATGTTTTCTCTGTCAAATTCATTCAACTTGTAGCTGATCCTTCCTTCTGATGTCACCTTTCCACTAGCCATGTCTCTAATAATTGTGATTAAATGTGCAGTTCTTGGGTAATTCAACATTCTTTCTTTGAAGTCTAGTCCTGACTCCCAAGGAAACAGTGCAGCAAATGATGCTGGTCCTAGTGAAGGGGTTTCAATTATGGCTCTTGAATCAGATTTGGAGTCTGTTGATGGCACTTTATGGATTGATGTGATTATACCTCCCTCATAGGATTTCCCCATAAATTCTGAATTATCTGATTCTGGGAAGTATCCCCATGCCATTAGGACAGGGTGGAGATGGAGGTTCCTTCCAATGTTTTTGTTTTTCAGTCCGCTAGAGATTAATAAAGGTGGTGTCAAAAGTGCCCCACCAGAGGAAATTGTAACTTTAGCCTCAATTTGTAGCTTCATCCTGACTCGGTTGTTCAATGCTTTTGCCAGCACTCCCAAGCATTTCTTCTTTCTTCCATTTCCACTCCTGTTGCTTTCCAACAAGAACCTCTCAGCTTTGCATCCTGTTATTATTACTGCACCTTTGTCAACTGCATCTACAAGCCAAGTAGCTTGAGTCCCTTGTTTCTCTCCTTTTGCACAGCCATAACCACATGAGCCACAGTAATGATTCCCTGAAGAGTTTCTCGGCACATAGTTAACTTTGAGGCCAAGATTCTGACACCCTTTTCTCAGCACTTGATTTTGGAATCCCTCTTGTGTGCAGTTTTCTGTGACTCCAATCCTTTCACATACAGATTCCATTGCAGAGAGATATTCTTGGCTTGAAAAGAAGGGAAGTTTGTGGTCCTCAGACCACTCTTTCAGCACCTTGTGTGGTGTTTTAATGCAGGCTGACCAATTAACAGCAGAGCCACCTCCCACTGTTGATCCTGCCAAAACCAGTATTCTGGAGTCTGCGGAAGCAAGAATCCCACCAGTTTCATATTGTTGCTTAATGGAGGGACCTTCTAGTGATGAATAATCCTGAGGAACAAAATAGTTTCCTTTCTCAAGAACAACCACCTTGTGACCAGCTTTCGAAAGAACAGCAGCTGCAACACCTCCGCCACAACCAGACCCAACAACTACTGCATCACATTTGACTTTGAGGATGTTGCTTTTGAAGTCCAGTTCAACATTGAGGCCTTTCTTGGCAAGAGATTGTTGAAGAGTTGAGTCAGATTCATGCATGATTTCTATAGTCCCCTTTTCAAGGGGCCTATTGTTGGAGACACTGTTCAGTTTCTCATCCTTTGATACCTCGTATCCAATGGCTTTCCATGCTGGGTTATCACCATTTTCATCAACCTGCAAAAATTTGAAGAAATTTTCTATAACTTTGATCTCTTTTAAGAAACTTTCAGGCTACAACATACTTCTTTACACATCATCTTATTTTTCTTTTCTTATTTTAATCCCACAAGCTTAAAATGTTTAACTTTAGTCCATAAGTGTTCTATTCATCTTCTATTAGTTTTTATACTAATTTGGTCAGAGTAAGGTAACTTGAAAAGCTCCGAAACATATCAATCAAAGTAAGTACTTTCAATCAAAAAAATATTGGTGAACTTAGTTTAAAAAACACTAACAAGTCTAAAGAAAACTTACTAAATTTAGGACACCAAATAAGACAAATGAGGCACTAAGTACTTATTAGCGAAATTTTAGTGTGTTATATAATGTTATTAGAAATCATTATGTGCAGATGACTATAGTCACAATTACTAAGAGAACTTTGGGCAGAAGACTGAACAATACCCAAGAGAAAAATGCAAAAAGGCACAAGACTTTGACATAAACAAATGCCAGTCTAATAGGTGTGAGGAACCTATGCTTCATCCACTGCTGCATAACCTTTTCTCTCTTCTCCAAAGACATGTTTGGAAAGTTGTTGATATAGGGCCATTTCTCACCAAGACAGAGGAAACCACAAAGCAGCAAGGTTCCCAACCTTGTAGCCAGCAACCATAAAACCACTCTTACAAGTATTTTTGCTTCTATTAAGCTCCTCTTTGTGAGTAACTCAGCAACCTGTTACCATTGAAAATATGATATGATTATGAGAGATATGAAGAATGTTGACTAAAGATTACTCAAATAATCTAACAAACATTACTTTGCTACTCAATTTAAAGAGTTCTTAAAAACAATATTTTCCCTACCATATACTATAACTGTTTGGTCAACATCAATTTACAAATATCTTCACAATATATAAATATATAATTTCTCATCATATTATGTTTTAAGAGAAAATGACATTACACAAACGATTTCTACCAATCTGGTGGGAGAAAAATCACAATCTAATTTTTCTGAGTTCCACTTACAATAAATTGTAATAAATGGATTTAATAAAATTTCAGAAGTATAGGGCCGAACCTAAACTAAATATTAAATACCCTGGTCCCAGTATCACTATGAGACTCTAAACTTCTGATGCATCATTATGAATTAATTATGACAGCAAGTGGTTTTGAATAATAAAAATAGCGTTAATTGACAGTATACCGAACCAAACGAATCCGTGGATATGGTTCAATCCGTACTGCGATGACATACTAAAACAGGGAATTTATGATCTGTGCACCAGAAAAAGGTGTGGGGAAATATTTCAGCTTCTGTTTCTAAGATGAAATGAGTTATTAAAATTAGAGCAGAAGATAGACCAAATGTTCATCCTTAAATTATAATAGATTATTATTGGAATATATCAAATTGAATCAAAGGGTATGCACCAGTAATCACGATACAAACTCATCCTAACTTTTTTTCTGCTATATTGCACAAAAATGTGAATGCCACATGAAGAAAGTAAAAGTGATGGAAAACAGTGTTCTTTCGAGTGCATGACAGGGACAGACAGAGACAGTAATTAGTAGCTGCCAAGCTACAATAATAGACAATCTCAGTTATTATGAGTTACTTTTTTAAGGTATAAGGTCAAATGATATCCCCAACTCATTTAATGATTTGCATATCCAGTTACATGTATCAATCCTTACACTTCTTCCATCTCATAACAGAGGTGAATTTCAATCTGCATTTTGAAATTACTTTCTTTTCATTGTTATGAGTTCATGTTGGTAGGTACACACCCATTAAGAGCATGCAAAACTGCAACATTTGTGAAATGAACATATGGTAATCATGTGGGTCCCACTTATACACTCAGCTGTTTCTTGTAAGAGCAATTTCTTGCAAATTAGTGAAGGAAAAAAAAGCTTTTTTTTTTTCTTTTCATCACAAATGTTAATTGTTAGTATTTTATTAGTAGAAAATCAAACTCACAACTTCTTTCATCCTCTCTTCTAAATCCATCAAACTAACCTTATAACCGTTAAGTGTCATAGGAGGAATTGAACCCAGAACATCTTTTATCCTCCCTTCCAATTTTACCACTAACTCACCTTATGACTCCGGAAAAGGAAAACAAGTGATGAAAAAACATAGTTCAACACTATACATGCATACGATACCTAAACTCTTTAAACACACACCAAGAGTTCTGTTATTATCAAAAACTGAACAACCAAAATCATCTTTTCATGAAGTTTTGACAGAAAATTACGACAGCAAAAGCATATTTTATCCAGTATATATGTACCTCATGAGGGATAGGATAGCGAGAACCAGAAATGTCACAAAAGGACTGCAGAAACTTGTCATCATCACCAGCTTGGTCTTGTTTTCTGCTCTTCAGAGCATTCACAGGCAAAGGAGGCAACACAACATCACATATACTTGCCAGTGACTCCATTTCAGCTGCAGAAAATCCATGATTATACTTGCTACCTCCTCTTCCTCCTCTTAACAGTGGATGACACTCTCTTCTCATATTTCTCGTTTTTCTCTCAGTGATTACAATCTTAGTATGCCTCAGCACCTTATGCAGGTTCAGTGAACATGCAGACGCACATATGTATACATAAACTCAGAATTAGAAAATATAAGAGAATAGAAACTGTTGTGGGAAGAAAATTCAAAAAAAGGTACATAATATGCAATTGGTCATAAAGTTTTCTTTTTCTTTTTTTTTTTTTGTTAAGTTACTATCGTTGTGTTAAGTTTCGGGTTGTGGGGCAGGAGGGACATTAACTTCCAAAGTTGTGTGTATCACAACTTCCATCTGTGGAAATGACTAATCTGCACGATTTGATAATTTGGGTGCCATGGAACTAAGTTGGTTACATACCCAACCATTAGATATAGACATTTATTAACTAATGAATTATTTTCATTTACACTTATCATTAAATGCACATGTTGTTGCTATTTAAAGAATTTGTTTTGTATCTTTTCAAGAATAGACATTTATTCTTGAATTAATTAACTAATTAAAGAATGCTTTTATATCTATTAGTAGTTATTAGTTAGTAACTCAAAAGAGGTTCTCAGAAAATGGTAATATTTTTATATTTTGTATATAATATTTTCGCTAATTAAAATTCTAGTCCTTTAATTCTTAATTTCTAACTCTGATCATTAAAATAAAATCTCGTGGTTTTAGTTTCTAAGTTTTAAAATATCTCTTAAATTTTGGTGCATACACTTTTTATTTTTTATATTTAACTAATTAAATTGTTTTTATGAAAATCTAATCTGAATGAAATACAAAAGAGATACTAAACTATAATTTTTTTTGTCGCCATTTGTTAATTAAAAAAATTATCTTTCACCAAATTACAATAACTTTTATTATTTGATAAAATATCTAGTTGCGTATATAGTCTTTCTTTCTGCAAGTAAATAAATAATTCCTAAATTTAAAGGTAATTATATAAGCTCTCAACTTTTATTTTTCCAAAAATATTTTGTTTATAATTTAAATTATGACATTTTTATACCATAGAAATGTGGAGAGAGTGGAACATGTGCTCTTGTTTATTGTAAATAAAATGTTAAGAATGGGATTTATTAAACCAAAATTGAGTTTTTTTTTTTTTTTTTACTTCTCGCTCACACATACTAAGATTTATTAACTAACAATAGATTTAAAGCTAATACTACTTAAAGATAAAATTAATATTAAAGATACGGCAAATACTGTTAAAATTAGAAAAGTCATACTGTTTATATTTGACTCTCTCGTATTAAAGAAATTTATATTATTTTAATATATGAAATTATTAATTATAGATACGTAAAGCTAATAATATATTTATTGAAAAAGTATTTTTATTTGCTTTTTAGTAAAGATTCTAAAAATTTTAAAATGATTATTTTATATCATAAATTATTGTTTAGAAATTTTAATGATATTTTCGTTTTCATAAAATTTGTTATTTTATATTATTTTAATTAATAAAATTATTTATTTAAATTTTCAATATAAAAATTATAAAATGAATACAAATTAATTATTTTTTAATCGATGTCTAATCATTGATTATCACTCTCCTTTTTAACTTCATCTATACCAAGATAATCTGTAACAAGTGGATTGTATTTGATTTTTCAATGGCCTAAAATTGAGGCTAATAAATGAAGTCATAAATTAATTACTGTTTTTAAAACGTGCGTTTTTGGTTTCGCAACTGACACGAATTTGACTTTTCTAATTCAAACAGTATTTAATCATAATTGTTAAAAGAAAAAATTAATCATTAGTATTTTAATATGTTAATAAATTCACTGTTATTTATGTAACTAACCTAATTAGTGTTGTAAAATTTATGACAAATTCTATTCAAATACAAGAGAAGAAATAAAGATTTATAAAAAAATAAATATTGTTTCAAATATATTATTTTTCACTTATAATAAGATTAAGATAACTATTAGACCAATTAGAGATAAGTCACACATACTAAGATTTATTAACTAACAATAGATTTAAAGCTAATAATACTTAAAGATAAAATTAATACTAATTTATTTATAATAACAATTTTTTGAAGTAATAATAGATCAAGTTAATATCTCCAAGATTGAGAATGAGTATCATTCATGTCTAACTTGAAACTAAGCAAAGTCTACGACGAGACATAAAAAAGTTCTTTCATAGTTTCCTCAAGCTTAACTTCCAACATTTAACCATCATAATTACTAAAATCACTCTTTTTCTAAAAGTCCATTATATTCCAAAACTAGTTTTATTCAAAGTACTACACCTAATGAAAATTAATTCGCTGCAAGTACCACCCAAAATTTAATCACGGACCAAATCTTAATAATCAAAACTCACAAGCCATCCCATTATCATTTTATACATAAAAATAAGTAAAACACCACAGCAAAATGCCACCTCTAAGCCTCCATTACTTTTAAAAAATATATATATATATATATATATATATATATATATATATATATATATAATATATATAATATAAAAAATTCACCCGTAAAACATTTACTAACTTTTCATACTATAATAATAATAAAATAATACTGATACAAAACAAAATAAAACAGTAAAAACATCTGCACCTCCAAACCATAATTTTACTAAAAGAACAATGTTAAAACTATTTATAAATATATAAAGTCCCATAGGAAAATAACCAATTCCCTTTTAACGTTGATACATATCATATATACTTTTATATATAGAATAACAGCAATGCCTAATAACCAAAACCCAAACCCGAAAATTTTCCGTAATTATGTTTGAAAAAAAGTACGAAACTGCAACTTCCACACTAAACTCCACCAATGACAACTCACCTCTGCATTACTAAAGAAAAAGGTAGAACGTAACACTTGTACTGCATTAATTATTCACCTTAACCTAAAATTTATTATAATAAAAATAAGATTACTTTAATATTATATCATCTTTAATGTGACATTCCAGAAAATAGTACCTAAAATTATAAAAACTGATACCATAAGCACACACCTAACTAGGATGTTAACGGGGCGGGTAGGTACGGGTAGTAGCTCCCCCGTATTCTACCCGATGGATAAATATTCATCTCGTACTTGTACCTATATCTTTTGGGTATCCGTTATGCGGGTACCTGTCTATTTTTTTCATATCCGCGAGTATACATAGGTACCCGCGGGTATTTACAAAAATATTTTAAAAAATAAATATTTAACCATAATTAGTGCTTAAATCAACAAGTCCCCTTTCTCCGATTGATTATTGAAAAACAAACAAATAAAAAATCACTATCAATTTATATTGTAGTTTATTTTTGAATAAAATATTAAAAAAATTACTAACTTCATCAATGTCTACCTCTTGCAACATTTTTCATGGTTGTCCAATTTTAATCTAGAAGAGCCTTAAAACATAAGAAGTTCAGTAAAAATTTCTAACAATCACTTAATTAAAATATGTAAGTAAAAGTGTTAATTTCTTTACCTTCCATGTTGGTCCATAACCAGTCTTAGAGACACATCAATGCCTCCACAGTATATGGAAGTAATTTACTCATTTGTGGGATAAGAATCTGACCACCATTATTAAATGAAGACAATCTATA
>Ga0214544_1003652_pt1 | contig 31546 bp, 35 predicted proteins | sample CNSS3metaG_FD_160074 | JGI IMG/M metagenome (GOLD analysis project Ga0214544, IMG submission 160074) | Root nodule microbial communities from cowpea collected in UCLA plant growth center, Los Angeles, California, USA - CNSS3 | ecosystem: Host-associated > Plants > Roots > Nodule | place: USA...
ATATATATATATATATATATGTTAACTTAACATTAATAAATATTATCTTACTTCCCCATCAGATTCTGATACCAGAGGGAAATTTGGTCGGCAGAGGGGGAAAAATTAAAGGATCGCAAAGAGAAGTAAGACACTATTCAGAATAGTAAAACAAGATAATGATGCAAATAATTAATGCGAAAATATAGAAGAAGACCATATTTATATGGTGGTAGTCTGCACAATACTAGTTAGAGGGAGAGGAGAAAAGCATATAAAATAAAACCAACCAGATTAACGGAAATAAAAGAAAACCAGAATGGCAGTAGTTCGTGCTGAACTGGCTAGAGGGAAAAAGACGATGGGAAATCGATCGAAGGAGACTACTCATTTTGTATGATATCTGGTATCTCACCCTCATTTGGTTTCATAAGGCATCATTTATCAATGTTAAATTTCCATATATCCAATAAATCTGGTTTTACAAAAACTCTTTTTCAATATTAAATGATATTCTATTTCAAACTCAAAATCACTTAAAATAGCTTGTGATCTTGCAAAAATTTGTTTTGATGCTAAGTTTTTAACGTCTTTTTGTAAAATGTCTTTTGCAGATTAACACTCGACACGAATTAAAAATTATTCTCTTTAGAGGCACCTCGAATTCTCTCCCTGATTACCTCACTCGTGAATACTTGTAGGGAAAAGTTAGCTGACGAACATGCCTAAAAAGGCAGCATTAGGTTCGGCAAGAAGTCGAGGTATTAAACTGGCCATACCTGACCCAAATAAATCATCAGGGTCATAGACCCCAAAACAAACTAGGTCATCAACCCAACAAAACTAATATGGGTCATCAATCCAGAAAAAATCAAAAGAAATCATTAGGTCATCAACCCAACCAACCTCTTCCAACTAAACAGCCAAACAAACCAAACTAGATTATGCCATCCCATTTCAAACGTTGTTAGCTCTTCAAGATCAAGGATTAACTACACTTTCCAAGAAAACCTAGGCAGACATTGTCTCAGATGAAGAACAAGAAGGAGAGAATCTTGACCTAGCTCTCCTTATTAAAAAACTAAAAAACCACAAAACAATCTGCAACCCAGGAATGAGTCAAGAACTCCAAACCCAATCAACCCAAAAACCTGTTTCAAAAGACCAAACACATTATATAGCAAAGAACAAGTTTTCATCAATTATCCAATTGGAACCAAAGTATTGGGACAACACCCGAAACAAAATAACAGCCAAAATCTTCCCTGAAGGTTTTCATTTCAAACCATTAGATTGTAATAAAACCAGACAATTTTATGAGTTTGTTTTGGTTGATACAGACTCTGTAGCAATCAAACAATATAGTGATCCAAAAGATTCCTCAAATTTCACTCATTCAACATTCCAAATTTTAAAGGTTTTAACTCCTAGCCATTGGGTATAATTATTGGGATTATATTGATGCTTGGACCAGGGTGTTCTGGTATCAAAATAAAACCTATCGCCATTCATGGCTAATTTATTTCAAAAGAAATAACAAGTATAATTTTCCAAATTGGTTCCTCCAATGGTGGGACTTTTGTGGACCAATCGAAGAAATCCTTCTCTCCCCAGCAAAAGAAGGATTTAAATTGTTTAAAATCAAATATGACCAGGATTCAATAACTCCTGCAGATTTGAAGATCTACTTCGAATTTTCCTTTGCATGGGTATTCTCATGGCAGTATAAGTTCGGAAAGAAAGAACATCCAAATTGACTACCAATATTACAAAGGAATTCCTATGTAAAGTGGTGGATTCAATTTGACGCTTCTAAGGCAATTCCTATGTTTTGGTTTATGACAAATTCAGAATTTCTGAAATTGGCAAAACCAAAAACTTCTCTGTTCCTTAACCAAAAAACACAAATTACTGTCGCCTTAGCAGTTTCAAAATCTAAAGAAAGTTTTGCAGAAAATCTGCAGAATATTCTCAAGCTATTAAAAGATGATGAAGGAACCTCCTCGAAGAAATCATTACCAAGCTCTTCAGTCGTGACAGCCTCTTCAGATGACATGTTTTAGAACGAAGACGATTGTTTAGGAATCAATCTAGCAGAAGATTAATAACCTACATTGTAGCCACAATTCCAGTCATGATACCGGTACTGTTGGAAGAGTAAAAATTATGATTATAAATAGAGTGCCCGACCATGTTGTGAGACACCCTTTTTTCATTTACTAAAACATTAGGGAGAGAAGTTAGAGAGAAGGCCTCTGAGTTTGTAAGATTTTTTCTTTCTTTCTTTCTCCAAAATCTGTTTGTATTCCTCATTCAGAACAACAAAGGTTTTCAATGTTTTTCATATTTTTCTATCTCTCCCTCTAGGCAGTTCAGCGCGGACTACTACCGTTCTGGTTTTCTTTTATTTCCGTTAATCTGGTTGGTTTTATTTTATATGTTTTTCTCCTTTCCCTCTGACTAGTATTGTGCGGACTACCACCGTATAAATCTGGTGTTCTTTTATATTTCCACATTAATTATTTGCATCATTATCTTGTTTTACTATTCTGAATAGTGTCTTACTTCTCTTTGCGATCCTATAATATATATATATATATATATATATATATATATATATACACACACACACACACGATTATCGCAAGCATAGGTAATTTAACATGCACAATTACATTCATTCCTCTTTTCAATTAAAGATTTTACAAAACATGTAAATTTGTAATTCGATCCAAATTTGAGGAATAAATATAACTAGTATTCTAAATCTTCGAACTATGATAAGGGATTCTTCTGTTATTGTTGCTACTAATGAGGAGTGTCTACAACACCTGCTGTTTTGTCTGCTTGTGTGTGCCAACAACAATCATTGCATATGGAAACCACATATCCACATAAGAGAATGGTAAGCTAACTTTGAAAAGAACAAACAAATAAATAATATTTACAACAATACTTCATCATACGAATATACATATGATCATGCATACAAGTCATACACACGTGTGTCTACTCATACCATGCATCTCATACCATGCGTCTTGTTAGAAATCACGCACTAGAATGATTCGCGTATGGACAAAACCAAGAGGGAGGGTGAATTAGGTTCTTAACAAAAATTGTGCTTTAAAAATTTTTCCCTTTTAACATCAAAGTTCAATTAAAATTATTTTCTTTATTTTGATAACCACAATAAAATAAAGAGAGTAAGGAAGGAGAAAATCGCACAAGGTATTTATATTGGTTTAGTTCAAAAGACCCTACATCCAGTTGTTAATCTCTCAAACAAAGATTAACTTAAAACACTATAATAAACCAAACTTACAATCACAAATAAGAAAGTTTAGGGTTTAGAAAATGCCTCTCTTGAAGCCACAAGAGATGAAGACACCTCCCTTGAAATCCAAAAGGGATGAAAACACCTTCCTTGAGTAACACAAGGAAAGAATACCTCCTTTGAATCAAACAAAGGATGATTGGTTTCTCCTCGTAACAATAACAACACTCAATCACTTAAGACCCCACTTGACGAAAGTTATCGCTTTATCCACATTAAGTTTTTCAAAGCCTTCCTATAGAGAGCTCTCAATTACTCAGGCTTCTCTAACTTCTATTTTTTCCAAATGAAAGCCTACCACTTATAGAATCCTATTTAGAAATGATGTTAAAAATATGAAAAGTTAAGTGACAACTGTAATAGATAATCGATTATTATAAGTGATAATCAATTATCATAAAAACTTTTATAAAAACATTTTTCTCGTTGTGGTAATCTATTATCAGTGGGGATAATCTATTATCAGTAGGTGATAATCGATTATCATAGAGGTTTTTCTCAAAAATCACTTTTAACTGAGATAATCAATTATCACTAAGAATAATTCATTATTTTAATGAGTTTTACAAATAAATAAAATTCTCTTTGTGCTCTACTGCTTGGGTTTTGCCTTTGGATTCTTGGCATACTAATTTAACTATTTTAAATAACATAAACATATTACAAGACCTAAAAAACTAAACTCTTAAGTCTTCAATGTATCTCTTGAATACAAACATTCTTTAAGTCTTCAACATTTTTCCCTCCATCATTGTTAAGTCTTCCATACTTCTTTATAAGTCATCATCATTATTATCATCATCAAAACTCCTTATTGAAGGAAGATGTCCATCTTCTTCTTTTTGTCAACACGTCTACTACATGCAAGTGAGACTCTCTTCCAGAAGATTAAGAGTGGGAACTAGACAATTAGGACCATGCACCTAACAAAGTCACAACCTAAAAATTTACGAACTAATAACCTTACCCATGGTTCTAGTAGACCAAAATGGGGAGAGCCACCAACCTAACTTCCCTCTTCACAGGGTTAATTCCGTGTGATGAGTCATGTCACGATCCTTTTTTCATACCTTTCTCGACTGGGTACTAAGAAAGTATTAGAGTTTGGATAATCCTTGTACAACCATCATATTCCATGATTTTTCTAACACTACACTTAGTCATTCTTCTTTAGCACACTATCTTGTGTAGTCACAAAATGCAACATCCATGCAATCACACAAAAGTATATTCAACCTCTACGATGCCTATCACACATATAGACACTACATATATATATGTATACACCCTCGAACCATATTCTTATAGGTTCCCTTGAGCCACTAGCCTAAGCACTCTACTAGTTTCTATCCTAGCACGAGCACTAGTCAACCCGTCAGTATACACAGACACACAAACACATAAAAGGTTACATCCTTCTTTCCTTCATTAGATTGAGTTCAAAAGCACCTCAATAGTTGTCTAATGACTAACTCTCATTTTTCTAATGGTATCTCCCATAATTCTATGAGTTCTACTATAACCACTTTCCTTTCTAAAGAAAAGACCTTCACAAAGTCAATTACACTTTCAGAAAACACCTTGTCAAGATTTTCTAGGGAGGAAATTCATTTTGTGAAGCATTGTCTAACGTTTTTGTAGCCAGACACTACATCAGAAGAATGAGAATTAGTGGGAGCAAGTTGTATTAAGAAAAATAATCCTACTGATGTTATAACAAGATATCCTAATAGAGGAGCATCAATCAGATCAAGGCTTTGAACACAAATGGTCATGATCACCTAGGGGGAACCAAAGAATGTGAATGAAGCCTTGGAATACGAAAACATGATAAAGGACTTGCTAGAGGAGCTCTATAAATTTGAGAAAAATGAAGCATGGACACTTGTGAATTCTCCTCAAAACAAAATCATCATTAGAGCTAAATGGGTATTTAGAAACAAAGTGGACGAATAAGGTAAGGTAGTGAGAAATAAGGCTAGACTGGTAGCCAAAGAGTCCAGGGTGTATTCAATCTCTCCCTTTTTAAATCCATTTGCACAAACAAAAGTTTCCTTACTAAGTTATTCTCAAAGATTATACCATCTATATCTTTCATTTCCTTAACGTCTAACATAGGAATCAGTCTGGTCTGGAGTAGCCTTCCTATTAATTTTGTTGGGTTTGCCACATATAATAGCCTAAATTAGATTGATATCGAGGTCCATTAGTGCCATTTTGTTGTTGAATGAGATAGACCATTCTTTTAATGACCTTAGCGATATCATGAACAAGTTGGTGAGGACCAACGATTCTAGCTCTATGAGAGATTATGAACATAAAATACAAGTTAAAATCATAAAATTTACATAAACCAGATGCGCAACAATAAAACAACAAGTTCACTCCCCAAAGCCCCCTTTTTCTTTTCTTTTTTGAAAGCCAGGCTTTGATACTAAAATGTAACACCCCTTCTATGATGCTATTAAAATACTTGAAAAAAATTTACAGATTTCAAAATATTTCATTTAACAACTTTGATACCACCATTCAAAATAATGAAAAACTAAAACTTTCATTTATTCATCCAAATAAACTCAAAATTAATATACAAAAATCCATTATTAAACTACAATTTACATTATTTCCAAAATAACCCTTGTTTAAAAAAAGTTCAAATACAAAACAAGTTGTTTCCCCAAGAAGTCCTAAAGCTCCTCATTGTTATGCATCGAAATCAACATCTATAATAACATCTACTCTCGCATATCAATAACACATATACGATCATCGTAGGAAAAACACACATGTAACAGTAAGCTAACTTAAACAAAACATCTATCTTAAAAAATATTACATAATATAAATATACTGTCTCATTTAATATATTACAATCAATCACTTGGCATTAGATAAACCAATCACCTTGTTTGTTGTCTCACACAATAACAACAAAACCCATGTGTAATCTCTTTATAAAGTCTACTTCCTACAACTCCTTCACGAGCCTTATGAGCAAATTCTAAAACTGGTATAGCTACGCCGAGGCCACCAGTCTCCACTACTCTTCTATAGAGACTTACAACTAGAGCTCATAAGGTCAATTCATGCTCACACTTAGACCTTTCTAGAGCCCTCCCTTTTGCTTAGACACACATGCTTCTCAACCAAATATCGCAACACATGCATGTATTTCATCCTATCATAAAATGTATAACATATCAACAATATTAAAACATTTCATAAAGATCACAAATATCATTAATCAAGTGGAACCTAGCACCCCTTACCCTGCGCTTAGTTCTAGCAAGTAGCAAAACACATAGGTCAGATGGCGGTTAGCACCGCTTTATGGTTGTACCTCCCTAGCACCTAGCGTCACCCCTACAATAGCTGGCAATTATGTTACAATGACTTCATTGTCACAACAATGCCCAAGGGTTTATACCTAACATCTAGTGGTTTTGAGATAGTAATTTCACTATTTTAATAGTGCATAGTAGTAGGAACAATGCACCCAACACTAGCGAACCTGAAGCTCACAATAACAACAATGCTAGTGATTTTATGTTATGGCTTACACAATGTAATTTTCATACCAAAATTATATCAGGTGAAGAAAATTTTATAATGATTTTAAAAATATAACTAATAATAGTGTAATAGGTGAGAGTTGAACTCAAGATCTCTTCTACTAACAAGGTATAGCCAACTAAGTTGCCATATCATTTAATCGTATTATGATAATAATATTTTTAGTGTATGCCTACACGTAATTTTATCTATTTTATCAATTTAATTTATTTTTATCCTAGGTATTACATCAAACATATAACATATATCACGTATATTTAAAGCTCTAAACTAGCAAGCTATTAATTCTACAAAATTTGTAATATCAAGCGTGTATATACCTCTCTTGAAGGAAAGTCTTAAAAATTCTTCATATTGCATCTGCCATTTTCTACTTAAGGAAATAAATCAAATAATATCCAAATCATAATCTCACAATAATTACTTCTTTCCATAATCATATTGCACAAATTTATTGAACGAAATCGCTTAGATATAGTTGTTGCTCAAATTTAATGCTAATTTAGTTCCTAATTCATAATCTAAATGGGTCCGTAACACGTCATACGATAAGTGTAGGCTTGGCTCTCAAAACGATACCAGTTCTAGATGACAAGCAAGTCATTGGGCGAGTTAAGTGCAAGACGAGACATTTGGTAGACGAGTGCAACCATTGGGTGAGAACGAATTGTATTCAGCGACATGATACAAAATCGTATTGGACGACTTGTCTTCTACATCCTCTCCTCTCCATCATTAGGGAAAATTTATTTAGCTTCCTCTTGGAAACTATAAATTTTCCAACGTTGGAATGTTTGTTGCATTTTGAGAATTAAACTAAGTATCATTTTGTCTCCTAAAGACGAGTTATGATCTAGAAATGTTTTAATAAATTTTGGGACTCAATTGAAAAAGAAAAACTAAATAGGAACCTACTTGAAACTTTCCAACCAAACTTGGGACAAAAGAAATAATTGAGCCTTTAAATTTTAAAAACCTAATGCTATATTAATATATAGTAATAATTTAGTTATCACACTAAATTTTTTCGATTAATTACTCCCTATCATTTTTTCTATTACTATTTCGATAACTTTTTCTATTAATATATAGTAATAAATTAGTTATCACTCTAAATTAGTTATCACACTAAATTTTTTCGATAAATATTAAGTTTAATTACTCGGATCGTACCCATTTTGGTAGAGATGTGTCAATTTGGTACCCGATTTTAAAAAAGTGTCAATTGAATCCCAACTTTTGAAAAAGTGCTTCAATTAGGTCCCTTTCAGACGAAGTTGACTAACATTGTTAACGACGTGCCACGTGTCAGTATGTGTTTTTTTTTTTGTTTTTTTAAACCTTTTTAAATTTTTTGAAAAAAAATATAAAATACCACGTGTCAGGTCCCTGTGTGTGACACCTGACATTGTTAGTGCCACGTGGCATTGCAATGCCACATGTTAGTGTCACTATCAGATGCCATTGTGTTGATTTCGATTTAGTCTCCATATATGTCTTTTTGTTTCAATTTGGTTCCTACTTATGTGTCTCTGATTTAATTTTGACCTAATTTTTTTAATAATTAAAATCCATATTAAAGAATTGTATACCTTTAATGAATTGTGTACCTTTAATTGTTAGGTTCCACCTATATTTATAAAGCATTAATGACAACTTACCTAGCAAATTAATGGGTTGAGCCTTTGATGGGCTCACTAAGCCTCTTTTGGACTTATGTGGGCCTGACCAGGGCCTAGACGTTACACTTGTGATTTGATTATGAGGGTTTGAATTGTTAAATTTGGAGTAGGTGGCTTTTACTTGTATGTATTCATTTGAAGTAGTCGGCCTTTACTTGCAACTTTGGCTGCTATGTACGTCTTGTTCTTCTATATGGTTGACTTATCTTATGCAGTATTATGGTTTAGTAGTAGAGACCGAATACCTATAAATATCGTCCTAGCCACATGGTATAATACACTAGTCACCTAGCCTTTGGCAGGATATATCATGCAAAAGGCTTCTATGTTATTCCAACATTAATGTTTTGGCAAGAAAAATTACTATTTTCTTGGTATTCCTTGAGGTATGGTAGTCCTCCAATCTTAGAAGTGAAAATGTCTATAAGACTTGTTAGAGGTGATAAGAGCAGGTGAAGAGACTCTATGTTGATAAGGGTCACATCAAAAGGAGTTACATGGTCTCCATTAATTGTGACGCTTCGTCTTTCTAACTTTTGAGCGGGAAAAGATTTTGGGAATGTGGTTTTGTCTTCTATATAAGGGTTTTGGAAAAAAAGATTTACGTACAATCTCATTTGCTTGGTTTTGAGAAATTGTATCATTTGTGCTTGTCTTATCCGATATATTTCTTATTTGTGCGATAAACTTTCATTATTCATAAGGTATGTATAGTGATAATGATAGTTCATCTACATCGGAGGTAGGTAGTAGGAGTGGAGAGTCAAGGAGTGAGAGTAGTAGCCATTTGGTTGGGGAGGGGGGGGGGGGGTTCAAATGGATGTTATTCCTGATGTTAGGGAGGATCCGGTTGAGGAGGTAGCCGAAAGTAGTTGGCCGATAAATGCGAGATACAAGTGGGTGGCCGCAAACGTGAGAACCCAATATTCACTTTTTAGATGGTCCTGAATATTGAATGCATGGTTGAATTGCATACCTGTTCTCAAGAAAGGCACTTCACCAGATATAGAATCATTGAAGTGGGGTGAGTGCAGTGGAGTGCCTCTGCCATGATTAAGGGGGGGGGGAGGGGTTCTTTTATATGTATATGTGACATTTCTTGCAATTACATATGCGGATTCCTTTTGATGATTTTACAATGGGGGTGCTTTGGTTACTGAATGTTGCACCTACTCAGTTGCATCCTAACAGCTGAGGCTATCTCCAAGCTTTTTGTGTATTATGCCAGTCTCTATATCTCTAGCCTTCTCCGTATAGCTTCTTATAATTTTACGATACTTGCTCGAAAAGTCCACTCACCTAGTTGTTGCTAGTAAGTCGTCCGGGTATAAGCATGTTGGATGCTTTTTCACAATCGTTCAAACATTTTAAGGATGACTTCTTTAAAGTCGTTGTGAAGGAGTCGGGTCGTTCACACTTTTATAACAAGGATAGGAGTACGAAGTTCCCCTTTAGTTGGACTGACAATCCTTGGCGATATAAAGATATGAAGAAGGAGGAGTTGTCGGCGAGTGATAGAGGAGTTATGGAGATCTTGGGGAGATTTAGCAATAATTTCCCCCTAAGGTTTTAGTTAGAGTTTATTTATCCGTGCACCGACTTGTTTATTTAGAAGGTATCATATTTTATTTTTACCGCTATGCTTTATGTGAGAGAGATAATTGCTTATGTTTGTGTTTTAGGTCATATGGCCCAATTGGGAAAGAAAAACTTGAACTTGTTCAGGACTTTGCGTAGAGAGCAAGTCGAGAAGGCCAAGAATGCAGGGAATACTGAAGTTCCCAATTTGCAGGAGTCTTTGGTCGATGTTCACGTTCACAATGGGTCTAAGAGGAAGGCCTCCGTTCTTGTTATGCATGGCGTTGGAAGGAGCTAAAGAAGGTCAGAAGTGTGTTGTTAGGAAAGGAATCTACTTCTGGGACGAAAAAGCCTAAGGCCTCCTTAATAGAGTTGCCTGAAACGACCGTGCGTTGTGATATTGAGATACATCTCCCAGAATCGGTGGTTTCTTATATGGACAACATGGAGCCCAATGCCATGGTTAAAACCTTGCTTGAATTTAATAATAAGGCGTTGATTCTGGGTCGTAGAGTAGGCACTCTTTTATAGAAGGAATTGAAAGAAGGAGGGAGGGTCAAAGTGGGGGAGCTTCAAGAAGAGCTGAAATTTCAGGCGGCCAAACATGAGGAATGGGTGTCTGAAAGGAAACACCTTGGTACCTGGAAGGTTCGGTGCCTAGATTCAGAGAAAAAGATGAGTGTGAAGATCAATGAATTGGAGGAAGACTAGGAAGAGTTGAAGGAGAAAAATGACGGCCTTGAGAGTGAACTCAAAGACTTAAAGAATCACATCATCCAGGAGCACATATATGGCTTCCACAAGGGTTTGAGGCAGGCGACCTTTTTTTGCAAAGAAGTGGACGCTACGAATTCAAAGGATGATGTCAACAAAGACGTCGTCGATGGTTGCCTAGTGGAAGAGGTGGATTCAAGTCTAGAGCAAGTTGAAGAGGTGCCTGCCATTGGTGGTAAGGACCCTGCAAGTGAAGAGGATGCAATGATGCATGTGAAAACCGATCACGCCGTTTAATTGTTTTTAATGATTTTATTTTGGCTTGTGAGCCCAAGTCTGTAATAACTTGCACATTTATTGCTCTTTCGAACATTGTTTGACCCTTTGCGTTGCTATGTTTAATATATTGGCCATTTTCATATATTTATGTGTATGTTGTGGGATATCATTTATTTTCGATTGCTTCTTAATGTCACTTTTTTCTTTAAAAATTTATGTGATGATATCTTGTATGCGCATGTTGCAATGGTATGCTTTTTAGTTAGGGGATCATGTATAATGTGTGTCACCATGGATGGTAATGATGTCGCTGGATGAGGAGGGGAACTTCATGGCTAGGTGGGGTATGGATACTATTGCACCTAGTGTGTTTAGTGAAGGCCTTCCTAGAAGGACGTTGTAGGATGTGTATGCTTCAACGACCAAGAATCGAACGAGGATGGTTTTGGTTTGGTGCACTTCGCGAAATATTGTATGAAGATCGATATACCCGCACGTACATACTCTTTCACTTGAAAATTCGTAAATGGGCTCATCATAAGGTACTATAGCCTCGACGAGGAGTTGTAATTTTTGGTAGGTTGCCTTGTATAGGATGTCTACTAAGCTACCTTGGTCTACCAGGACTTTTTTTGACTGAAAAGTTATGGAGTTCTATGGTGATCACCATAAGGTCATCCTGAAGGTAATTGGCGGCATTCATCGCCTTTTATGAGAGCGGGTAGCGGAGTTGACGGACTGGATGCTCCTGAGGTGCCTTTTCCTGGCAGATAAAGTTGATCCTCCACTTGTGAAGCCACCGCATATGGTGTTTATGGTGTTGCATAATTGGGGATTTTTTGTGCGGTTGATGTCTGTATGAGCATATGGTATCATGAGAATCGGGGTGGTCTAAGCTCCTGGGGCCTAGAATCTGTTCTTGTGGGTGGCTTTTCTGTTTTGCGGTTTGTGGGCTGGTAATCGGTACAAAATCTGGTGCGTAGGGTTTTCATTTCTTCCATCTGTATGTAGTCTACGACACGTAGCTTGAGCTCGTGCATAATGGCTGGTGGTCGGAGGCAGACGTTATGTGCAAATGGTCTAGGAGGGCCATACACTAAAGGATCATTTCCTTTGTTAGGTTTTTCATTCGGAGGGTCGCTTTTTCGAATTGGTCTATAAAGGTTTTAGCGTCTCGTCTTTTCTTGCCTGACGCTGAGGAGGGATAAAGGGTGGCTTGATGTGGGCGGTTTTCGACAAACTGTGTAGTGAAGAGGTGTGATAGAGTGTCGAAACAGTCGATGAAGTATGAAGGTAGGATGGTGAACCATTCCAGGATTGGTCCTTTGAAGGTGGTGGGGAAAGCCTTACACATAACAACATCTTCATTTGTGTACAAGCCAACATGGGTGACGTATGTCTTGACATGCTCGTTGAGATCCGTGTCACTGGCGTAGCATTCTGGTGTAAAGGCTTCCCATTGGTTGGGGAGAGGAGTTTTGGTGATGTCATCAATGAAGGGATGGCGACGCTTGTGTGCATGTGGTGGTATAAGGTGTCAGATGATGGTTGGGAAGGTCGTAGTGTAATGATGAGGAGGGATGTGGGTGGTCGGGAGAGTAGGTGTGTGGTGGGTGGGAACATGGTGCGTAGGAAGGGTGGTTATGTGTTGTGTTGTGGTGAAGGTATTGGGGGTAGGGTTGTATTCACTTTCCTCTTCAGTAGGTTGGTGTATGTGAGTTTTGGAGCCCTCCGACACTTCCTTATCTTTGCCCTTTTGGGTGGGATCTACTTCTATTTTCCTTCTAAGCCGTGAATTCTCTTGTCTCAGCGCCTCCATCTCATCAGCAAAGTCCTGCTGCATCTTGGCCTGCCCCTCCAAGATGGCGGCCAAATCCAAGTGTTTAGTTGCAGGCTCTCTTGGCCTTGCTTCAGGCTCCTTTGAAACTCTAACTTTGCTACGTGGTGAAACTATCCTTACAAATTCTCAAATTGTTGTGGTAATATACTAACTCGTGCTCCACGGTGGGTGCCAATTTTTCCTACAGAAACAATACCAGAATAATTAATATCTATAATTTCTTTTATATTCCTAACTTTCTAACTTTAATTTTCAAAAAAAAAACAAATAAATATTAATGTATACTAATAAATTAATTTTCACTGTGTTACGATCACAATGGGAATGAAATATTTAACAAGCTAACCTCAGTATAGCAATTAATCTGATAGAAAGTTGCCAGACAAGAAACCCACCATAAAAGTCGAAGCAAGCCCTTACTTTGATCAGGAATGCAAACCCTGCCATGCATAACTTCATTGTGGGAGAAGAAGACCTATGTCACAAACTTTTTTGTAGAGAGAGAGGTGAGGTGGACAAGGTTAACTCTGAAACTTAAAAGAGATTTATGTCAGGCCTATCATGATTAAACATAAAAGACTACATCGAACTAGTGTGGGCCTTTTTTAAGTCTGACTATGATGTAGGTGCAATCTAAATCTTTTTGTCTTTATTTACAAAAATATCACTGGTATTTTTTAACCGTATTTTTTATGGGTCAAACATAAATTAAGTGACTTAAATAACAGTACTTTTATGTTAGTGAATGGAATTGATCTCATCCTTAGTTGTAAGCTTGATGACTAGTATTGAGGGGGATAATGAATCTAATTCTCTATTGGACTCATCTAATTACTTGCTAAATTTCAGTTAACATAATTAGTATGACTACTTAATTCATACTTCTACATACTTCACATGTAGTTTATTTCACAGCATATCTTTATCCTTATTTCATATTACCTTATCCCAAAGTATATCTAATCTTTCGAGTACAGAAGTGGTTTCAAACTCTGCACCTCTGTTTTATATACTTCAAGTTTGAATCATTTACTGTCCATGTTTGTAAAGAGCTTAATAACATTGTTTCTCCTTAATGTGGAACATTAGAGAGTAAGGACGTGCCAAGCATTCATGGATCACGAGGGGCGTACGCAGCAATCATTGGTGATTGAAGCTCCAAAATATCATAAACGTTTTATTTTGCCAGGCAAGACTACAAACATTATCCTCACCACTTTTAAAACTTAAATTTTGAAATTGAAAATGTATGAATTTAAAGTTACCTTTCATTTGATTGGATATTTTTATCATGAAACAGAAAAAGGACAGTTTCGTCCCTTTATCATGGGATGCAATTGAAAATAAATGCATTTTATCAGCTTCCATTCTATTTTATCCTACTGAAAACAATCCAAATAATAAAACTTACTGTCATTTTTTTCATTACACCCTATTGCACCCTTTTCATCACTCCAAACATGACTTAAGGAAGAGCTTCATTTTTCTCTCAATATTCATATTATAACGAAGGAAATTATCTTCTTACAACTATCTCTTAAAACCTCATATGACATTTTTTTAAGTAATTTTTCATCTTTCTATATTTTCTCATTTTTATATATTTCAAAATCATTTAAAAAATATCATTTCACATTATAAAAAAAAAATGTCAAAATATTATTGTCCAGCCGGGGAGACCATACGTGGAGCCAACTTTTCAAAATCAAAATACTTGGGATGCAACCTAGATGATGAGGATGACTGGCATCATTTCAGAAAAGGTATTTCATTTGTCTCCCCTATTTTTCTTCCACTTACGTTGGGTAAAATCTTGAACAAGGTTAATATATTTTTTACTCTGATCCGTATCACAAAGCCGTTCGAGCCACGATACGAGAAACGCCAACATCTACCGTGAGGTGATTACATATTCTGCACAATAGGATCAATGCTAACATAGCTTTTCTTAGCTACAAAATCATGTTAACACAATTCATTATGTTGACGCAGCAATGGGTGTTCTCCGTCACCTTCTCTGCAAACTCAGAAAGCAGGAGCATTTTCATTCACTTCAACCATGCAGAAAGAGGATTTTGGTAACGGAAATGACATATATATAAGCCTCAAATAAGAATGTCTAGGATTAGGAATTGCTTCCATTATGGAATATTTTTAACTATACTCGTTAATTAAATATTTTGATATCTCATTATTCATTCAACAAAATTGCAGAGAAGAGAACAGTTTCGCCATACAGATTTCCACTTTTACGCACTGGATCTCTTTCAAATAGGTCTACAACACCTACGAGTAGTAGACCAACTACCCCAAACTCAAGCAGGAGACCCACAACACGAAGTCCTTCTGATGCAAGAATAAGGGTACAAACACGACATGACATAACATCATCGTTATTGAACATTGCAACATGCAATTAAATTGTATAGTTTGTCTAATGGTGTGTCTGTGTCGAATATCAGTCCCCTTCGGAGCCGCGGAAATCGGCTTCAATGCGATTACCTGCTGAGAGAGACAGCAACAGAGAACACCCGAGTAAAAGTAAACGTCTCCTGAAAGCGTTACTTAGCAGGCGCAAGTCAAACAAAGACGACTTGTTATACTCTTACTTGGACGAATACTGATGATATACTTTCATACAGATTCCTGAAAATTTAATCCGATGCAAAGCTCTTTCTTTGCAAACTTTGCTTATTTCATTTTCGGAGCCTGTTTCCTACTTATTCCTTCCTCTTTGGTTAATCCATTTCCTTTTAGTTTGGACTGAACACATATTTGTTAATTTACTTTTTCATTTCTCTATTTAAAGCTTCATGTTAGAATTTCAAAAGTTTGTTTTGGATGGATTATGTTATTGTTTATTTATTTTTAATTAAAACAAAACACTTCCAATAACTTAACAGAAACCGTATACGTGAATTTGGTGTGGCCGTTAAGCGTTCTCTTATTGTGTTACCCAACAACAAATAACCTAACTATATCAATAGAATTTTATTGAAGGAACAAAATTTGTTGGTAAATCTAGTAACGAATTTGAGAATTTTTATTACCTATAGTTTTTTTATCGGTTTATCGCTAAAATAATATTTTTATCATTAATGATATTCCTACAAGTAATAATTCTATCGGTATAATCCATAAAAAAAATGATGTCATTAATTTTGTTTTTGGACTTTGCCATTTCGTTTTTAAAAAAAAAAATGGACGTCATTAAGATTGATATGGTCGGCCAAACCATTTGTAAACCCTAAACCCTAAACCCTAAACCTTAAACCCTAAACCCTAAACCCTAAACTCATGCTAACTTTTTTTAATAATATATTTCTATAGTGTCATATTAGCTTTCACATAACCTTTATAAAATATTTTTTTTTAATTAATTTATTAGGTAGTGTAGGCCTAGCTATTATTAGGTCCACTCGAATTTTTTTTTTTAAATTAATTTATCTTGTAGTATCAGTTCGTCGTCTCTAGTCCCACACTAATCACTGCTCCATTTAAAATAACGAAAATAAAAATCTGCTCCATTTAAAATAACGAAAACCAAAATCTAAAAATCCGCAAATCCAAAATCATTATCTGCTAAACATGATAAATAGATAAAAATGGTTTTGGTGAGAGTGCACATTTATATAGTCTAATGAAAATACCCATTCATTCATTCACCACACATAAAATACATTTGTTTTCTTTTTTATTAAACTACATCCTAATTTTTGCCCTTGGCACAATGCAAAAATGCAAGAAAACACCAAATTTTCCCATTCGCACATTGTCACACACAAGTCATGTAACATCTTAGGCGGATATTACTAATTTAAATAAAAATAAAATTATAAATAATAATTAATCAGCCATTAATAAAACATTTTTCTCCAAAACGCAGGAAATTTGAATTTTATTATTACATGCGTCATAGTTCAAAACTTAAAATCAAAACATCACCAGTTCCAAAGTTCCAAACTATAAATGTCATGATATTTAAAATACATAAAATATTATAATAATTTATCCCAAAACCTCTTCTGAGAACCTTTCATGATCCACTAGAAATCATGGCCTTCCACCATGTTCATCCAACTTCTACACACATTGATAATGACCTTAAGATAGCACATGCTGCGATGACCACCACTCGTGGTCCAACCTCTACAAGTCTCCCAATCGTAGACCAACAAGCATGAAAATATTACCACTACCAGAAAAACGTTAATTACCGACAGTCAGAATCCGTTAGTAATAGCCATAATCCGTTGATAATAATGTTTTACCGACGGACTTTCGACGACAAAATATTCGTCGGTAAACTGCTCGTAGTTAATCATTTACCGACGGATTGTTCAAGTCTGCCGGTTATTACCGATGGATTAGGCCGTCGATAATTACCGACGGACTCATCCGTTGGTAAATCCATTTGAAGTCCATGCCATTACCGACATCTGTCGGTAATTTTCGATGGATGCTTCCCTCGGTAATTATCGACGGACGTATCCGTCAGTAATGGCATGGACTTCACGAATGGATTTACCGACGAATGGGGCCGTCAGTAATCCATCGGTAAGATTAAAAATTTGGTTTGGGTTAATTTGTTTTATAGACATTCCACAATACCTGCATATAGAAAATTCCAACACAGACAAATCCAGCAGTCCAACTTTCCAGCATTCCACTATATCAAATATTGTATCATTATCAAACTCCATGACAATATATATCAAATGACACACTAAATTGTTCATTAAACAGAGAAAATAATATGTATCACAAGAATGTTTGTCAAATATTACATAAGCACGATCAGTACCAAGAAGGAATAATAGTACATAAGTTTATTAAGTTACATGCTGAAGAAAGTTTTTCTTAAGAACATGAAAAGCTAATAATCTTCATAATCAGGAGAAGATTCTTCATTTAGGTTATCGTCCTCTTCATTATTTTGTTGCTGAGTATGGGGTGGAGGGATTTCAGAGTTTTGTTGAGTAGGGTTTGGCTGTTGTGGCTGTGGCTGTGGCTGCTGAAGACGAGCCTGAGCATTAGGAGGGAGATATTGCAGGACTAGTGATTGAAAGGATCGAAACTCAGACCTCAATTGCTTATTTTCCTCTAGACTGCATGAAAGTTGTTGCCTAATATTAGTGAGGTCCTCAGTATTAGAAGAGGAAGAAACTGGTAGTTGGTTCAGGCTTTCATTTGGACCTATATATTTTGAAACAAGTTGACCAACCCCATAAAGTCTTCCTTTCTTTTTCCCTCCTACTGTCTCAATCCAACACGTAGTCCTGATATTCTCATCCTGTGTAAGATCAACAGAGGACTGCTTTGGTGTTCCATCAACACATGAGGAAACCTCAGATCTAACTTGAGAAAGCCTAGTCTGAAATTTTTCCTGTAAGTAAACAATGAACAATTATTATTCTGTGGTGGGATACATTTAAGAGTAAATAATATTGAATAGTAAAAGAGACTTACATTGGTCTTCCTAGACCTCTCATCCACATACTTGCCAGTACCCTTTTGGATATGTGTCTGCTGAAAGACTTCATCAAGAAACACATGGCATCTCAACTCACGTGCCTGCAACAAAATGTTATAGAGTTAGATTTGATTTTATTTCAAACTATAAAAATGTAGTTCAAATGTGTCAAATACAAACAGTTAATGTGTTTACCATACGAAGGGCATGCTCGTAAGTGGTAATGGATCCACCTATGTAGGGTCCCACCTATTTCAGAAGCCCTATTCTTTTTTGCTGCAATACATTTGCTCCAATAACTTGGAGAATTCCAATGTTCTAGCAGCCTTGTCCACACATCATTAGGAATTCATTATGGCCTTTCTCTAGCCATTTTAGCATCTCTAAACAGCTTAGATAGACGATGAGAAGCTCTGCTGTTGAAATTTCTCTTAATGGCAATTTCATGCTCTGGTGCCCACTGAACTCTCCTCTATAACACAATTTAAACATATAAAACATTATAAGTATATTAAACATGGAATAGTAGTTAACAACTTAATTTACCTATATAATAAGTTAGAACACGTTACCTTGAAACATTGCCAGAAAATGTCCTTATCTTTTTCAGGTATTGATCCCCATGATGGCCAAGGATTAAGAAATTGTTGCTTGATTGTCTTTGTGATAGCCTGTGAAACAACTCTAGATGGAACAAACCTACAATTCATGAAAAATTGTCAGAAGATGAAAGAGGTTACATAATATAAACAATGAGAATAATTGAATTTAAATATTACCCTCGACCGACAGGTTCAATCATCGGGCGGTCCTGCAGAGGAGGGTCAGGTTCTGCATCTAAATTAGAATCAACCATAGGTTGTGGGGCAACTATATCACCTGCAACTGGGGATGGTGCAAAATGATGACCAACGACAGAAGATGGGCCACCCATCGAGGCTGGGGATGGTACAGTATGAGGTGATGGGGATGCTCCAATGTTTGTAGAAGAGGTATGTAACCCAGTGTGTGGAGCTGAGGAAGATGAGGATGGTATATGGGAGGGTGGTACAGAAGGGGGCTTGGGAGCAACAACAAGGGTATGCAAACCTGTGGGTGGAGGTTGAGAAGAGGAGGACGACATATGAATCGTCGGGATAGATGTTGGGTTATGTAACCCTGTGGGTGGAGGTGGGGAAGATAAGGATGGAATATGTAAGCCCGGGGTAGGGGTGATGGGTTTGACTGGAATCCGAAGCACATAATTATTACGTCTCTTCCTTGTTTTTGCAATACCTTTCCCCTTGTCAACTAGGGGTGGTCGAGGTGGATCTCCCGATGACATGGCGTATGGAGTTTAGGATCTAAGTGTCAAACAAATTAAGATGGTGTATAATAACAAACAAATATACCAACTTAATAACTATTCATTAGATATATTACACAAGTTGAAGCACAACAACAAAAAATTCTAATGAAATGAAAAAAAAAACATATTAAAAAGTTAAGTACTAAAACAAAAAAGACAAAGTTAGTCATTATCATCACTTTCACCCTCATCGTCGTCGTCCTCTTCCTCCACTTCTTCTTCTTCAGTTTCATCTTCTTCTTCTTCATCTAGATCCTCCTCCTCCTCCTCCTCTTCTTCTTCTTCTTCTTCTTCTTCTTCTTCTTCTTCTTCTTCTTCTTCTGTTTCTTCTTCTTCTTCCTCTTCCTCCTATTCCAACTCTTCATCATGACCTTCTATGTGATGAAATCCCGATACATGTTCTACTTCAATTACTTCGTTGACATGTGACATTTCATCAACTTGGTAAGGGACATTGTCTTCGACCTCATTTGATTCAATGCGACCTCTCGGCTTTGTTTTAATTGCAACACACCAACCACGATTTTCTTTTCGAGATGGTGGATATTGTACATAATATACTTGTCTAACATTGTATGCTAAAATAAATGGATCAAATGGTTGGTACCTTGATGTCATGTGAATGTCCACAATGTTATATTTAGGATCCACTTCTTGTACCTTTTCTTGAGGGATCAAACCATTCACACAAAAAAGTACAACTTTCTTTAGTTTATTAGAAGTATTGTACTCTAGTTCATATATTCTATGAATGATCCCATAAAAATAATCTTCACCTCCTTCGATAAGGCCCTTCACATGAACACCACTATTTATAATCTTTTTCCCTTTGCTCCATGTGTTAGTATGGAACTTGTACCCATTCACGAAGTACGTGTGCCATTCTTTGACACATTTCATTGGCCAATTTGACAAATCCCTTAGGTCTTGGTTTCTAACACTTAATGACTCATTATAAACCTACAAATATAGAAAGATAGATGTAGAATTATGATACATTAAAATCCGTTTGTTGCATAATTAATGGTACAATACATACTTGATATTGGAACCATTCAGGAAACTCTGAATGAATACGAGCAGAAGCACTGCTCTCAGGTATTTGCAAGCACGTAAGGAATGAGCTGGTGAAAATAGATTGCAATGGTAAATTAATTATAGGCTTACATATAATTGACCACAAATTTGTTCACAAAGGAGGATATAACTTACTCAAGATATGGTTTGACTTCAGTGCAATTGATTAACACATGAACATGAGCATATTTGAACTCGGCATCAGTTAGCCAATGAATCAATTCTCTCCTTGCATGTCGACCTTGTTGCTGAAAAATAGACAACGTTGACACATCTCTTTGACATTCAACTTCATTCCTCCAATTGTGTGGTGACAACATAAAGTTGTTGAAGTAATGAGAACAAAAGTATGTTGTCTCACGGTGTAAATAAGATGCACAAATAGAACCTTCAACTCTTGCTTTATTTTTTATTGATCATTTTGAATCACCCATGAATCTATACAAATAAAAAAATACATCATGATGAAAAAAATTGGTGAAAAAATTAATTATAAATATGAATAGGGAGGTCCTTTAGTACCTTTCAAAAGGATACATCCATTTGTATTGCACTGGTCCACCCAACAATGCTTCATGGGGTAGATTGTAAGACCCGTGAAATTTAATTAATTAAATAAATAATTAATTAATAAATGTGGGTAGGAGAATTAATTATGATATTAATTATGAGGGGAATGACGTGGAAAAGTACCAGCTCATGTGGTGGAGAGTACTTTGATTGTGTGAGAGGACTTGGGTTCGAGTCCTATGAATGCCCTTTTGTGTTATTATTCGTTGTTATTTTTAAAATGTGATAATCATGTTGTGAAATAGTATGACAATTGAATTATGATTGTTAGCATGAAATATGAATTGGCGTGATGGTTTGATATTGATTTGGGGAATTGCATGATTGTGGGTTCAAGTCTTAGAGAACTTACATGAAACTTTATTTTTTGGTGTTTTGGATTGGATTTGGGTTGAATATGAAAGGGTTGGAAGGAAACCCTAGTGGTATGGCTGAGGGGTGGCTGGAAAATAGCCATAATGAGTTGGTAAATGACAATAAACACCACTTAATAAGTAATTTTTCGTTTTAAAGCATTTGGCTAGTTTTTAGGCACCCTTTAAAAGGAAAAAGTGAGGTAAAGGGGAGGGTTTTGGTCAGCTAGGAAACTATACCTAAAGAGAGAGCGAAAATCAGAGAGTGGGAGAGGTTCTAGTGTGATTTTCGGGACTGAATTGAGAGAAGGCTAAGGAGCCAATTGGTGAGGGGAGGATATTTACGCGTCAAGCTTTAAGCGGAGAACCATCAGGTTAGGGGAGCTGAACCCGCTTCTTTGCTTGTATTAATTTATCTTGTGTGAAAGCATGAATTATTGGATGTGTATTTTGGTAAATTGAATGAGTTTTCGGGTTTCTGGAAAATTTCCAGAAACCGCCTGGCGGGCTGCTCATAGCCGCCAGGCGACACATGTTATTTTACTGCATTTTCTGAGTTCCATAAGGAACCGCCTGGCGGTGAACCCCTGTACCGCCAGGCGCCACAAGCTTGAACCTAGTTTTTGGGTTGTGTGATGAACTGCCTGGCGGTCATGCACACCCGCCAGGCGACGCGAGTAGAATTGGCTCGGTTTTGAGGTTTTACGTGATCTGGAGTGATTCTGATCGGATGGAAGTCAAGAGTTAATGATTTAGAGATGATATAGAGTCTTAACCGATTGAAAACCAGTACAAATGATGGGTAAAATTGATGGAACAGTGCGGGTGAACCTTAGGGTTCATATTGGGTTGCTTCTTAGATGAAACTGGTTGTAATAGGTGTTAAACCCTGTGTGTTGATTTTGTGAGTGATTAAGGTGAATTGTGTGTCATATTTATCATGTGTCTAGATATTTTGATTGAGATAGATGAAGGGGGAATATCGGAAAGAAGTGTGGGAAGCATCGCGGGGACTGCGAGTTTAGGAATTCTGCCAGGAATAATCGTACCGCCTGGCGGCATAGGGCCTGCCGCTAGGCGCCATTGTAGCAGTAGTGTGTCTGCGTGCTCACTACTGTGGTGTTAGGTTTGGGGTGTTCTGATGTTCAGTGAGGGAAGGAAATGGAAATTTGAAATGGTTAAATGGGGAGTTGAAAACGTTAGTGTATAGTGGCCCAACTAAGGTAAGGGTATTTGCAATCCATCTATAAACTGAATATTGGGTGTATAAAGTAGTGAGAGAATGGTAATTAGAAATATGGAAAGCATGTTAGCTCATAAAATACTCCAATACTGTCAGGACCTTAATAAACTACATACATGATGGGTATTGGTTCAAAAGGACATGGATGACCCCCAACAATTGGGGAGTCTCTTGGCGGGGAATAATTTTTGTGGGGAGTGTGGCATAGGGGAATAATTGTGTATATTCATTCAATATATGATATTTGGCACTAAGTTAGGAGCGGAATTGGATTGAGAGTAGGTCTGTGAGTATGGTGCGAAGAATCCCTGACCCAAACCAGTATTGTACAAGTACTGTTATGGCGCCTGGCAGCAGAGCTGGGTCCGCCAGGCGACAGCGAGAAGACAGGGGGTTAATGGTGCAGGAGGCGCCTGGCGGACGGGGAGGTCCCGCCAGGCGATAGCGACACAAACAGTGGCGCTTGGAACAGCGTCCGCCTGGCGGTGTGGACAGTCCCGCCAGACGGTGGTTGCAAGTTTTATGGTTCTTGAGGCGCTTGGCGCCTGGCGGTACGTGTCCCCCGCCAGGCGGTCTGGAAGTTGTGGCACCTAGCGGTACGTGTCCCCCACTAGGCGATTTGGCTGTTGTATGTCCTAGTTGTTGGACTTTGTAGGGTGTTCTAAAAGGCTTTTGGTGGTGCTTCAAAGGTAAGATTGCTGGGTTCCTTGAGTTGAGCTCAGAACGTATCCCTTGAGTTGAGATCGGGATAGGGGTTAAGCACATACATTCCTCGTGTTGAGCTCGGAATGGCATCCCTCAAGTTGAGCTCGGGATGGCGGATGAACACGAGGAACCCTTGAGTTGAGATCGGGTTAGCGAGTGTTGCCGGTGTGAGTGTGCTGGTTGTGGCCAGTACGGATGGGTCCAGCTAGATTGCCCTCCTCAGTTGTTGACTGACGAGTTTGGTAGTCTTGGGACATTACAGACTATGTTCATAATTGGGAACTCCACCTAGCGTTGTGGTGTGTGATCCGTAGCATTGGTTCCCGCACGTGCTCTGTCGGTTGTGGCCGATAGGTTTGGCAGCAAATTACCTTAGGGTAATCACTAGAAGAGGTAGAACCCGAATAGTCTGGTGGTGGCCAGGCGATAGAGAATTGGTTAAGAGATGGTACTTTGATATTTTGGGGCTTATATCTGTTGATTGATTATATGATATCTATTATGATGTATGTTGTTTTCATAAGCTCACCCTATCTGCTTGTGTTTGGCGATGATCGTGTATGCGATACACGTGAGCAAAGGATGTTGATGCAGGTGGAGCCGGTGATGCTTAGTCGCGAGTGGGGGTTCTACTGGGGGAAACTTCTTATATTTACTTTATTTGCTTTTGGAAACTACTGTAAACCCTGATGGGTGAAACTATAACTTTGTTGTTTCGGTTTATGGAGTATATGTTTATAAACTTTATCCGATCTTTTAATAAAGTTTAAATTTCCCGCGTTTTTGGGAAATGAGGTTATTCATAAATGCGGTGACTTTATATATTTAATTGTTTTATTTATTTAAACCAGTAATATCCTGACAGGATGTTACAGAGATGAATAGGGAGATGTTCCATGGAATCAAATAATCCAGGAGGGAATATTCTCTTTAATTTGCAGAGAATAATTGGAATATTTTCCTCCATTCTTCTTAGAGATTCCTCTTTTAATGTTGCAGAGCACAAATCTTTGAAAAAGTGGCTAATTTCAGTAAGAGGATTTAAAACACGAATGGGCAAAACACTAAATGCAATAGGAAGTAATGACTCCATGAATACATGGCAATCATGAGTTTTCATTCTATGGATTCTTCCCTTTTCAACATCAGCATATCTAGCCAAGTTGGAACTATAACCATCTGGCATCTTAAGTTCCTTTATCCACCGACAAACTGATTTAGCTTCATCTGGAGTTAAAGTGTAATTCGCTTTAGGCTTTAATATTTTCCCATTATCTTGAACCTTCAACTCCAAGTCTTTTCGCTTTCAATACAATCCTAAATCCCTTCTTGCCTTCTCATTGTCTTTTGTCTTTCCCATCACATTCATAACAGTATTGAATATGTTCTCAAAGAAATTTTTTTCTATGTGCATTACATCAAGATTATGTCTTAACAAATTATCTTTCCAATATGGAAGATCCCAAAAAATGCTTCTTTTTGTCCAATTATGCCATTCTCCACATCCATCTATCCGTGTTACACCGTTTTCAGTGACTTTTGGAAAATGTTTCACTCTTCTCCAAACTTGTAATGGTGTTAACCTAGGAGGTGGCCCATCTGTTTCAACTTGCCCTTTTCGAAAGGCTTTAATATTTCTCCTAAAAGGATGGTCATTAGGTAAGAACCTACGATGTGAGTCAAACTAACAACTTTTGCGACCATAATTTAACGTGAATGACTTATTGTGCTCCATGCAATGCAGACAAGCTAATCTACCATGTGTGCCCCAACCAGATAACATCCCATAAGCAGGGAAGTCATTAATAGTCCACATCAAACATGCCCTTATCATAAAATTTTGTTTCCTTGAAACATCATAGGTCAAGATACCAACCCACAACTTCTTCAAATCATCAATTAAAGGCTCCAAGTAAACATCAATAGAGGCCTTTGGATTGGATGGCCCTGGTATAAGACAACTCAAAAACATATAAGGTTTTGACATGCACATTTCAGGAGGAAGATTGTATGGAGTAATAATCACGGGCCAACAAGAATATAATGAAGATGAAGCCTAAATGTAAGGGTTAAATCCATCTGAACATAGACCAAGTCTCACATTGCGTGGATCATACGCAAAGGTAGGATCATCCAAGCTTCATCATCAGATGGGTGGCGTAAAATTCCTTGGCTTTGGTTTTCATGATGCCAAGTCATATGTGGCGCGGTTTGCATAGAAGCAAACATTCTTTGTAATCTTGGGATTATAGGCAAATAGAACATTGACTTAACTACAATTGGATTTTTGCGCCTTGATCCCTGATGAAGTGGACGATATCTTGGTTTGTGACAAAATTTACATTAAAGCAATGTTGCATCTTTTTTTTCCACTATCATTGTCATAAAAGAGCATACAACCACTCACACAACAATCAATCTTCTTAGCCTCCAATCCCAACTTTGATACTAACCTCTTAGTGTCATAATAACTCTTTGGCAAGCTCATATTTGGTGGTGTGAGATCTAACAAAAGTTTGGTCAAAGCCTCTAAGCATTGGTTGGGAATATTCCAATTAGACTCATAAGATAGAAGTCTAACACATACTGACAATTTAGAGTCTCTTGCCCCTTCAAATAAAGTTTGATTTGCCTCCGCCAACAAATTATAAAACCTTTGTGTGGATTCATTAGGACACTCTTCAAAGTTAGTGTCGTTGGGTTGTTGGTTTGATTGAAATTGACATAAAGCATTATTGACCATCTCTTCCATGTTACACAATTGCTCCATTTCAGCAGTATGTACACCCTCTTTAGGGACAAAATTATCACCTTCATTTAAATCAACAACTGGCATATCTTCACCGTGTAATGTCCAAATCCAGTAATTTGGTATGAACCCTTTTTTATAAAGGTGAACTTTTACAATCTCATCTGTCAAAATCCTTGTACAGTCACACTTAATGCAAGGGCATCTAATCCCACCTTCAAGTTCAAAATATCTAGACTGTATTGCTACTTGAACAAACTCTTCAACGCCTAAGACAAAAGACTCCTTCAATCCCCTTCTACCACTATAACAACGATCATACATCCATGCACAATTCAAAGGAGGTTCACCCATGTTCTATACCACAATAAATGGTTTAAATTAGATTCTAATGAGGAGAATTGAAATAAAGTGGAGACATATATGTCCCCATGTATTGCTTAAGATCATGACATTGTCGGGATATATCTCACTGATTAAGTAAGATTTCCAAATACTAACCAAACTACAATGTCCTAATTGGAATGCAAGTCCTATGACTATGCATCATGACATTGTAGGGATATATCTCACTGATTACGTAAGATATCCAAATACTAACCAAACTACAATGTCCTAATTGGAATGCAAGTTCTATGACTATGCAGACCATTTTAGCTAAAACTCTCTTTCTTCTTGTGTTTAGTAGTCTATTTTTAAGTTTTACAGTCAAATTTTGATTTCTTTGTTGTTTTGAGTAATTGACTTTATTTTAAGGAACATTTTACCATTTTAACATTATACCTCAAAAAATGTATTAGGCAACCTTTTAGGGAAATCCTTCCTTGTTACTGTGATTTACCTCCAGATCCACCCTCACCCTTTCCTCCCCTATCATAGTGCATAAATAAATATTAGTCTTCATGGAAATGAATATATCAAAACAAACATAACATCTACCCAAATAAACAAGCATAAGCAATGGTTGGTTGAATCCGTTATACAATTTGCAAATAAACTTCAGTTTATTTCAGTTTACAATCTGAAATGCAAATAAACAGTTCATCTCATTGCAATATCAAGGAAAACGAAAATTGAGGTGGAGACTAACTTGTATGGCTAGTTTATGAATCTCTAGTCTAGTTAAATACCTAACTTCATTATTTTTTCATTGAATTAGTGTGAGTAAATTGTGTGGCCTACTTTTATACAGAAAAAGTAAACTAAGGACAGAAAAACTAACAAAAACAAAGAAAGAATGTTGTAACTTGGCTGAAAAGTTGACTTTTTGCCTTTTTCCTCTAATTTGAAATCTATGATGAAAAACTGGTATAAACAGGACCAAGCACCTACTCAACAAAGTTAAAATGACTAAAGGATCCTAAGGAACAACTCAAAACTGAAATTCTACCTAAACTCAAAATTTCACTACCTAAAACCTCTAAAAACACCCTAAAAGTAGGCTAAAACTAAGTTTATGCTAAAGCATGGGTAGAACTACCACTAAAGTACCTAGACAAGATTAAAATAACCTAAGAAAACTTAATCCTAAGTCACAAACAATCTCCTAAATGATTTACCAAAAATGACTACCTAAAACCAAGACTAGTCTACAAAATTGACCCTTTTGTGTATGCATGTACTAAGCTAACCTATGGAAGTTTAATCTAACTATCCTAACATGTTTATGATGGCAAAATATGAATAAAAAACAGCTCACACTGCTAAAACTGACTACAACTCAAAATCTAGCTACCTAAGACCTAAAACTACCACAAAACTATGCTAAAACTCCAAAAATTTAGAAATTAAGTAAACTAATGCACATAAATCTTATAGAACTACTTGGACAACTTCCAATTATCAAAAGAAATTTTGAGAACAGATGAGAACTCAGAATTAACAAGCTAATTCGAATTTGCCTAGTAAAAACCCAAAAAATGAACTAGAAATGGTCAAAATAAGCTAAGATATCCCAAATCAACAAAGGAAATATTAAGCAATGGAACAAAAACCTTCTAATTGGTAAATGAATGATGAAAACTAATTTAAAAGACTGGAGTAACATGCTGCATGAAAATTGATGTGTGGAGACCCAAACTTTAACAATTCCACATAAAAAAATATGCATGAAACAAGCATTACAATAAAATTGGTATAAACATAACCAAACACCTACTCAACAAAGTTAAAATGACTAAAGGAGCCTAAGGAACAACTCAAAACTGAAATCCTACCTAAAACTCAAAATTTCACTACCTAAAACCTCTAAAAACACCCTAAAAGTAGGCTAAAACTAAGTTTATGCTAAAGCATGGGTAGAACTACCACTAAAGTACCTAGACAAGGTTAAAATGACTTAAGAAAACTAATCCTAAGTCACAAACTATCTCCTAAATGATTTACGAAAAATCACTACCTAAAATCAAGACTAGTCTACAAAATTGACCCTTTTGTGTATGCATGTACTAAGCTAACCTATGGAAGTTTAATATAACTATCTTAACATGTTTATAATGGCAAAATATGAATAGAAAACAGCTAAAACTGCTAAAACTGACTACAACTCAAAATCTAGCTACCTAAGACCTAAAACTACCATTAAACTATGCTAAAACTCCAAAAATTTAGAAATTAAGTAAACTAGTGCACATAACTCTTATAGAACTACTAGGACAACTTACAATTATCAAAAGAAAGGTTGAGAACAGGTGAGAACTCAGAATTAACAAGCTAATTCGAATTTTCCTAGTAAAAACCTAAAAAATGAACTAGAAATGGTCAAAATGAGCTAAGACATCCCAAATCAGCAAAGGAAATATGAAGCAATGGAACAAACACCTTCTAATTGGTATATGGATGATGAAAACTAATGTAAAAGTCTGGAATAACATGTTGCACGAAAATTGATGTGTGGATGATAGAAGACTATCCCTAGATTCCAAATAAGAAGAACTTGAAGATGAACCTTTACAATTCAAATGACCTATGACAAGGGCAAGGAGCAAGAGATTGGAAAATCACATCTATTCAAGACTCTTGGTACTACAAGCAACTGCAAGTGGAAATTCAAACGATATGAAGATCATGGCTTGGAGCACTCTTGAAGGATAATTATTAGGAAATTAATTTCTTTCTTTTAGAAAATAAGTTCTGTTTTTGGGCTTTCGACTTTCTTTTATAAATTAGTTTATGTTTTGGTTTGGGCCTTCTTGTAAGGTTCTTAGGTTTTCTTAAACTCATGTGCCTATATATAGAGGTACCAAAAACTATTGTAGACACTTTTAGTCATATATTGAATTTGATTTCATTAAAGAGAGGGTTCTCTTTGTTCTTGGTTTAGGCCTCTGGTTCTTATCAAAGATTAACATCTTTGTAGCGAATCTTTATTTGACTTATCAATATGCTAGATTGTGGCGTCCTCCATCTCTGTCTTATTCCGCGTTCTTCTCTGATTTATTCGTGTCGTGCCTCTTGAGGGTTCAAATTCAGAAACGATTATACTCTTTCCTGGATAGGATCGTATCATCTGGTATCTAGAGCAATGTTCTAGTTTGAATTTCCTCTTCTATGTTATTTTTTTGTCATATGAAACAAAAAAAAATACAAATTTTAATGTCTGCTTGTTCTGTGTTTTGTTTTAAATTTTGTTTGTTTCCTTTGTAAGGAGTAAAACTCCTAAGGTTGTTTCCAATTTGGTTGAATTTTTTTCTTTTATTTGGCGTATTTTTTTTCTTTTTTGTTCTCTATTTAAATTGTGTATTTCTACATTTGATTTGTGGAAATTATTTGTTATTGTATTTGGGATTTGCAAGTGCCCTTACTTTGATTTACATGAGTATGAGGGTTTGAAGGATCAATTGTTTAATTTGTTTTTGTGTTGAACTGCAAAAAAAAAATATAAATACAAAACAAATATTGTGGATCAAGTCAAAAGGAAACAAATATATATTGGAAAAAAAAAGTAGAAAAAGAAGGATCCAAAAAAAAAGGAGAGTTCAACACAACTTTTATTACAATTTTATTTCTGGTTTATTGATATTTACTTGTAATCAGTCTTTCTCTTAGAGTCTCCGTGTTGTCTCATTTAAATCTCTTTGGTAGTCCTATTATTTTCTAATTTTAATTTTCTTGTTTTGTGTCTTTACAATTCCTTGAAGTTTTGTCTAGTGTTTTGAATCTTCTTTGTCCTCTTAAGTCAAGATTTAGATCTCGTAACTTTCTTCACATTGTTTGTTCACTCTTTCCTTAAGCTACTAGAGTTCTTTGCCAAGCACTAAAGGGAATTTGAGTGGTAAAAGGCAAGAGAGTACATTCAAGAAAAAGCCTATATGTGTGATACACGAGTGAAAAATTGAGTGAAACACTTAGTAGAGTGGTGAGGTCAAAAAAAATATTATTATTGCTAACATTTTCTTGCAGGACATGACTTCTTTCCAGAATAGTGATCTTGTCTCATCTAAGACTGTGACACTCATGGTTGCACTTGATTAGCTCATATTACAAATGAATCAAATGCAACAGCACAATCAACAATAGTTCGAAAGGCTCCAAAAGTCTAATGAAGATGTGAGCGTGAGATTAGAGGGGGTAGAGAGAAGAAGAAGGAGACATGATGATTCAGACCATTCTTCTCATAATGATGAAGCAAAACATGTTGTTAGGCCACGGAGAGGCCAAAGACGAGAGGTATTTGGGAACCACATGCTTAGGAGGGATAATGATTAGGAGGAGCATGGTTTTAGGCCAAGGCAAGGCCAAAGACGAGAGGAGTTCGGGAACCACACACCTCGAAGAGATAAGATGTGGAGGAAGATTATAATTCCTAAATTTAATGGAGCTAATGACCCGGAAGCCTACTTGGCATGGGAAATGAAGCTTGACCAAATCTTCAACTCTTACGATTATGAAGATGATGATAAGGTGCTTATGGCTTCCTAGGAGTTTGAAGGCTATGCTATGAATTGGTGGAATCAAATCACCGTGGACATAGCTAGAAGAAGGCGGTTGCCAATTTCTACATGGGAGCAATTAAAGGTAGCTATGAAGGAAAGATTTGTGCCTCCT
>Ga0214544_1003654_pt1 | contig 31532 bp, 20 predicted proteins | sample CNSS3metaG_FD_160074 | JGI IMG/M metagenome (GOLD analysis project Ga0214544, IMG submission 160074) | Root nodule microbial communities from cowpea collected in UCLA plant growth center, Los Angeles, California, USA - CNSS3 | ecosystem: Host-associated > Plants > Roots > Nodule | place: USA...
TTTTGTAATAGACATTATGATGTTTTATCCATTATGAACTTGTAATAAAGATGAGATAGTACGAATGGATTATAGCGAGACAAGTTTGAAATTTCCCGCGCTTGGGAATTTATTGTAATGTCTGATTCTCTTAAAGTATATTTTGTGAAAAATCAGTTTTATCTAGTAATATCCATCTGGGGTGTTACACCAACAACATCAAAAGAACCTAAGTCAACGACACAACGTTGGAGGGAAAAGACCTCAACCCTAAAATGAACATGATGCACAGATGGAACTAGTAGGAGAGACAAGGGGTTTCCCCTACCACAATCAGGAAAAAGTTTGAAGATAAGGGCTGCCATCGGTGAAGAGGGTGAGAAATTAGGTAAACCCTAGTGGACAACGTTGACCTATTTGCTTAGACATGATATGCCAAGTGTACACCCTATAATAGCATCATACCAGCTATCTATGTTCAAAGGGGCGAAGCGAAACTGGTGTCATAAAAGAGGAGGGAGTTGGGTGAAGAAAGAAGGTAAGCCACTATTAGGTTTACAAAGGAGGTTTCATTGGGAGATACAACACATCAATGAGACCTGAGCCTAAGCACATAAGGCATTGACACCACTCTCAACCCAAAACCTTAAGGCGATGGGTTTTTGGGCCTTGATCCTTATATGGTGCTCTACTTTCTCATATCTGGTCAATGTGGGACTTAGACTCACACTTGGATTCCTAACAATCTCCCCTTCAAGGGTGAGTCCCTTCAACCACATTGGTACACTCCCCCTCCATTGGTGTTATATCTCCCCAGTGATACCCCCTCCTTATAAACCTAACAAGTGGTATCAGAGCTTGGTTAAAACCGGCTTAGACGAGTGCAGGTCCCTGTATCGAAAGTCTTCCTGGCAAGGGTTCCAGGTAAGCGTGTCCCGTTAAGATGAACGACAGTACGAGAAGGGGTACTCGTGGTGGGGAATGCTTTCGCTGGAGGGGGAGTGTACCAATGTGGTTGAAGGGACTCACCCTTGAGGGGGAGATTGTTAGGAATCCAAGTGTGATTCTAAGTCCCACATTGGCTAAAAATGAGAAAGTGGAGCACTATATAAGAATAAAGACCCATAAACTCATTGCCTTAAGGTTTTGGGTTGAGAGTGGTGTCAGTGTCTTATGTGATTAGGCTCAGATCTCATTGGTGTTGTTCTCCGCAATGAAACCCCCTTTGTAAACCCTGACAACCACCAAGGTTGAGGCCGAGAAACTTTTAAAAGCAAAGTCCATCAAAGAGGCAAAGTACACGGCCTAGTTAACTAACGTGGTATTAGTCAAGAAGGCAAATGGAAAGTGGCGCATGTGCGTGCCCCAAGGACGTATACCCTCTACCAAACATTGACAGACCATCAAAGTTTAGAGATTGAGAGTTTGAAACGAAAAAGCACATTAAATAGAGTGAGAGTTTGAAACGAAAAAACATATTAAATGATTCTTATGACAGTGATAATAGCTGAAGGTTAGTTCTTAATTTTTTTTCGTATTAGATTGATTTACAAGATAATTCTTATTAATTCTTATCTTAATAGTGGATTTTCGAGAAATATTATCATGATATAATTTGTTTTTAAAATATCAAATATGTAAAATACATTGAAATTAAAATAAATTATATATATTAAAACAAATAGGTGCTAAAGCTTCCTCGAGATACACCAAATTCTTCCGCTGCATTATGATGGTGAATTTTTCAATGTGTTCCTAATATCATGTATTAGTATATGATATAATATACTTAATATTAATATTTTGAAAAAATCCCGTGTAACAAGTTACTTTGAATCATAAAAATACACTTAAAGATTCTTATAATATTAAATATAATTATATGGCGTTTTTCAAAGTAAAAATGTACAAGACCAAACAAATCTAGCTACTTTCTAGTGCTTTAGATTTATATATTTGCATATATTTGTTTGGGACTTCTAGAATAATTATATATTTGCATATATTTGTTTGGGAATTCTAGAATAATATGGTTTTAGTTTTTTAACAATTTTTAAAACCTTTTCATTATGCTGTATTATTCGAAAAGAATAACATAACTGATATATAAACCAACAACTAAAATTTAGTTGATGTCGCCAAAATATATTGTGCTAGTATTTTATTCCCTCTTACTCTGTGTCCGTGGATACAAAGATATTATCATATTCACTCTACCTTGATGATAAAAATGTGAGAGAATAGATATTAATTATTACATTATTATTAATAACTTTCTACAAAATGCATTTTTTTTTTATCAAACAGGTGAATGTAATTATATATTATATTTACTTTTATATACAAGTTATAAGTAAAATAAATAATTATACATTGAAAATATATATATATATATATATATATATATATATATATATATATATATAACGGTTATAAAATGACTTTGAATTAATATTTTAAAAAATAATTTTGTATTGATTTACATTTTTTAAATATATTTCAGTGGAAAGAAACTTTCAATTTAATTGTGAATTAAAAATTATTGAAAGTTATAATAGTTGCTATAAATGGCATTTGATCTTTATCATGTTAGATAATCATCTTTTCAAATAATTATTTTTCTTAAAGCTAAGGTATAGAAACTGTTTAAAACAGGGTTGTGATTTACGTTCTTTGTGGTTCACGTTAAGCACAAAAATGAGTGAAGTTTGTGATTAATAATTAGTTAGGTGAGTGTTCTTTACTACAATCTATACAAAAATTGGTTATTTGTTGGGTTACACTTTAGACTAACACATGGGACACTCTATTGATCACATCTAATCTCAACCCTTGGGACCCCACAGGAGCTGTGATCAAAACCCAACAATTTAATATTTGAGAATAAAAAATTTGTTTAAAAATAGACTAAATTAAAATCTGAAAATTATAATTGAAATATTAAAAATAAATTAATCACAATCCAAATGTCTTACAAAAACATTACGTGCATGTAATTTTCGCTTCCGATGCTTCATGAAAAAAAGTTAACATGTTTCTATCTATCGTTTTCTCTTCGCTCTGCCTTTCATGCTCAGAAATTGGATAGAAATAATCATTACAAAGCTCTCTGATTGCACTAAAGCCACTCCCACAGGTATGTGTGATTGCATGAAGGAAATTAAAAAGGAAACAAGTCAAAAAGTTAAAGAAATTATTGTGTGTGTGGCAAGTTTTTTTTTTTTCTTTTTTCTCTATTATGAGAAATTGCGTAAAGCTAGCACCAGTTTCACAACGAAATGTTTAGTTGAGGAATAGCAGGTGAATTTTTCAATCAAACTCTTTTGTTGAGCATCTTACATCAAAGGGGCCACAATATAAGTTGTATTCAAATATGAGATGAATTATAGAGGCAAATCAAAAATTTATTAATTAGGAGAAGGTGGCACTGTATTTGGGAGGGTATTTTGGCATAATCAATCCTTGACTTTGATGCAAATTGCATTCATTCTTTCATAATCCAACCTATATTGATAAAGGAGTAATCACTCAATTAAAAACTCAACTTCACCCTTAAGTATGAGTTGAGTTAGCTCGATCTTCAATTTAGGACAATTCAGTTCGACTTTGCAGGTCAACTCGACCCGATATTTAGCTGACTCAACATGACATTCGGCTCAGATTGACTCGACTCAATCTTCGATCTAAGCTGACTTGATTCAACCTTCGATTAGACTGACTCGACTCCATATTCGGCTTAGGCAAGCTCAGCTTATCTATGTTCGAGGCTTGCTCAATTCAACCTTCGAGCGGGGTCTGCACACCTTGACCTTCAACCGGACTGACTAAACTCGACATTTGGTCTTAACTGACTTGGCTTGACTTCCGATCAAACCAAATTCAGCTTAGCCTTTAGTGTCGACCGACTTAACCTTCAGCGTCGACCGACTTGACTCACTAGACCTTTGGTCAGGACCGGCTCGAGTCGATCTTTGACCCAAACCAACTTAGCTTGTATTAGATGTCAAGATGATTCGACCCCACTAAAGGTTGACATGAATCAACTTTTTGAACTTTCTTCATGTTGACTGATAAATTCCTCATCTTGTGGAACTTTAATTTTCTTCCCTTATTGAATGGATTTCAAATTATTATTTTAATTATTTAAAATATCTTTCTAAAATATCTTAATTTTTAATTTTTTTTTTTAATTTTTTTATCTAAACAAATCATTTTATTTCAAAAATTTTCAAATTCTTCAAATAAATTAATTATTTTTTTAAATTAACTCATCCAAATAGAACACAGTTCCATACTTAAATAAAAGAATTTCAGTCTCTGCACTTGATGATGCGGAGTTCCATCCAGGTGTTCCAACATACCTCTTATTTTGCAGAACTTGCACCAAATAAAGTCCAAAAGATGTAGATGTTTGGAAATGGTTCATAAAAACTTGCAAACAACACCAATTATCCCAAATGAAGTTATAAGTGTTGAACTAACTGAAATAGATTCCTTGCAAATTGCATTAGTATACAATAGTTATTTTTTTCTTTTTGAAGATTAAAGGTTCCAATACAACTCCACAACATCATCAAGAATCTGACAAAATTCCAGAACTTGCAAAACATAATTCAGACAATGCAATTCCAAAACTATTCAGTTTTTTATAAAAATAAATTGCACTAAAAATAACTCGTGAGATCAATAGTCCATAAAATGAAAGTTTTTAAATAGGATTACGTTGAGAAAAATAATTGTTGGTGCATAAAGAAACAAAGTTTATTAAAATCTTCAAACTGACTCTGAAAAATGAAGAGGAGACAAAGTAATTATTGAGTTCCATTTCTTTATCAAATTGTAGGTCTGTCTTACGAAAAAAAAACAAAAAAGGAGAGTGGGTGATGACAAAGCATCTCTTTTCCCCCTCGAAGAATCCAATTAATGGTAAGAAACAAACGCTGCAAGTTTATAATATTCTTAAATTTCTGCTAAAAGTTTAACAGTGTTCCAAGTAATAATGGTTGGGATCCAAGATCACGCATATACTGTATGTCATACATTAAAAAGCCAGAAGTAATCATCATTCATCATTGCTATTTTCATAAAATAATAAAAATATGATCATCATTGTACGTCACATGTCCTGTTGCAGTGAAAATGTTAATAGCCTACAAATATCTTCCAGATAACTATTTATTTGAATTTATACATATGCACCAAGTATTATTTATCTATCTACTCAATTCATTGAGCAATGCATATAAATTGTATAAATTATTTTTTATGGAGGATTTTTTTTAACTGTTGTTACAACATAAAACAGAATTTGCATTCTTAAATTAAACTAGTTACAATGCTGTTAAAAAGAATGAATTATTTTCAATATACAATTCTTTTAGTTAAAAGTATATATGCTTGAAAAATTTATTTTATTTAAACTAGTTTTTGTCTTGGCAAAAAGAAGTACATATTAGCATTCATCACCTTTTTATAAAATGACAAAAAAGAAAAAAAAATAGACAAAGCAGTTTAAAAATAATAATAAAAATTACATTTTAAACAATCCTGATTTTATAAGGTTTCTTTGATAATTATATGTAATATTAAAATATTATTATTTGTCCTTCTTTAAAAAAAAATTAAAACTAATGTAAAATAATTTTATTGATAATATATTTTAATACATTTGTCATTAATTATTCTTTAAGTATTAAATTTATAATTGTAAAATAAAACAGTATAAATAGTTTATTTTTAATAATATTTTATAATTAAAAATATTGTTTTTTAAATAAATATACAAATTATTTTAAATAGGGTAAATAATACAAATTATTTATAAATAGTCATGTTATAATAAGATATTCTACTTACGTATCACATGAGTCCAAAAAAAAATGGTTAACTATGTTTTACGTTATCAAACTATTGAGCATTTTTGGTTTTGGTCCCTCCTTCAAACTTTAATCTATTTTGGTCCCCCATCTTCTGAAACTCATGGAATTGGTCCCTATTTTAGCATGCCGTTAGTTTTTTTTTTGAGCTAGCAAACGGAGTTCCATGTCACTCGTTATTTTAAGGGTCAATTAAGCTACAGTGAAACGTGGCAAAATAAAAGTTAATTACTTTATTTTACTCATAAGCTTCAAATACAGGATTTGAACCCTAACATTGCGATTGGAGGATTGGAACGGGATTGGAATAGTGGTAATGTGCTAAAGAGTGTGACTGAAGAGGAAGATTGGTTCGTGTTGGGGAAACTGAGACAACAACATTTGTCTGGAGTCAATTATGAAGAGTGGTAGCAAAGGTTTCAATTTTACGCAGAGGAAGATTGGTTCGAAAATATCGCAGAGTTGTGCCTCGTCTTCGGAAATAGCATCAAAAGTATGTGGGTGTGGGGAAAAATTGTTGCTCCTAAAGGCAACTACTGTGAAGAATAAGGGCAGATTGTTTTGGAGATGTAGAAATTGGGCTGTAAGTATAACAATTTCCATCACTTTTGCTTGACTTTGATGTACGGAAATGCTATAATTTTTTCCTTTTGCAGTCCAATTCACACTGCAACTATTTTGAGTGGGTTAAAGAAGATGAATCTGAATTCGAAGGTAAAGAATCTGAAATTGAAGCTAACAGCGGAAAAATAGTAGAGGAAGATGAAGTTTGCTTAGATAGGGACAAAGTTATCCTGGAATTGACAAAGAAAAATGAGAAGTTGAAGAAGAAATTGCAAACAAAGAGAAGATTAGGGAAATTCCTGCAATTTTTATTTCTTATGTTGTGGGCGTTTACAGTTTTATTTGTGGTTATGTTCTTGTTGAAGGTGAATTGTAATTAGGTTAGGTATGTAGTTGTGAGCTATGGCAGTGAAGGTTTTTATGTTTTAGGGGTTGTTTTAGATATGTATTTTATTCGTGGGGATTTGCTATTAATGAATGAATTGGTGTTTCATTTCACTTGGTTTAATTGGTGTTCCATTACCCTTGTGGAATTAACAATCTGTTGGCCATTTTTTTATCCGTTTTGGTAGCTTTATTTACATACTAGTTTGTTTTAAATATGGCTTAAACAAACATATAATTATTTACGTACTGGTTACTTCTTTACTAATTTGAAATTTTTGACAATTTGAACCAAACATATGGCTTTATTTACATACTGGTTAGTTCTTTACTAATTTGAAAATTTTGACAGTTTGATCCAAACATATAATTATATAAAGTGGACATTGAAACATATGAATTAAACAACTGCTAAGTCATTACAAAAAGCATCATGGCTGCAATGTTTTAGTAGTGGTCCATGATCAAAATCTGGCCCTTGCATCAAAAGTGGTGCCTATAACAAAAGGTGGTCCACCACATGCCTACCCACCGCTATAATGTTCCATTAGTGGGGGACAATAATGCATTCATGTACAAAAAAAAAACAAAGTTTTCACTTAATCCAACAAACCAACTACAAAGTTACAATGAATCAAATCACGTGGGTTGTCCAGTGGGTGCAGTGCTACTTGCTTGGGACCCTATAACTTGTGGAGTTGAGTTTGTTGTTATTGTTGTTGCTCGTTGTCTGCTGGTGCCAGCCAAAGATGAGGATCTCTCCCTCCTACGAGGCCTCTGCCTTCTTGCTTGTGCAAAATTGCTACATCCAGATTCAGTTGCTGCTGCTGCAGGGGTCTTCCTCTGTGTGTTCCTTTGTGTGTTACTCTGTGAAATGGGTATTCAAATTATTTTGAATATTGTATAACAAAATAAAGATAGAAAACTGGATTAAATGTTACCTGTCTGGTTGTTCTAGTTGTGTTTCTCTTTCTGCAGGTCCTGATATTATGTCCAAACTGATTACATATTGTACACTTCATTGCAATATTTTTCTTACTTATCTTTGAGTGACTAACATGTTCATTTGCTTCCCTCCTACGTCTTGGTGGTGTTTTGTAGATAGGTGGTAGCAGCTCTGGGAAATCACTTTTAAGCCACATTTGTTGTCCATTTATGGGGGTTATTTCAGGTCCATAACAAGCCAGATATGCATTTTTCTTATAATAGGGATGAACATAATCCTCAAGATTTTCTATCTTGTAGTGAATTGCAGCCACTACATGCCTACATGGAATCCCCACCAAATCCCAGAAATAACAACTACAACTATGTTCAGTTAGGTCGACAATAAATTTTTCCATGGTGAACCCTCCTACGTCACTTCAAACTTTGCCCCCCTGCCCAGACTGGAATCCAATTTGCACTTTTTTCAATTTCTTTATCTGGTCTTTTTTAGGTTTAGGCATCACATTTGCAGTATATAAACTGCATTTGTGTCTTAGGGATGCAAACCTACCCATGATGTATGATCTAATCCACTCCATCATAGTTATGATAGGTTTATCTCTAGCAATCAGAATTGAACTATTGAAGGATTCAGATAAATTATTCATCAACACATCACACCTAGGATACATACTAAATTCATGTTTGCACCAACATTTCCTAGGTATTTGAAGTAACCAGTTATAAGCATCAGGATTAATTTTCTGCAACTCACCCATTTTTTTTCCCAAGCTTGATAGAAGGTAGCCTTTGCAGCCCCCATTATAAGGTCTCGGATGACAACTCCTCCACCAAATCTCTTTTTAAAATTACTGTAAAGGTGTCTCAAACAGAACCTATGCTCCACTCCTTCCAATATCTCATCAAAAAATGTCATTAGTCCCTGCAAAGAATACAATAATATTGCTATCATGTCAATTAAGATGTATGAAACAACAAAATTAAAACTATTTCAGATTATGTTTACCTTCTGTTGATCCGAAATGAAAACCCAACGATTGGATTGGATGTCCCCAATATCTTCCAATAATAATGATAGAAACCATCTCCAGGTTTCTTTGCATTCATTTTCCACCACTGCAAAGGCTAATGGAAAGTACTGATTATTCGGGTCTCTACCAACTGCAACCAATAATTGTCCACCATAGGTTGTCTTTAAATGACAACCATCTACACCAATGAAAGGCCTACATCCAGCCAAGAACCCCTGCTTACAGCCATCTAAACACATGTAAAAAGATCCAAATCTTGGTTGCAAAATGGGAGTGGGTTGGTTAATTTTGATTTTAAAGGTTCCAGCCTTTACTCTTAATAACTCAGCCACATAATCATAAAGCAGAGCATACTGTCGTTAACCATCTCCCACCATGTAGTCCATTGCAATCTCCTTTGCTCTGGCAGCTCTCCAAAGTGTTACCCCAACACTATAATTCTTTCTAACTTCATCAATTATTTGGTTTACAGTCATGTTCCCCACATCTAAAAATTTGTCCAACAATACCTCTTCTTCCCTCACCTCTTCTCCCCTGAGTTCATGTCCCCTAACCTTTTCTTCCCTAACCTCTTCTCCCCCAACCTCTTCTTCCCTAACTTCTTCCATAACCTCTTGTTCCCTAACCTCTTCTTCTTCCCCCATTACCACTTTATCAGCAACCACTTCCTTGACAACCTCTGGTTGTACAACCTGTTCTTGTCCCCCCTCTTCACCCACTCCTTCAATACACTTAATAATTTCTGGCATACTAGGAAGATGCTCCACGTACAGTTCAACTTCTTCTTCATTATCATCTGCATACTTAGCTAGGTTCAATGCTTCCCTATCATCATTCAGTAGCCTTAGATTGTTGTATAGGCTTTCGGATGAACCCTTCCACCATAGTCTAACTTCACCACCGTACTTGAATTCTTTGACTACCCAATGCTTCGAAATACGACCAACGATCAGGATCAATGCACTTAACAACATGTATTTCTCCACCAACATACTTCACTCCCCTCTTCTTTTCAAACCTTCCCATATGATACAAAACGAGATCAAAACCCATCTCGAACCCTACATTGCAAAGCAACAGTAAAATCACTTCGATTAAAACCTAATGGAACTACACAGAGGAAAGAAAAAATGAAACCAAAAAATAACCACTTACCTCCGTCGAAGAACTTCGCGACACGAACCCACCAATCTGTCTTCGAGCTGCAAACCAAAACCCCTAATTTTGTTTTCGAAATCAAAACCCTATTCCAATTCGCAATCACACTTTAAAGCTTCTTTTCCAAAATATCAGTTCCACTACCACTATCATGCAAGGCAACCTGGGTATCAGAAGGGTCGATTCCAATTCTTTTGTACACTTTCTGATTAACAAAACCAAAGCTTCACACTCACTCATGTTTACTTTTCGTCTTCCACGTTTGCACTGTAGCTCAAATCTGTCTTAAAGATAACGTGTGACCTGGAACTCCGTCTGCCAGCTAAAAAAAAAACTAACGACGTGCTAAACTAGGGACCAATTCCACGAGTTTCAGAAGATGGGGGACCAAAATAAATTAAAGTTTGAAGGAGGGACCAAAACCAAAAATGCTCAATAGTTTGAGAACGTAAAACATAGTTAACCCAAAAAAAAACATATATTGATTATATAGAAAATTGTGAAAATTGGAGTGGAAAAATTGATTAAAGAATCTACTATAAGAATAATTAATATTAAACATAAAAAATTAATGTATTTAAACAAAAATTAACAGTAAATTATGATATTAACAAAAATTAATATTAAACATACAAAATTTTAATTAACAAAAAAATAATATTAAACATCTAAAATTTAAAAAAATAATTAAATAATAAAATAATTATATTTTAATGTTAAAAATTAAAAAAAAAATTAAGACCATTAAAGATCGTATTTTTTACACGTTTCAAGTTTTGGTATTTCTTATTTAGACATTCTTCAAATATTAAAGAAATATTTTTTCTTTCTTTTTAATAAAAAACTTTGAAAATTTCAAAATAATTATTTTATGTAAGAAACCATAAATTTTTAAAAAAAATCTTTTTAAATTCTTGTTAACATTATACTTCTACTTTGTAAGTTTGTGGTAGCTTTTCACCTTTAATATGTTATTCATTACTTTTATGAAACCCGAGTTTTAAATTTTGAATTGTTTGTATTGACGAATGGTATGTTTTCCAAACACGTCATCTGACATCCTGTTTAATATGAAATAATTGGTGTTTGAAATGAAAGATCTCATATCAGAATGAATCAGTGAAACTCACTTCACTCCCAAGATATTCAATGTTGGATGGGGAGACCCGGTCAAATGCCAAACACTTTTACCAAACAAAAATGGGCAATCCATTATTCAATACTAATTATTGTATCAATAATTCAACTCTCCCATTCTCATTTATGCTCTTATGGTCACAAATATTATTTTCTCACAAAATCTTTTTACTATCCCATCTTAAAAATATAGTAGTTAATATTTTAAAAATATATATAAAGAAGAAAAAAGTCAGTAAAATTTCCGGTGTTTTGTATTATTTTATTAAATTCTTTTATAAAATATAAATTTTAAATATAATATAATTTAATAAAATTATTTTGTAAGATGAAATTTATATTCATTTTATATTATAATTTTGTCTTAATTTTAATTGATATGTGATCTTTAATACACTTCATTAAGACATTTATATTTTAGATATATGATTGGATATTAATAGATAGTTTAATAATATTTTAACGATAAATGACAATCAAATATAAATATTTGTGAAATAAATTTTTGAATGATTTGAATATAATATCTTTAACTTTAATTAAATCTTACAAAATCTCTTTTTGTAAAATAAAATTTATATTTACTTATATATTATAATTTAACCTAACCTCTACTTGATATCTCCAATAATTTTGAATAGTTAAAATTTGTTTGACCCAAATTAATCAATGCATGCCAAACTTTAGGTTGGGAGGAATAGTTTTCCATGCAAGAAAAGTAAAGAAGGTAAAGGGGTTTGGTTAGGTGTTATGATATTAAAGACATGCTACTTTAACGCTGCTAGTTAGGTGTGCGACAAAATAACTCTTAAAAAACTACACTTTCTCACTTTTACATACGACATTATAGATTTAAATGGGATCAGGGATGAAAATTTAGATGGTTCATGGTGTTCCTAATATCTCTAATACAAATTTTAATCAAGTTTTAAATTTAATATCTAAGTATTATAAGAAAATTGTAATGAAGTAGGTATTGATGGTGTATGTTATAGACTTTTAAATTTAAGATTTGAGTTTCAAATCTCATTCTATAAATCTTTTAATAAAATAAATTAATGTTGATATAATGATCTAAACCCACCAATTTTAGAGAGGAAGTAACCGGACAAAACACAATTAAGAGTCGTTTTAGAATAATTATAAGAGTTGACATTAAACAATTTGAACTATTCTTATAAAATTGGAATAAAAGGATATGTTTTCTATAATTTTCACTCCAAGTTTATTTTTATGACTAGGAAAGTTATTTTTTTATGAAAATATTTTTTCTTACTCACTCTCTTTGTCATCTGATAACTCTATTGCTTCAATTGATGATTCTCGTTACTATGATATTAGCATGTATGATTTTCTAGTTTTACCTGTTTCACATGACCTTACTAGGGACCTCGCTACTAGTCTTGTTTTTGATACTGTTGAAATTACTGATCTTGATCTTAAAACTTCTCATAGAATGAAAAACAAACATTGGTACTTAGATCAATATTATTGTGGTGTTGCTTCCACTTTATGTTCTATTTTTTCCACACCTTATTCAATGCATTTATTTGTTTCTTATGATAATTGTTTTTCTAACCATACTGCCTTGTGTCATAATATTTCTGTCTAAGATGAACCTTTCTCCTTCAAAGAAGCTGCTCAACATGAATGCTGGAAACAAGCTATGGATGCTGATTCAATACTCTTGATAGAAACCAGACTTGAACTTTAGTTCCTTTTCCTTATGACATCAAGCCAATTGGTTGTCGTTGAGTTTACAAACTCAAACATAAACCCAATGGCACAGTTGATAGGTTTAAAGCATGGTTGGTGACTAAGTGTTTTACTCAAACCGATGGGCTTGATTATTTCAAAACCTTCTCCTTGTTGTAAAACTTACTACTGTACGCATCCTTTTAGCATTGGTCACTGCTAGTGATGTGTTTATTCATCAGTTGGATGTTGATAATGTTCTCTTCCATGGAGACTTACATGAAGATATCTATATGAAGCTTCCACCTAGTTTTTCTCTTTTCCAGCCAAATCTTGTTTGTAAGCTTGACAAGTTTCTATATGGTTTAAAACATGCCAATCGTTATTGAAATAAAAAATTAACTTCAAAGCTACTTCTTTTTGGTTACACACAAAGCTCTGTTGACTACTCTCTCTTTGTGAAGAAATCAACCTCTGTTATTATTGTTTTATTGGTTTATGTTGATGATGTGGTTCTCACGGGTAATAGCATTGCTGAAATCAATGCTATAAAAGCTCATCATCATTATAGATTTCATATAAAAGATTTTGGCTCTTTCAATTATTTTTTAGGTCTTGAAGTTACCCATTCTCTTGATGGATTAGTTTTTAACCAAAGGAAATAGTATTTGGATCTCATTTCAGGGGTAGGGATGTCTGGATGTAAATGCACCAACGTCATCTGATCCTTCTATCAAACTTCATGTCAACGAGGGAGCTCTTCTACCATATCCTTCTTCCTTTCAGCATCTGATTGAACGATTACTTTACTTGACAAACACTAGGCTTGATATTAGTTTTGTTGTCCAACAACTCAGCCAACTTGTTTCTTTTCCGCGTGAACCACATGTGCAGCAGGCTTTACGGATTCAGTACCTAAAACATGTTCTTGGATATGACATTTTCTATAAGTCAACACCTCTCTTCAAATTTAAGCATTTTCTATTTTCTGATTCTGATTGGGCAACATGTGTCATTACTAGACGCTCACTCTCTTTATGGATATTGTGTTTTCTTAGGCACCTCTTTGGTTGCTTAGAAAGCTAAGAAACAAACCACTGTTTTACACTATTCATTTGAGATTGAGTATCGCGTTTTGGCATCCCTGACTTCTGAACTACAATGGATTCAATACCTTCTTCAGGATTTGCATTTTTCTATTCTCACTCCATACACTACTTTTGTGACAACAATTCCCCTATTCACATTGTCAAGGATCCACTTTTCATGAGAGAACCAAACATATAAAACTTGATTGTCATATTATCCAACAAAAGCTTGTTGATGGTCTTATCCACCTTCTCCATGTTCCTTCTACAAGTCAACTTGTTGATATGTTTACTAAGTCATTGTATCTTGCTTTCCGGGTTGTTACTTCTAAATTGGACATTTACAATATTCATGTTCATCTTAAGAGGGGTTGACATAGATATAATATTTTTTATTCTATTTTATTATTATCAAATATTCTATTTTATGATGATACATAATAGATTGTCCTTTTTCTCTTATATCATGATATTTTGTACTCTATACATTGGACAAATTTCTAATAAATTCTCATTGAGTTATTTTTCATCAAACACCTCTTATAGATATTTGTGAATATTTTTTCCTTTCTCATTACTTATATATATATATCATATATATATATATATATATATATATATATATATATATATATATATATATATATATATATAAACATTTGCATTTAATACTTAGGATTTATAAAACAACAGCTACACTCAAACACGTTGATATGCTACGTTAAGAATGTTAACTTAAAAGATTTGAGTCGCTTGGAAAGAATAATTTTATCCAACTTACAATCATAGTAGTGACAAGACTTGTAGATTTGTTATGTTTGTTTTAGTAGTAAAGTTCAAATAATATATTAATGTATTACACACATGAAATATGTTTAATGACATTTTATGACGCTAAACTCTCTTTGTTAATCCATGACAAGTAGAACCCAATGTAATTTGGAGTGTTATCTAAAAAGGTATCTAGAGTTAGCTACAATAGACCACCTCAATATTGCAACAACAAAAGATTATGTATCCAACAACAATAATAATTAGTAAAAAAAAAAATGCGGAACATGCCTTTAAAAGTCCTTCAATCATAATTTTCAATTATACGTTAACCAATACATATTTAACGTGTCAATATATTGAAGAATGTAGTGTATAATACCTATATTGAATAACATAATTGTTGAATAAACCCATACAATATCAATTTTGAACATAATAACAACTCCAAGAATGTGTCAATACTTATTTTTCTTTAATGTTAAGTCAAATACTACTATGAAACACACTTAAAATGTTAAATAAACTTAACAAAATTTGATTAAAAGGATTAAATCCACGTATTTTAAAAGATGAAGGACTAAATTGGTCCAAAATTTTAAAATGGACTAATTCTAAAATTTACTAAAAATTAAGAGACAAAAAACATATTTAACCCATATATATATATATATATATATATATTTATTTATTTATTTTATAATATATTTTATATATATACATATTTATTTCACTAAATTTTCAAAAGGAGTTTACATGTTCATAATAAGCAAAAAAATCGGCAATTTCAACCTAACATGTTCATAATGAGTTGAATTTTTTTATAATCTTCTACTGTTGTTTTTATTTAATTACAATATTATTTTTCCATATAATCATAGTGATATACATCAATCTAATATTTCATTATAATAATTAAATTATTAAGAATTAAATATATAAATGTGAGTTATATAAGAATTATTTTCTATCGAAGCAAAACTTGAAGTACGTACTTAAAATAGAATAAAAACCTCTAAGACACTTGTATTATATATATGCTGTAATGGACTTGAAAAGTTGAGTGGAAGTGAACATAGCATAACAGTGTCAACAAAAGAACAAGCATGGCCATCCAATTCTTTGAAGATGGAAGAAGTAACAGAGCATTTTCTTCTTTTGGTTTGAAGTCTCCACCATCCATCGTTTTCGGTCCCCCAATATACGATGATATTTAACTGCCACTTTCAGCATTATAAACTCTAAAACAAATACCAAAGAGCAAGGACAACAACAAATGCAGTTTATGGTAGCACAATTTTAAAGTTGTTCTCCCTGATTGTTAAAAGTTTTCAGAATATTACTCTATTAGAATCAACAAGTTTTAAAGTAAGTTGTTTGTATAGATAACTATAATTGAGATTATTTAGTTATTACATATGTTTTTAAATCCAAATGGGGATATTTGAGTACGTGAAAGGATTTAAAAACTAGTTAAGAATGAATTTTATATTCAAAATTAATAAATATTTCTAAATTTTCATGTGCCATTAAAGAATGTGGTAAAAGAGATTCGTCATGGGTGAGTTTTATTTTTTTTTCTTTTTATGAAAAAGCGTAATTAAGAAAAAAAATTTACAACCAAATACATATGATGACAGAAAACTACGACAGGAGAGTTAATAAACTGAAGTGAGTTTTTGTCTTTGAAATGATGAGTAAATGATATTTTAGTTTCTGAAAATAAAAACTTAAATAAATTCCTTTTTTCTTTGAAAGTTTTATTTACATTCCTTGTTCAGTTGCTGGCATGTTAGTGTTATCGGTGCATAAGAAGATTGAAGCTCAGACTCTGGAACCCTAAAATGGTACGAAAAGGAACAGTACCCGAGAATCTTAACCAAAGGGGTGTAGAAGTAATTGCAGCAGCATGTAGCAAAACTTCACCTTCACTCTACATTACGGTAGCTCCCCGCCTAGAAAATCCAACGACGGTCCCTTTAAGCAATTGGGACACAAAGAATCTCAGAAAATTATGGGAAAAAAAAATAATAAAGGGAAGGCATGCCTGCTGTCTGTGATGATGATTGAGTTGTGTGTATTACACAACAATATGAAAAACAAGAGAAGCATATGAAAAGGAAATTACTTTTTCTTTTTCTCTTCTCCCCAAAAACAGTCACTTTTGCACCCAACAAATAAATGGTGTAAAATTCTGGGGTCCAACAGAACAAGTAATGCAAATTTCTGAGACCCACAGAGGTACAAAGTCAATCATCCAAGGCATGGAACACAAACACATCCCATGAGCCATCATCATCATCATCCACTCCTTCATTCCCTTTTTGCTTTTCCTTTTTTTTTTCGTGTCTTGTGGTGTTCTTTCCAATTCTTCTAATTCCTTCTACTTTACAAATTGAACAAGGGATTGCAGGTTGCAACTGTGTGCTGCACTGCACTGCACTAATTGTCTTCTCTGGCTAGAACTACACGTTTTCTGATTCCCTTCATGCTTTGCACTGTGCCTTCTATTCTGTCACTTTTCTCCCTGTGTGGGTTGGGTTGAGTTAGCATACTATAATGACATGGGTTTTCAGTGGTTTCTCATGTGACACCATGACTTGGTAAGTTACCTTTTGGCGGTGACAAGAGAAAGAAGCCGTTTTTCTGTTTTTGGCCTTTTCTCCTCTCTCTATTTAGTTTTTCTCTTCAATTCAACGTTGAGAACACTTCGGTTATACTTTTAAAATAAAAAAGAAAAACTTTAACCACACTCTCTCTCTCTTCGAAGATTAAATTCGTTTGGGATTTAAATCTTGTGAGGAAAAAAAAAAAACAAATTAGAAACAGCATTGAGGGGGGAAGTAGATCAAGTTAAGATTTTGCAGATGGTTAATTGGTTTGTTTCCTTAGTTATGCGGGAGGAGCCCTGTTTTCAAGGATGAACTTGTGGAAAGGGTGGAACAAAACTTGCCGATAGATTTTCTTTCTCTTGACTTGACTTTGAAGTGCAGTACAACTAATTTGGTTGTTTGTTACTCAGCAAAAACGAGGGGCGTGTTTGGTTTTTTCTTCTTCTGCATCATTCTCAGTTTTCACTACTTGTGATGCTCTCATATCTTATTGTTCCTCATTAGCTTTGTGTTGTGTTGGGAGTCATTGGTAGACATGGCAGAAATTAGGCTTACCAGGATGGAGCAAGGCCAGACCAAGATTAAAAATGTTCCAATAGCGGTGACCCCAGAAGGGTTTTGGTGCTGCCCTTCCCCTGTGGTGTTTCAGAAAAGCCTCAAGGCTCAGAATCCTCTTAATAAGCCCAAACCCTCTTCACCCCCACCAAAAACCAGTGTTCAAAAAAAGCCAGTGTCTGTGCCAGTGTATGAGAGAAGAACTGGTGCAGCTGCCCCTTCAAGATTGGTGCTTTCTGATGATCAGCAATGTTCAACTGCTCCAGAAAGACCTCCTCCACCTACTTCTTCTATGGCTGCTGCAGAAAGGGGACCCAGGCCAAAGATTGAATCTTTGCCAAAGAAGGTTGCTATTGAGTTTGGTGAACCTGGAACTTGTGATATGAAAGTGATTTTGCTAGGAAAACAGGGGTTCTGTGTCAAGTTAAGTGTGCACAGGAATGTTCTGACTGAGAAGAGTAACTTCTTCTCCGAAAAACTATCTGAACAATCGGGTTTGTCTTGTCTCCAAATCGGTGACTGTGAGGATGTTGAGATATATGTTGAAACTGTTGGTCTTATGTACTGTAAGGAGATGAAGCAGCGGCTTATGAAGCAAAGTGTTTCTCGTATTCTTCGAATACTTAAGGTAATTTCCTATTATTTTTTTTGCTTTGATGATGCTTTTTTATCAACCTTGACTTGTGTTATGCTTACCCAATTCTGTTGTATAGTTGTGTTGTTTATGGGGATGAAATATGTTGTGTTGCTATTGTAATGTTGAGATTATCTCTATCAGCAGATGTTCATTTGTTCTTTTGAAATCAAATGATGGCTTACGTTCTTGATGTTCATATCCCTTATAAAGAGTATTAGTACTCCCCTCATTGATTATACTCCTCGAGTTACTTCTCTCATCAATTAGACTCCTCTCAAAATTAATGGGATTTCAAAATAAATCAATCTATTTTGTACTATTTGTAATGATGTAAAGGAGTACTGATTATTAATTGTGGACGCTGCCGTTGAGAAACGGAAACTGGTTCATTGCTAGAATAGTTTCTTATACGGCTATTTGCAGGTTTATTTTTCTTATGCACCTTGATTGTATTAACTTCATTACTTCTTTTCAACTCTGGTCTTAAAAGAGGAAGTGCTTCTTCCAGTACTCATGAATTGTGCTTTTTATGATAGATACCAGATACTCATCTACTCATTCATATATACCTCTTATGATAGATATTATACATTAGATTACTTCATTACTCATTACTGATGGCAAATCAAAAGTTGCAGCAGAAGTAAACTTTTGCTATGAATATTGTAGTGTTGTTTGTAAGTAATCCTCATGTCCATGTACCCCCAAAATGCTCGTCTCACACATTTTTGGGTATTTCTTTCAAAATTATGTGCTCGTAAAAAGTATATACATCTACCTTGTAGTACATACTTCTATACATATGTAGTTTGACATAGAAGGTCAACAGCTGCAGAGAGGAGTGTTCCATGAATGAGGACTTGGTAATGATCATGATATATCTTGGTGTCACAGGGGGTGGTTTATTTTTCTTAAAACAATCATTAGATGTCTGAGTCAATTACTTTTTATAGCAGAAAAATCATCAGATTATTAATGTTGGTCAAAATATTTTTGTCCTGTATCTGAGGTTTGCTAAGCAAAAGTTGTGGCTAAAATTCTAAAGCCACAGCACGCGGTGCCCCATCATTTCAAATTTGTCTCCTTGTTATTGTGGTAATTTTCAGTGTCTTAAGTTAAATTCAGCCTCAGTCAATAGTTTCTACATTTTTCAATTTGATTTTGTTTGAATTTCCATGAAACTCTGAATAAAGCGCGCATATCTAAGTATTGATACAGTATCCTACATCAGCATATGCTCAAATCTTTCCCGGAATGTCTCTGTAGTTGGGTTTTGAAGACAGAAAAATAAAAACTTGTGCAAAAACCTAAAAGTATGTGATATCCCTCAGGTGGCAGAATTCCTAGGCTTCAGCTCATGCATCCAATCATGTTTGGAGTTCTTGGAAGCAGTCCCTTGGGTTGGAGAAGAAGAGGAAGAAAAGGTGGTGTCAACAGTGCTACAACTCCAAGCAGAAGGAATCGGAGTGAACCCTGTACTGAAACGAGTTTCATCCGACATTTCTAATGTCCCAAAAGACACTCTTTCCCACATCATCGACCTTGTCTTGAAAAGCAACGAGGAAAGAGGGCGCCGAGAGATGAAATCCATCGTTCTGAAGCTCCTCAGGGAGAACAACAGTCTTCCAAGCTATGCACGCACAACCGACGTATGCAATGACACCATTTACAGATCATGCAGAAGGTGCTTGGACTCACTACTGGCACTGTTCAAGCAGGCTGCAGAACCCAGTGAGAACCGAGATTCTCTGGCAAAGTGCATAGCTCTGGAAGCTGATAACTTAACCTGGTTGCTTGAGATTTTAGTTGACAAACAAGCTGGTGATGAGTTTGCAGTGATGTGGGGAAAGCAACAGGAACTTGCGGTGTTACATGCGAAGCTGCCAACCGTGTTGCGGTACTATGTTAGCTGTGTTTCTGGGAGACTTTATGTTGGCATTGGGAGAGGGGAGTTGCTTCCATCGAAGGAGACACGAAGGTTGTTGTTACAGACATGGCTGCAGCCTCTGATGAATGACTACAACTGGCTGCAGCATGGATGCAGGTCGTTCGATAGGAAACTTGTGGAAGAAGGAATTGGGAGAACTATTCTGACCTTGCCTCTGGAGGATCAACAGAGCATTTTGCTCTCATGGTTGGGGAGTTTCTTGAAAACTGGTGATAGTTGTCCAAATCTTCAGAGGGCCTTTGAGGTGTGGTGGAGGAGAACTTTCATCAGGCCTTATGTGGAGAACCTAGGTAACGTTGCCGTGTCCGTGTCGGATAGTTCAATGTTGCCAAAGGAACATGAGTGAAAAACTGTTCATTAATGTCTTTCTTTCGTAATGGAGTTGCAGTTTATATTAACAAGTTTGAGGAATTGTATAAAGATATGTGTTGATTGCAGAACGTTGATTAACCTCCAGCCGCTAACGAGTCTGAGACGTGTCACGTGTCTTGCATGAGTTGCCTCTGGATTAATTCTTCCAGGAATTCAGTAATGGGTTTTTGTATAATCTCTTCAAAGAAAGTAATTGATTGGAGTTCTAGTTTTTTTTTCCCTAATTTCACTGTAATCAAATAACAAAAACGATATTTTGATTCATTTTGACATTGCATACATGTCAATTTGAAATTTCATTTTTCATTTTTTATTTACATTGGTCGTACGTGTGGTATTGGGGCCAAGAGTTTTCCTCTTTGGTAGAGAAAACATTTTTCAAAACGGTGAAAAGCAGGGCATCTCTTCCTTAATCTTGTCCAGGTCCTTCGTCTTCTCCCGGGCATTCGTGCTTTTTTTAAAAGTTGTACAAAAAGTGTTTTGCAATTCCCTACTTATATGCAAAGGGCTTACCACATGTGTGTCTAGATGGTGTGGAATTTTTTTGGACAACATATTTGCAAAGAACTTCTCACATATGTTCTGTGTATTTTTTTGGGACAGTAGTGAGCATTTCATTAGTTTAAGTTCATAAACACTTCAAAATAATTACTATGGTTCATTTGAAATATAACTAATATGGTGTCTGTAATTGTCAAAGTTTTTGAAAAATTGTACAAGAAATTCTTTGCATCTTTCCCTTTATTTGTGCTGGACTTTCCACATATGTGTCATAGGTGTTATGATATTTTTTTTAGACTATGAAAATACTTCATTAGTTCGGGTTTATAAGCACTTCAGACGAGCAATGCTTTCAATTTTACGAGTAACTCGATATCCTAAAACACACCACATTCCAACAACGTGAGCAAGACAAAAACAATAAACGAATTACCAATGGATGAAGGGTCAATGGTTACAAGAAATGAACGAACACAATACCACACTAAAACAACGTCCGAATGCCTTGGAACTTTTGGTCCCAATACCACAAGTGTGACCAATGCAAATAAAAAATAAAATTTAAAAATGACAGTATGCACTGTAAAAAGTGAGTCAAATGTTTTAGATCAAATAATATGTATAAAGGGAGTTTGTTATGATACCTCATATTTAGTGTTTTCCAAAAAAATTGACTTAATTAAAATTTTTGAAAAAGCGTGATCTTAACACATAAATTAGTTTATGGTTTGATTATCTTGTTTTTTTCAAATATTTTATTATGGATTTAATAAAGTATAACTTCAATTCATAAAAATTAGTTAAAATTGGTGATACTATCTTTCTGGTAGAATTTATTTGAAAATATAAATCTTGAAATTTGACATTAGATAAAATCACAATAAAAAAATTGAAGTCGTTATCCGTAAACCAAGATTTTGAGTGTTAACAAGCAAACTGAATAATTAGCAAATTCATTTACATTAGAGATGGCAAATAAATTCGTTTATGTGGGTATTGCTCGAACCCATTCCGTTTTGACGGAAAATTTCCACATTGACTGGATATGAATATAGGTATGGGGAATCCCCGACTTTTTCAATTGAGTATGGGGATGCTTTTTCAATTGAGTATGGGGATGGATACAGGGATGTACATATCATCGTCATAATACCCGTCATATCTCTGTCTCCATTTAAATTTTTAAAATATTCACAATTAATTAAGTAATCATATATATATATATATATATATATATATATATATATATATATGTTCTACTTTTTATTTCTTCTAATTATTTTGTTTGTCATGAAATTCATTCCTATCTCCAGTATATTTTTCATCTTATTATAACCTTTATGTAATTATGTTAAAATGATGTATGTCAATTAAAATTTTTTTATGCCTCACATTTGAATATTTCTATTATTTTTTACTATTTTTATTTATTATATATTTTTCTTCCACATGAAAATGTTTAATACTCTCAATTTAAGATAATATAAAAAACATTTTTTACTTATTATTATTAATTTTTGTTTAATTTAAAGAACTTTTTTGTTTCGTTAAAATAATTTTCGTTTTTTTTCAACCATTGGTTAAGTATGTTGGTATTTGAAAATTTTTCTTATATCTCTAAGGTATTTTTCATCTTATTATACCCTTAATTATACATTTGATTTTTTTTGTGCGATTTCTTTTAATAGTCTTTTAAATTATTTCTAAGACACACATTTGTTAACTTTTTAATATTTTTAATTATTGTTTATTTTCATCATGTAGAATAATATTTTCATATATTTTATTTAATTATTTTTTATTTTCTAACTAATTATCAATCATACTGTAATTTTTTCACTTTATTTGTATAAATAACTTTTATTTACTACAATAGAAAAATTTATTTAATTGCCATGAATTTTTTTTGTCACTATCTAACATATATTGGAGTTCAAAAGATACAAAATCTATGTCAAAATTTTATTATTATGTTTGTTATTTGTTCTTTGTGTCATTTTGACAAGTGATGCATTATAACTTTTATTAGTGTATAAAAAAGAGATTCATTATAATTTAAAAAATTGAAGTAAACAAACATTTAAAATATATTTTAATTTGAATATTTGTTTTCCTTTTATATTTTTTTTAAAATATTTTTTAATTTTATCAACTAAGTTTCATTAATATTTGTAGTTTGCAAATTTAATAAACGTTCTGGTTCTCATGAAATTTTATTTGGTATTATAATCTAAACTGTAAAAAATTATAATTTATTTCAAAGTATTTAATATGAAAGAAACAATCATCCTCCTAATATTGAATATTTGATAATATTATGTTTCCTTTACAGTAATTTTTTTTAAAAAAAAATTAATATTGAAGTAGTTAGAAAACGGGTACAGGTATGAGTACGAGATTATACTCGTTATATGGTGGGAATGGAGATGGAGATGGGACAAAAGTTTGATACCCGTTGAATTTAGATATGAGGATGGGGATGAATTTTTTTTATAAAGATAAATATGGAATAACAAAATCCGTCCCCATCCCGCCCCGTCCCGCCCTGTGTTGCCATCCCTAATTTACACTAATTCGAGACAAGGACCTGGGGGAATTTCATAAGACATCGAAGGGGGATTTCTTCCAGCACCCCATAGTCTTAGTGAATGACTTAGTTACCCCTTAGGCCTAGAATCAATCTGACTGAGTTTTAAAAGTCCTTTAATTTCTAGGCCTGAGCCCTTGATTGGTGTATTAAAAACTCAGCCTTTTACTATTCCCTTCTCCTAAATTTTTACACTCACTCCCTCTTCCTTATTACCAAAAATGCCCTTTTATCTAAAAAATGTATAGATCCGCAACCATCTTCTTTATACTCCACTTCGGTTGCCCCTTTTAACTCTTGCCCCCAATTTTTTGTATTTTTCCATTAAAAGTACATCATTTTTACTTTAAATCCATTTCATCATAATTTATCAAGTTTAGCTATTTATATAATTATAAACTATTTTCATCAAATAGTTGAAATTATAGGCAGAAAATTGAGATATAACTATTTTTTTCCGTCATTCGAGAAAGTCCCGTTTGACAATTTTAAAAACTAAATTATAGGATAATTTAAAAAAAAAAAGGCTTTCTACAGCTGTCTCAAAGTGTAATTTCAATATTTTTTTTTCAAAAAGCACTTTATGGAATTGTTCCAAAATTTACTTTACAAAACAGTACTCAAGCATTTCCTGAAATTATGTAAGTTCTTTTTAATCTTTACTAGCAAAACTATTTATTATGTCGAGATTTTCCTATAAAAAAAATTATTCATAGGAAATACCTATACGAAAAATTTATCCACAGATATACCTGCGAATTTTTCTATACTAAATACTTGTGATATCCCGTGTACTATTGTCATTGTCAGTGGTTAAAAAATTTGTTGTATTGTTGATATGATTTTTTTTCCTTGCGAATATAATTTGCAACAAAAACCTAGAAATTATGAATTAATTCTTAAAATTTTTCTGTAGATGTAAATTAATTAATAATAATATTTTAATAAATGACAGGAAAAATGGTAACATAATAGTTCCTTTTTATTATACATTTTCAAGTCATTATTCATTTTCCTTTTTTCACTATATATTTCCAATTTCTTTTTTTGTTATTCATTATCGTTTTTCACTATATATATTTTGGAGCTGATGAAAAAAAAAGTGTGGAAGAATTAAAATAACATTATATAAAGAAAATATAAGTGTTGAAGAACAATTAAAATGACGAGTTGACGATGAAACCCAAACTAATCATGTCCAAGTAGCAGTGTTTTGGTGTATGAAATAACTTCAAAGCTTTCAACTAGCACGTTGCAATTAGAGACACTAAAACTTATTTCAAATAATGAAAATCGCATCCATTGTTTACAGGATTGGATTTGTGGTCAGACTACGTTAATTTTTTGTCTGCACTGTTTGTTGTTTTCTGAGAACATGTTCTAGGATGGGCCATTTATTGCATTAGTGTAATGGATAATAACTCAAGAGGCTCAACCAAAAGGACCGTTAGTTGTTATCACAAGTTAGCAGTCTCAATTGTTTGTTTATGTTATTCATTCATTTTGAATCTGGACTTTAATAACTCTTAATTAACTATTTTTATGCTGATTGACGTTGATATATAATGCACATATACGATATGTGTATCGGATATGACACGTATTTGATATATCAATATGTTTATTTTCAGAATAATTAGATACGATATGTGATAGATACGTGATATATGAATATTAAAAAGTGTACAATAATTCTAACAAACATAATAAATATATGATTGTTAATGTGTGAATCCAAATTTTTTAATTAGAGACTAATTATTTTGGTAGTCAAAATCTGGTAGTTAATGGTAGTGACCAATATAAAAACCAATTCATAATTGAAACTATTTTAATTATCAAATTTAGAGACCAATCGAAACTATTTTAGTTGTCAATTTGGCCACTATATAGTGACTAATTATTTTTTGTCACTAAAATTGATTATTATTTAAAGATTTTATTATAGTATAGTACAACTTTATAAATTAGATACTTCATTCGTTAAAGTATAAGACATGATACGTGTCAGACACAGATACGTGATCCAAATTGAAGTATCGGTGCATCATAAATGTTGATACTACCAACCAGTAACCACGATCTAGTTCGTTGAGCACCATTTTTTCTATCTTATTAATTTTGTAAATTTGATTATAATGTTTTTATCTCTCAAATAGATCTAACTACTTAAATGCGTAAGATTCATTTATATGGAAAAAGGTGAAATTAGGTTTGTTAAGGAAAAAGGCTATTGTGATTTTTGCATATGAGCTATACTTTTTAGAAATGAAACTTCAAATTTGTTTGTTGTTGAATGAAGTTGAATTTTAAATAGAAGATTTGTAAGTGTGTAGGAATGTCAATAAGACAGGTAAGGTACGTATGAATTGTAGCTTTCCCGCATCTTACCTGTTAGATAAATATCTGTCTCATCCCAGTATCCATATTTGTGTGGATATCTGTTATACGAATAACGACATATTATTTTAATATCCACATGTATCTTTGGATGTTTAAAAAAAATAAATAATATTCAACAATCTATTCTAGCCATAAATTGAAACAAAAATAGAATAATACTCATAAATTTCAATACATTATTAATAAAGAAATGATAATTTCGTAAAACCAATCGGTAAAAAACAATACATTCAAAATCAATAACTTTTTTCACTTAGGATTTTATTCTTTTACCACACATAAAGTGAAAATTTATATTTTAAAGCTAAAATATAATTAAACAAATTTAAACTTTTTTAGCCACACAAAAAATTTACTAACCTTATTTAAGAAGGGACTAAAGTAAACATAAGAAAAAAAATTCAAAGACTGAAAAATTGTAAAATTTTAATTGAATAATTATAGAATTAAAGTAAAAAATTATATTACAATAAAAAAAGTGTAGATAGAAATGTAGGGAAGTGTGAATAGTAAAATATGAATTCAAACCTCTTTCATTCCAGTGAAGTTGAAAAAGCCCAAACTAGTCCAGCAGAACAACTAAACAAATACACACCGTGAAAGTGAAGAAAGTGCAAAGGAAAGCCCAGACCATTAAATTAGTGTTAAGCATACGCAAGCACATGTCTATAAGAAATATCATACATTTCTGTCTAAATATTTTGTATCATCTTTATAATTTTAGCTGGAAACATAAAAAAAATAAAGAAACAATGTCTTAAAGTGCATGTTAACATTTTTCTTTCATAAAGAAAGGCAAAAGTGACGCGTATATATTCTTAAAGGAAGTACAATATATTAGTGTACTCTAATATACTTTCTATTAGTCATTAAAATCTATAAAATTGTTTTGCTGACTAAAAAAATTATAAATACAATTTTTTTTTTGCGATTTTCAGTAAATTTTATCATTGATAATAATAAAAAGTGTGTTAAAAAGTAGATAGCTATAATTAGTTATATAGAATAAATTCCAAGACAAAAAGATTTACCTTGCTCAATTGGAATTCGATGTAAGATTCAAAAATAATATTTAAGGGCTGTTTAATTTGAAAATTCATTTTTTTTTCTGGATTGAGATATAATATTCTGTTCATACTTATCTAAAAATTGATCTTTAATTTATAAAAATAAAATTAATTTGTTAAAATGTTTTTTTTCTTCTTTTTCTATAAAAACTTCTACAAAAACAGTGCAGTTCCAAAAACTTGAAATTAGAACACCAAATATATATTTTCCTTGTGTTTTTAAGGTGGCCTGGGTATCCGTGTTTGTCCCATCAAAGGTTGGGGAGTGAGAATCAAACACTGTCCTCTGGGGAGTTCAGCACCTCCAAAGCATGCATGGGTTGGAACATCACCACCACTGCATCTTTGATTATGATCTGTGTCCTCCTCATCTTCATGTCCATGCATGTGAATGTGACATTGTCACTGTCCACCGTAACCACTTGCTACCACTCCCAGGTGCAAAAAAGGAGATACAATTTCTGCAACAAAGATGCTCCTGTCTAACTTCTTGACATGTATATGCCTCAGCTTTCGCTTGGTTAACATCTAAATCTCAGGTACAACGTTACCACCGTGTTTGGTTTCATGTTCCAGACATCATTTTTGACATTCATTACAAGTTATAATGTTAATATCTTAAACGTGATTCATCTATATTTTTAAATATGATCATACATGGTGTGGTCACATAATATGTTATGTTATGATATGAAAGATTGAAATGGGGAGAGATATATAGGTGGTTGATTTAATTTCATGTGTCCTACTCGTTGCTGTATCTGTCCCTAAGTCCCCAAAAGTGAACACAAAAAAGCCAGAGACATTCCTTGAGTCTCTTTCATTGATTTCAAGTCCACATCACACATGCAGCTAGCAGAAATGAAAACTGCTTTTAGTTTTACTCTCTATGTGAAATATGAGTACTACCTCATGGGAATTCCAAAAAACATGTACCCTCATTAAAAGCTTTTAACTAGCCATTCCTATCGGTATACCAACAAAAATGTAGGGAATCCATTCCCGGGTTTTTCACACACATCAAGAGATTATTACACATACCAGGACCTCTCTATTCTGCTGCATATGCATTTTTTTTCTACACCCAATTTTCCAATTTCAACTCAAATTCAATTTTCTGATGTTTGCACAAATGCCACACGGGTCTCAAAAACCTGAGCTGAGAAGGGAAAAATTCAAAATCATCAACTGATATGTATATTAGATGATAAGAAACATGAGTTTCATAAGAAAGGAACTATGCCACACTTTTTTTCCATATGAAATATCTTCGTCCGTTTCTACAAGCTTAATTTCTCTCTTTGTGCAAGTTTCCACTTAGCCCCTCAAAAGTTTGTCTTTGCTTTTTCAATATATGTTTCTAAGGGTTAAATGTAGATTCCCTCTACATGCATATTTGTTCAGACAACACCACCAAATTGTTGAAAGCAAAAGTTATACTAAAAGCCAGATTCTACACTAGGGATATGAAACTGGAATAACATAATCGGGTCTTGATTAAAACAATGATAAAAGTAGATTACTAGCAATATTAAATTTCACAGTTTATTAGTATTTAAGAATAACAGTGAGTAAAATGATATCATAAATACATAATGCAGTTAAAGGGTTTTCTTGGATCGAGAATTGAATAAGTGTTCAGTGGTCCTGGACTGACCCTAGATGATTGTGCTCTTCGTAGGCCCTTCTAACGAAACCTTATCCCGCCTCATCCTTTATAGTTTTTCAAAAATTGAATCATGCTCGTTCATTTTCTGAACCTTTACTTTTTCCAAGAACAAAGTTTGTAAAGTTTTTCATTTCAATTTAAAGTTTGCAGTGGTTGATTGTGTTGAAGAATTGAAGAGAGGCATTATTGAAAATGCTAATAAGAAGATGTTTTTGGGGGTTGTGAGTGAGGTAGCACTTAGCATGCATATACATGTGTTGGACCACATGAATTATAGCACTGAAAATGGATAGAGGGAAGAAATGTGATAGAAAAGAAAAACAGTGTGTAACTGAGAAAAATGATTACGAGATTATTTATATATGTATCGATCTAGCAAGCATCAGAGCAGACCGTACCTCTTATCAGAATTCGCAACCTTTGTATGGAAGAGGATTGGTAGCATCACGTGGGCTATCCAAGCCTAACTTATCTAAACCACGTTCTCCATTTATTCTTTTACCTAATTCTTTCATTTTACATACCTCTCTTCTGTTCCAAACCTCATTCGCTATAACTCACAATATGTTAAGGAATTTTATGTACCAGTTAACCTTTTCTAAACAATTGTATCAGAACCTTGCTATAAATCTAATGCCTCGACTTTCAACTGGGATATGAACTTATTCCTACAAAGAAAGATTCCGAGTTCATCATATTATCAGGTGTTAACCTCTGAAAAAAAGTGTTTGTTAAGAAAATGAACGCCAAACATTTAACTTTTGCTTGCTTTGTTATACTGGTGCAATGACCGATTCTTAATCTACATTGGATGTTAAATATTTGGTGCAAAGAGAGTTGAGGTTTTTTAAAGAAAAACTTAGAGTGCCCCCACAGTGGAGGTTATGATGAGTAGCTAGTCTTCCATTCTGGCATAGGGGAAATGTGGGGCCCAGTGAAATTTGCTGTCATATCGACCCTACAACATGGTCATTGGTGGTCAGAAGAGTGGGGTTTGGGACGTTCATATCAAAGTTTTGTCCTCTTCATTCTTATTCAATGTGCAAAGTAATACGTTAGAACAGCTAAATAAGACAAATAAACCATTCTTCTGAAGTGGGGATTCCCTTCACGATCCATTTGGGTGTGGAGGTCCAATCTCCTTCATCTCTCAGTGTTCTAATAATGTTCATCAATATCCACAATGCACTGTTTCTGCAAACGACCCTACCTTCTCTATCTTGGTGTTTAATGTTAATCACTCTACTATACCCTACAATCTTCATATCATTGGTGTTAATGAATTCAAAATCATACTATAACTCAGTTATTGATTTAATTGGCGCAGCCACCAGTTTCTTTCAAAACATCAACATCTCATGTCGCTACGACAATCAATCTTATATCATTCAACTATTTAGTACATTATAACAATAAATATCAGAGCTAATTAGATTATTTTGGGGGTTTAAAGTTCAAAATTTATTATTTTGCTGGCAGTTCAATGAGTATCGATCATTTCATCATAATCTACTTGTTTCTTTCTTTCTGTTTTTGGAATCATGCTTTGTGTTCTTGTAGTTTCTAATTAACTCTCACATTCAAAAATGTGTTCTTGAAAACAAACTGTTATAATTAAAATTATTTAATTATTAAATGTTATAGCAATCTTTAGTAAAAAAAAGGTGTCAATAGTTTTGAAAGAAAAACGATTTTCCATAAAACACATTTCAATGCATTTTAATTCTTGTAAAACACATCTCATAGCATTTTTTTTTTCACTATATTTTGATATTGCAGATTAACTTTTTTTTCTTCCTTAAAAGAGTGAATTTAAATTTACAGTAAGAGCCGTATTTATTTTATAAACTATATATTAATAAAAGTTGAATAAATAGAATGAGGATGGTCCATAGATGAGATTCTTTAGACGTGTTGCCTGGACTGTTAAGTATTCTGGTAATTCATTAAATAAAATACTTCAGTCTTGAAGGATATTTTCTGAAACTAAATATTAAAGAAAGTGACATTACACAACCTCTCACCTCCTATTACTATCTTAACAAAACTTCTTTCAATTTTCTCTCTTCTTTTTGCTTTAGAGGTTAAAAAAAGCTGCAGGTTATTTGTTACACTTATGCTAGCTAATTCATATTATTGTCTTTGTCATTATGTATAAATATGAGGCATGATGTTGCATAAGTTTATTTCAATTTCTTTTAGAAAAAAAATATATTTTAACATAAAATAATTATTATATTTCTCCAATGTTGTTTAATTTAAAAAAAAATAAAACAATTTATTTTGATAAGCTATAGTTAAAGTAACATATTAAAATATATGGGTACCAAATTGACTGAAAAAACAACACGTTCAATATAAACAATATTTTTATGATGAAATATAAATAATTTTCCTTTTATAAACTCGCATATATTAAGAGTAACTTTTCAAAAAAAAATTTGTTTTAAGAAAAAAAACATCGATTAGGTGAAAACAGTTTATGTGAATGTTGCATTAAAAGTTTTTTCATTTTTTAAACTATGTGAGTTTTTTTTTTTTTTTTTTTTA
>Ga0214544_1003659_pt1 | contig 31492 bp, 14 predicted proteins | sample CNSS3metaG_FD_160074 | JGI IMG/M metagenome (GOLD analysis project Ga0214544, IMG submission 160074) | Root nodule microbial communities from cowpea collected in UCLA plant growth center, Los Angeles, California, USA - CNSS3 | ecosystem: Host-associated > Plants > Roots > Nodule | place: USA...
TTATTTCTACCCCCCCCCCCCCCCCCCCCCCAAGCTGGAGCATATATGTCATATGCACCAAACTTGTTACAAATGTACTTAATCTGAGAGCCTCTAAGGGACTTGGTGAATACATCAGCCAACTGATTGCTAGAGTTGACAAAACCAATAGTGATTTCTCTAGGGAACACCTTTTCTCTAACAAAGTGACTATCAATTTCAATGTGTTTGGTTCTTTCATGGAAGACTACTGATTATATTCTAACACTCCCCCAAAGCTGGAGCATATATGTCATATGCACCAAACTTGTTACAAATGTACTCAATTTGAGAGCTTCTAAGGGACTTGGTGAATACGTCATTGTAAATCTTCTTTTGCTTTGCGAGTTCGTCTCTAGTGGATCACGATTCCAAGTTACATTGTGGTGTTGAGTGCGACTTTGGGTTTTGGCTCACCAGATCAACACGCCTCTGAGATCTCTGTTTGTGGTGGCTTAGGGTTTCTTTTGTGTTAGTGGGGTATCTTGGCTGTTCGCGAGTGTAGCTTGTTGTAGAGGTTTTGGAGATAATTGTGTTCTGTTTTGGGCTTCGCTTTTGCCTTTGTATGAAGGTGGGGGATGAGCTGGTGCTCCTTGTGTGCTTCTCTGTTACAGAACTTGTGTGTGCTGTCTTGGGTGGGGTTCGGAATGGGGGCATCCTCGGGGTTCTCTATTCCCTTGGGGGTGTCTTTAGAATCTTTGAGCAACAACTCCTATAAAACCCTCAAACAATGTTTGGACTTAAAAGAGAACTTTTGCTCAAGTTTTGCATAATGCTTGTGATATTCCGCTTTCACATCTTCCTTTCTCCTTGCATTAAGAGTGGTCTTGTTTCGGTGCAAATTGCAGAGGTGTACCTGGCTGGTTTAGAGGAGTGTAAGAATCGCCTTCATGGTAAGATGTTGTTATTCAAAGGAGATAAGTCTATGAATCACCTTCATCTTTGTAAGAAGCTTGATATAGCTTGGAAAAATCTAGGGGATTGGAAAGTTATGCCTCTGGGTAAGGGTTTCTATGAATTCACATTCTCATCGTTTGAGGACATCAGGTGGACTTTGGCAGTTGATTCTTGGAATCTTTCACCAGGAATTCTAAGGGTGTTTGCATGGACTAATGACTTCGCTTTGGCTTCGATGAAATTAACAAAACCTCAATGTTGGATTCGGATTCATGGGCTACCTTTTGAGTATATGCAGCCGAAAGCCATTTTCTCTATTGCTAGGGTCGTCAGATCTCCTCGATCTCTAGATGATTGCACGACAAATAAAACAAAAGGGTTTTATGCTAGAGTCTTGGTGGATGTTGATATGGCTTTTGATTTACCGAACCAAATTTTGGTGGAAAGACCTAGGTTTTCTTTTGTTGCGTACATTCAATGTGAAAAGCTCTCGTCTTTTTGTTCAGTTTGTAAGTTGATAAGGCACTCCATTTTTAATTGTCGAAGAAAAACGTCTTCGAAACCAAAGAGAAAAGGGAGGTGGGAAAATCACAGTATGTGGGGTCTTAAAATAGGCAAGCTCTCATGTCTAAGGAAAACTTTGAGTCGGGAGCAGGATGCAGCAAGGCTGTTTCTTTAAATAAGGCTCATGTGGCGGGAAAAGATGCTCTAACTCAGCCCCCTGAGGTGTAAGCCGAACATATGGGACATGATTTGGAAATTCCAGAGTTGCATGCTAAAAGTTCTGAGATTCCAACTTCTGGTTCAAAACACTTTACTGGCATGCCTTCTTTGGGGGCATCTTTAGATGGTCAGGTTAATGAGGATAATTTTGGGGTCCACCCTGAAATTGGTCTTTCTAACAACTTTCAGGATCTTCATGAGGACACAAATGATAAAGACGAAAACAGTGTTGAGATGGTTCCTGATTCACTTCAATACGAATCTCATGACAACACACTTCCTGAGGCTGAAACGGATAGGAACTTTTTGGTTGAGAAAAATCTTTTTACCAATTTGGAGGGTTTGGCGGGAGAATTTGAGGAATCTAGCAGTGAGCAAGAGGATAAAGATTCACGACCACTCCAAACCTATTCGAGAATTGGAGGAACAAAGAAGTTTGCTTCTAAGGATGGTTTAAAAACCTCTCAAGCAGGTTCCTCTATAAAAGCATCTGGAATGTAGAAATGAAACTGTTGTTGACTAGCCATCATGTCATAGGAAGGGATAGGGGAGCAAGCTAGTAGGTTGCGACTTGCAATTCAACACAAAATGGTAGGCTCAAGAACTACACTCACCCAGGAACACGTGAAGCCACATGTGGCAAGGATGGGCCAGAGGGGGTCACTAGAGGGAGCTCTTGCTAGTTGTGTAGTCACATGGACATAATCAGGCAGAGGCACAGTGGTTTGTGTGCAATTATTGACTGAATGTGTGTGTAATACCGTACACTTCTCTATTTATGCTGAAGTACGCTAACAGTAAAGGGTACAAAAAATCAATTAAATCCCTAATTTCTAGTAATTTGATATTTCTGTATTTTTTGTATTTGCATATACTAAATGCACACGTATAACAAGAAGACAGCAATGCACTATCTCTATCAAAAGAGAGAATTTATATATGTATTTGTATATTAGTAGGTATTTTCTTGTTTTATAATTTTCTTTGGATATTTTATTCTCCCTTCATATTTCTAATATACTCTGTTTCTGTTAAAGAAAGAATAAAGAACTTTCCATTAACTACTCTTCGGAAATTCTTACCACTGTTATGAAACAGGCAAGCATGAATGCAAAGATGCGAGCCACTTCTTTTGCAGTATTTGGGGCCCTCAGCAAATATGGAACTGGGGCACTAAGTGAGGCATTTGTTGAGCAGGTTTTATAGCTAATTCTGATTGTAGTAGTACCTTTTATTCTTCCCTCTTTCTCTCACTTTTTTTTTTGTTAAATTCTGGACTCTAATTCTATTATGTTGGTGGTTGTCAGTATATATGTAGATGGGAATAGCAAAGGGCATTTATTTTTTAATAAGGAAAATTGCTTCTGGGGCGTTACTATTTGCAATTATTTTTGTTAGTATCCATTTTTGTTTGATTGATATTAGGTGATGTCAGAAAGATTGTTTCTGGTATTATTTACAGAGGAACAATTGCTTTCAAATAGAATACATAGACATAAAATATACTGTCAGCCTATTAATCCTTCTAATCATGAAATGTAATTAAATCTCCTAATTATGTGATTAAAACTGTACAGGAAATATTAACCACAGCATAAATCAAGGGATTTTGACACCCTCCCTCAAGGTGGTGAGTGGATGTCACCTATTCCTGACTTGCCAACAATAGACTGAATGTAGCCCTTTTGTCAATACATTTGCAAGTTGATTTCCAGAAGATACAAAAGGTGTATTACATATTGTCCCATTATCCAATTTCTCCTTTATGAAGTATTTGTGTCTTCAACATGCTTAGTTCTATCATGTTGCACAGGTTTATGTGCAATATTTATTGTTGACCTGTTACCACAATACAATCTCATAGGCTTCTTTCAATCAATCTTCAGGTCTTCTAAAAGTATTATTAACCATGGCATTTCACAAATCCCTAAGGCCATGGCTGTCTTCTAAAAGTATCTTTAACCATGGCATTTCACAAATCCCTAAGGCCATGGCTCTAAACTCTGCCCCTACACTTGATCTCACCACAACATTTTGTTTTTTTCTCTTCCAAGGGACTAAATTTCCTCCAAGAAAAGTGCAATATCCAAGGTAGATCTTTTGTCATCTATAGAAACTGCATAATCATTGTCTGTGCAGGTTTCTAAGATCATTTCACTCCCCTTTGTAAATAGAATTCCTTTTATAGGAGTTCCTTTCAAGTAATGTAGAATGTGATAAATAACTTGGAGATGAGTCTCCTTTGGATTATGCATGATTTTTTTTACAACCTCTACAACAAAGGCAATGTTTAGCCTAGTGTGAGACGAGTAGATCATTTCCTAAGCAACCTTTGATAAGATTGCTTATCCAAAGCTACTGAGAGATGAAAATACCATTATGGGAACGAGCCACTTTAATGTCCAAGATATATTTCAATATGCCTAACTTTGTAATTTCGAATTTTGTTGTCAATCATATTTTAAGAATTCCATTCCTGCTTTATCATTTCTTGTTACAACTATATCATCAACATAAACAATTAGTTCAGTAACCCCCTTTGAAGCTGAATGCTTAATAAATCGTGTATGGTCACCTTGGATTTGCTTGTACCCATGGTCTTCATTCCAATAATAAACCTACCAAACCATGTTCTAGGAGACAGTGTCAATATATAGAGTGTCAAATTGTTGCAAGCTTCATTCATCCTAAATTTTGACAGTATTAACTTTTGCAACAAGTGAAAAAATTTCAAGATAATCAATCCTGAATTTTTAAGTATATCCCTTATTTACTAATCTTGCCTTATACATTTCTACCGTCTCATCTACCTTGTATCTAACAGCGCATACCAACCTACATTGGCAAGATTTTTTCCTTTAGGCAGATCCACCAACTCCAAAGATTTGTTCTTTTCTAGAGCAACCATTTCAACCTTCATAGCGTTTTCCCTATCCTCACTATTCAATACCTTATCCACAGTTTTTGGAATAGTGATAGCATTTAAATGACCAAAAAGCCTTTGTGGTTACTAGATATTTGTCATAAGACACAAAGTGTGACAATGGATACCTTGGTTTCTAAGTACATGATGTAACACCTTTCCTTATTGCAATTGGAAGATCATTTGAACTTCAATGCTATCATTTGTTCTTCATTAATGTCAGGTATTTTAGGTATAGGTTTAGATTCATGGAGTTTTGTTGATTGAATAATAGACCTTCTCCTTCGTGAGTGTACTTGCAATGGATGGATATTACTCTTAGTTTGTCCTCCATTCTTCGTTTGGCTTGGCACAAAAGGAGAATGAATGGGAGAAGGAATAGGACTAGGCTCATTAGATGGTGTGGTATTTGACTCAGCAAATGGTGGAGAATTAATGGGACTTACTATTAGAAAGATGGGGTTTTTTTGTCCAAAATGAATTATCCTTATCTTCTATCTTAAATGCAGGACCTTTCCACCCAAAAGACAAGGTTGAAAATATTGTGTATTTTCATCAAATGACACAAGGAATCATTTCATTTGAGGGTGATAACATTTGTATCCCTTTTGGTTAGGTGAGTAACCATTAAATATGCACTTAATAGCTTAAGGATCAAGTTTTTCCCTATTATTAGGATAAACATGGACAAAGGATACACAACCAAAGACTTGAAGTTCAAGATGATTTGTTCCAAAAGTCTCGGAAAAATTTGGAGAATAGTTGAATGAGACTATTATTGTTTAGTGTTTCGGAACCTAGACAATTGACCAAATAGGTAGCAGTAAGGACATCTTCTCCCTAATACATTTTTATGGAGAAGAGAGGCTCGAGTTAGATTATGAGATTCCTAATATTTCATTATGTCTCCATTTGTAGTGTTGTGTTCACACAAAAAGGTTAATGAATTACCCCTTGTTCATCTGAAAGAGGACAATGGTTGAAAAAATCATTGGCATTACCTTAACAAATTCTTTTAATGGTTGTTTCAAATTGATTTTTAATCATTTGGATAAAGGTTCTAAAAACTTGGCTTACTTTTTCGTTTCAAGAGTAATTTCCATGAAACACGAGTGCAATTATCAATAAATATGATAAACCAATGAACCCCAAGGAAATTAGGAATACTAGAGGTTTCCCACACAAAACTATGTATTAATGCAGACGGAACAATTATTCTATTATTACTAGATGGAAAATCAACACGCTTGTGTTTTGCAAATTCACAAGTATAATAGTGAAATATTTCTTTGTCAAATTTGAAATAAACTAGGAAATATAATTTCTAGGGTACTGAATGATGGATGACCTAAGCGAAGGTGGTATAACCAGATCTTTTTTATTTTATATTGAAGAGTTGTTTCTAACATCAAATACAAAGGAATTTGACTTAGTACTATGCATCATGTTGGCGTCGTCTAGGAGGTAAAGCCCCATTGTCTCCCTTAGCATGTTGAGAGAGGTTGTGGGTTCAACTTCCCTTACTAATACTTGGGAGTTATAAGGTTGGTTTGATGAGCTTGGAAGAAAGGGTGAGAGAGTTTGTTGGTTCAACTCCTCCAACAAACAAAATACTAACAACTAACATTTGTCGATAGAAAAAAAAAAAAACCTTCCCTTTTCCTCGATCCTGATTTACACCAAACAATGTAAATCTATTGTAAACTTGTGAGGAGAAATCAAATTCGCAAATAACTTTGGAACATTCAGAACACCCTTCAGAATTAGATTATGATTTATTATATTACCTTCTTTTCCAGCAACTGTGATGAAAAATCCATCTGCAAGTGAAATTTTTTAGTTATAGTAGTTGATTGAGTCAGGTGGTCTGTGGCTCCAGAGGTTTAGAGGAACTTACAACATTGAGTGCATAGGAGTAATTACCTGTGAATGCTAAGGAGCAATTACTTGAGTCTACTGTTTTTGTTAATGTGTCGAACAACCATGTTAATTTTAGAATCTCTTGTGGTGAGTCGAGTTTTGTAAGTATCAGACATTTTTTAGGTGTGAACGGTGGCAATGTACGTTGAGAAGGAATATGATAGAATAAAGAAAGGTTTGTGATGTTTCTGCAATGTAAGTTGCGCAAGTGAATACAGAGAAGAAAGAAACAGATGTGGTTTTGCAGCAATGCAAGCTGTGCAAGAGATCACACAGGCTCCCAATGATTTTAAAGCTCTGAAACTGTGTTAGGAGAATTATTTCTGATATTATTCTAATAGAAAAGGAAATAAACATAGACCGTCGTGTGACAGTGTTGAAACAGAGAGTTATGTGACTGAATCAGTGAATTGGAATTACATTAAAAACTCTATTGAAAAAATACAACATCAACATTTTTGTATGTGCGGTGCAAATACACGTAATAACTTCCTTTTGAGAAAGTTAAAGACAGTTTGCATACTACAGTAACTTCATGTAATTAAAATACACTAATACACTGAAAAGAAAATAAACTAAAACACAAAAATTACAAGACAAACTAATGTATGTGTTGAGAAAAAAGAGAATAGGATTTGAGATTAATCTCCCTTGTGTATAAACCACACATAGGGTATTTATAATAGAGAGATACAATTAAAAAGAGTAATTGAAAATAAATAGAGTAAATAGAAGATATTGTTTGATATTGTGATTAACAATATCTAACAATATCTAACACTCCCCCTCAAACTGGAGCATACAAATCGTATGTGCCAAGCTTGTTACAAATATAATCAATTCTAGGCCCCTGTAAAGACTTAGTAAAAATATTTGCTAACGGATCACTTGAGTTAACAAACTCATCTCTTTCAGTTAAAAAGATTCGTATGCCCCCTGGCCTTCCTATTGGTTCACCAACCCACCCGCCATTCATTACCATCCGCATCCGCTATCACAAGTTTTGAACCCTTAGACGAGTCTCGCTTGGAGTAGTACTTTGTACTTTCTACTACTTGTCATGTCCATTTACCACTAGAATGCCTACTTGCAGCAATGCCCGCATTAAACGCCGATTCTTCCCATGCGACGTGCTCCCCCTATATGGGTCATCAGTTCGAGTGGCATCCGTGTAGTTAGTACCACTTGTTTCTGTCTCGGACAACTCTTGCCTAGAGAGGTACGACATGTATAAAAAGGTAATGACAATCAATAATAACTCAAAGCAATATAATGGGGAGAGGGATTACGGGTAGAACGCATACCTTTTCAGAGGGTAATGGGAAGGTCAGACTTAGGTGTTAGAGGCGGAGTCACATGGTGGTTGTTATGATCGGTTTCGGCAACTATAAACCTGAAGAGGTGGTGGAGGAGAAGCTGACTGTGGAGCTCGGACCAAGGGTGAAGAAGACACAGTAAGAGGGTCACAAACAATAGGAACATTAAAGGTGCTAGGAAAGTTGTTAGGATTGGATGGAGTGAGAGGTGAAGATTGACTCTTAACATAATGGGAGAACTCATCAAAGGTGACATTTGCAGACACAAAATAACGGTTAAGAAAAGGATAAAAACATTTGTATCCTTTTTGTGGTCTTGGAGACCCTAAGAAAACACACTTATGTGATCTAGAAGAAAGCTTGTCAAGACCAGGACTGAAATTATGAACAAAACATGTAGACCCGAAAACTCTTAGAGGTAAGGGATGAAGAGGTTCATGAGAGAATAAAATGGAATGAGGTATGTTATTCTTTAAAACCGAAGAAGGCATACGAGTAATGAGATAATAGGCAGTAAGAATGACATCACCCCAAAAATGTTCATGAACCTCTCCATGAATTAAAAGATTGCGAGTTGTTTCAATAAGATGTCTATTTTCACGTTCAGCTACACCATTTTGTTGAGGGGTATAAGCACAAGAAGTTTGATGCAGAATACCGTGAGAAGCCATAAGTTGTTTAAAAGAATGAGAAAGATATTCACGGTCATTATCATTGTGCAACTCTAATAGAAACACCGAACTGAGTTTTAATTTCATTAAAAAAAGATTGAAATATATGAAATAATTCCGAACGATGTTTCATTAAAAATAAACAAGTACATATGGAATAATCATCAATGAAAATAACAAAGTATTGAAAACCTAAGGTAGACTTAACACGGCAAATGTTAGAGTGAACCAAGGCAAAAGGGGACGAAGCATCGCGTGTGACATCACGAGATAACTTGGACAAGGCAGGGACAAGCTGATGTAACTTGGCAAGGCTTGGATGACCTAACTAAGCATGAAGAAGAGAGGGAGACTCCATAACTGCACTAACGTGTGTAGAGGGACGGAGATGATAAAGACCATGAGACTCACATTTTGTGTCAATCACCTGTTTCGAACTCCGGTCCTGTAAACACACAGAATTGTTGGTAAAAGAAACAACACAATCAAGAGAACAAGTTAGACGACGGATGGACAAGCAGGTTAAAAGGAGACCCAGGAACATAAAGAACATTATTAATGGTTAAAGAAGGGAAAAGTTTAACAGTGCCAACACCATGAGATGAGACTCTAGAACCATCAGCCAGTGTAACAGAAGGTAAAGGATTAATAGAGGATAAAGAAGAAAACAAACATTTGTTACCAGTAATATGATCAGTGGCTTCTGAATCAAAAACCCTAGGACCAGGAGAAGAAGATCGAGTCAGACCAACAAAAGATGTACCTGTGTGAGCAACAGATGCATTGGAACAGGAAGATTGTTGATCCTTATACCATTTGAGAAAATTTTGAATATAGCAGGTGTATCGGATGAAATAGAAGGAGGATCCCCAGTAGACGAAGGTGGTGAAAGGTTGGTCTGAACAGTTGCAGCAGAGTGAGGAAGACGATCATACAATGCGTAACACCTATCAATCTTGTGACCTGACTTGCCACAATGTTCACACTCATGTAATGCATAAAACTTGTAAATCTTGTGACCGAGCTTGCAACAATGTTCACACTTAGGACTCCCTTTTCCCTGTTTGCGAGGTCGAGTCCAATCATCACGATGAGATGCCAACATAGAAGAATCATCAACAGAAGCAGGTGTATAAGTGTTGGGTTGTTCTAGTACACGAAAAAGAGTAGAGGAGGTTGAAGTTAAGGTGGGGACAATCGGGGAACCCAAAATTTGATCACGAATATGTGAATATTTATCAGCAAGCTCGTGTAATGCTCTGAGCATGAAGAACTTTTAGCGTTGCTCGATCTTCGTGGCAGAGTTGGGGGAAGGAGGCAATAACTCATTGAACTCATGAAAAAGAGCATGAATTTTGCCCATATAATCAGTCATAGAGTCTTGATGTTTGGAGGAAATAAGATCTGCCAATTTAGAACAGGCACCATAGAGACGCTGAGTATCATTGGTGTATAATAACTTGGCATGCTCCTAGATTTGAGCACATGTTTCGTAGGAACGAAAAAGTTGCTTTAACGAAGGATCAAGAGTACCCTTGAGAACCACACATAATTGAGCATCAATGGTTTCCCAACGGTTGTCCTCAGCAGGAGTTAGAGAAGGTGCTTTCGAGGCAAGATGATCAAGATACCTTTGGATAATCGGACGTCTGCTACATGTGGCATAATTAGGGCCAGTTAACTTGTCAATGGATAAGTGTACATTAACATAGTTAGTGTAGATGGATGGGTCAGACACACCATAAGAGATTTCAGAATTGGAAGAGGCAGCGGAAGACGACATGGAGGAATGGGAAGAGGCGCGGCTTTGAATAGCGCGAGAGAGAGCGTTGCTGCTCTGATGGCGGCGATTCTGGCGGTGTTGAGGTTGCCTGGCTGGGATGAGTAAAAGCGTATGGTCGCTGGTCAGAACTGACACTCCAGAGGGGTCGGCAGTGATGGTGGTGACAGCGACATGGGCAATGAAAAAAATGCCAAAAAAATACCTTAAGCTCTAGATACCATGTTGAGAAAAAAGAGAATAGGATTTGAGATTAATCTCCCTTGTGTATAAACCACACATAGGGTAATTTATTTATAATAGAGAGAGGTACAATTAAAAAGAGTAACTGAAAATAAATAAAGTAAATAGAAGATATTGTTTGATATTGTGATTAATAATATCTAACAATATCTTAATAATATCAAACAATATTTAAACAATATCTAACATTATGAAACTATGATAAATAAACAAAATACAACAACACTAATATATTCATAGAGGAGCAATTGCTCTTAAATAAAATACAAACACATAATAACTAAAATCCCTAATTTATGATGGATATAATCTATAGAATTGTATATGTTCTCAATGTATTGTGTGTCTAATGTAGACTACACTACATGTATTTATACTATTAAATAGAATCAATTACAATAAAGACACCTAATAATTAGGACTCAATCATACTAGTTCTCGAGATTATATAACGGTAGATTTCTTAGAAATCTGTAATAGTCGATTATATTCTAATACTCCCCCTCATGTTGGAGTATATATGTCATATGCACCAAGCTTGTTACAAATATACTCAATCCGAGGGCCTCTAAGGGACTTGGTGAATACGTCTGATTGCTACAGGATGAGACACATTTTGGTTAGGACTAGGATGATCTAAGCGTTGATGTTCAAGAGCTTGAGACGCAGTGGAGATACAAGCAACTGATTGTGATAGATAGTATAATCCTCAAGACTCGTCCTACTCCAATCGTCTGTCCGGTATGTTGATCCTGACAAGAACATAATTATTAGCAAAACGAACAGAGTAATTTTGGGTGCGAGTGAGCTTACTTATAGAGATTAAATTAAAAGGACAACCAGGAATATAAAGCACAAAATCTAGGGTAAGATTAGCAAAAATGGTGTGTTTGACCAATGCCACTAGTTTTTATTTGTGAGTCATTTCCCATGGTAACGGAAGGTAAAGAATCCTAATAAGTCACTTGAGAGAAAAAGAACTTGTTACCAGACATATGATCAGAGGCATCAGAGTCAAAAATCCAAAGTCCAAGGGAGAAGGACTTAGAAATACAACCTACAGGGTTACTAGACTGAGCAATGACAACGACAGGTTCTATAGGCTACATGCCTTGTATTGGAGAAACTCATTATAGGCATCTACTGAAGTTGAAACCTCATCTAATGGTTTTGGATAATAGACCTCAGCAATATTAGTTGTCTTATGTTGTTGTCATGCCTTTGTACAACATTCTGCCTCAGTATGACCATACCGTCGACAAAAATTGCAACGAGGACGTTTACCACGATATCCACCACGACTTGAGTGTGAGCTTTCAAAAGTCATGGGAAAAGTACCTGAAATTGACTAAAAAGCCTGTGTGTGAGGAAGGAGACATAGAGTGCACCAGCAGGTTGGTCATGCCAACGAGCAAAACGCAAGCGGAGACCGTGCGTGAGACGTATGCGTCAAGAAGAGATCGTGCATGCAGCGGTTGATCGGAACGATGAATGAAGTGTAGATGTCACCGGAAGAAGCTCGGTGATAAAGCAAAGGGGCACACAGTTGTCGTGCGTACTTTTCATCTAAAAAAAATAATAATAATTCAAGATCGAAACCTTAAACTACTGATACCATATAGAATTGTATATGTTTTGAATGTATTGTGTGTCTAATATTGACTACACAATATGTATTTATACTATTGAATAGAATCAATTACAATAAAAACACCTAATAATTAGGAATCAATCATACTAATTACAATAAAGAGTCCCATTGGGCTTCAGCAAAACGACTACTAAGATACCTCAAAGGAACCCTCGAATATGGTCTATTCTATCAAAAGGAAGCAAAGACGAGTCTCATAGCTTATAGTGACAGCAACTATGCAGGTGACTTAGATGATAGAAGAAGCACCTCCGGAGCAGTTTTTTTGATTGGAAATGGAGCGGTTTCATGGATATCAAAAAACAGCCTGTGGTAAGCTTATCTACCACCGAGGCTGAATACATTGTCGCAGCATCTTGTACCTGGTGTATTTGGATCCAAAAAATTTTAGAGCATCTTGAATCAATAGAAAAGGAAGCAACTGAAATTTTATGTGACAACAGCTCTACCATTCCATTATCAAAATACCCTGTCTTTCATGGAAGGAGCAAGCATATAGCAGTAAGATTTCATTTTCTAAGAGACTTGGTTAATGGTCAAGTAGTTCGATTGACGAACTGCTGTTCCAAAGAGCAAGTAACTGACATAATGACTAAAGCATTAAAGCTTGATCAGTTTGAAAAAATCCGACACATGCTTGGAGTTACAACAGTCACTGAAATAAACTAAAAAAGCAGCCATTTAGCTTACGGGAGGGAATGTTAAGTTGCTAAGATTCGTTAATCACGTGCTCATAGAGTTTCCCGCTTTATAGGGTTGAACTGATATTAGGTTGTTACGTTGTTGTTTTATTTACGTGCCTACTTTACTGCCTTGCAGTATGGCACTTTCAGTTTTACAGTTATTGTAAAGGCTTATATAAGCAACCACTGCTTATTGAATAAAACATTCTCTCATTGCCTCATTTCGTGTCTTTGTATACCTGAGTCTCTACAAGACAAAGCCCTGAGCTGGGTACAGCCCAGTTCCCTCCATCCTTAACTAATCTCCAAATACAAAATTTCACTCTTATCTAGTGCTACTATAAAATTATGCACTGATATGTTTATCTGATAATCTTAGACTTCACATATTCCAATTTAAAGGTAGTTTTTTTTACCCAATAACCAAATTTGGAATTTTCAACTTTGCAATTTCAAAACCTAGTAAAACACTTCTTTAACTATTAGTGAACACGTGAATCAAAATAAAGGAAAACAAAAGGTTAATCTAGACCATAATGTATAGCCTCTTAGTAGGTACATCATACGTCTATCTTGTTATATAACCAGTATCCAAAAAAATCATATATTCTTTGAAATATTATCAACCAAGTTGACAAGTTTATCATCCAAGTATTCCAAGGTGATATGTCTTCCATTATTTTGGTGAACCTTTTTATTGCATAGTAGACCAACTGAACTGGTCATCGTCATGTATTAGCTTCTCTTAATATTTCAGCAAGCTCATTTTATGTCAATGATTTTCTTAAAAGGTACATGCTGCTGTTCCTCGCCTGGTCTTGCATCTTCATGATGAAGATGTTAGTGTCCGATCAGCCTGTCGGGTAATTGACCATCATCTTGAATTTCTTGAATCGGAGATTTGTAAAGAAATGTCTGACATGATAAATACTTCCTTTTTGACAGAATACCCTGAAACAAGTTTGCCCATTGATGGAAATTGAACGATTGCATGCTGTACTAAACACACACAGTTTCCTTTCTGATCATCGGTATGCTTTAACAGATTGTAAAATTGCTTAGTTTGTTATTATTTTGAATAATTTACAATGACGTATAATTATGCCATATAATTATGACAATGACGTCTTTTGTGTATATAGAAGTGACTATGAGGACTTTCTCCGAGACATTGCAAAGCAATTTACTCAACATCTTCCCATCAGAGTTGATAGTTATATGGCTTCATCAGTGCAGGTTCCTGTTCACAATTTTTGTTATAACACAATTAGTCATATTTTTTTACTGACTGAAACTAAGATTATGTGTGCTTGGATCAACTTACTTTTTTGTTTCATGATGATTTTATAGCCAAAGCTTTATTCTTAATGTATGAGCAGCATTTGAATTTTTTTAAAACAAATATTTTTTTCTCTTGGAGTTTAATATTCATGTACTATCAGAATAATTTTTTTTATACTATTTAGAAATCATTGACCAAGCAAGATTTACCCTGTTTGTGCACTCTAATTAATTTTCTCTCGAAATTAATCAAAATTGAACATGCACTTCTTTTGTTACCCCATTCCTAAACAATCTCTCTTTTGGGATGAATGAGTTGTAATCTCTTTTCTTTTTCCATTTTAGTTGAAAGAATCTAATGTAGATACTGTATCTCTTTTATATATGTATGTATAAGTTTCATCTTTTCTTTTTTGAGAATTATCTGTATTGGAATAACAAGTTGGAATTTATTCAGATTCATATTAAGGTTTATGGATATAGGTTCATGTACATAGAAAACACCATTCATAAACCTAGTAGAAAACATTCTTATTCATTTTCCTTGTAATCATAAAATGGAATTATTTCAGGGTGTGCGTGCATATATATATATATCCGTGTTTGCTGGGTGCTTTTCCATTCAAGTAATTAAAATATAAATCTCTCTAAACATCCTCTTCTCAAGTATATGCAGTTATTAAGTTGTACAAAATATTCCTCATCTTTGCATTGTTCAAGCATGATCTGTCAACTTTAGTCGAATCTGTAGAGCATAGTAAGATTGGATAAAGGGCCAATATGTATTGGAACATTATTTGATTCATGCATTTTAGCTGAATTTTCTTTTCATGGACTTTCTACTTTATAATTTCCCCAATGTAAGTAAGCTGTAATAATTGTACAAGAAGGCATTAGAAACCTCAACCCAACACTTGGTGGTGTGTTGTGAATTATTTTTCCTTCTTTTTAAATCTAAGGCCTTGAGAATTTAGTTATTTGCTTTCTTTGATGAGGCAGGCTTTTGACGCACCATGGCCCATAATTCAGGCAAATGCTATATACTTCTGCAGCAGCATGCTCTCTCTATCGGATAATCAGCATATTTTATCTGTTTATCATTCACAGGTATTTGCAGGACACGGTTGCAATTTTCAGGCATTTTGGCTAAAACTTGGTTTTCACACGATTTGTCTGTCTTCTTTTAGGTCTTTGGTATGCTGGTTGGGAAAATGAGTCGATCACCTGATGCTGTCGTTAGAGCAACGTGTTCTTCCGCTCTCGGCTTGTTGCTGAAATCCTCCAATTTATGTTCATGGGTGGACTCAACATCACGGAACAATGATGCAGAGTCCATGAAAAACTAGCAACGCCATGGGCTATTTTAGGAAGGTTGAGTGGATCAGCGTGCTGCTTTGCATATTTGTCATGTGAAGGCAACCTGGCTGTTGGTGACGTTCTTGCACAGGGTTTTGTTTTAGCAATCGCCTCTTCTGTATTCTATTCTATCCATTTTCCCCCTCAAGTATTGTATTTTGTTGTAAAGTTTGAAATGCTTTTAAATGTACATTTATGTTAGTGTCATGATCGTGTAAATTGTTGTATATTAATTACACTTGAACTTCACCATGGAGGACTTGTTTTAGTATTTTCATTATTTTTTTCCATATTAAAGAATTAATGGTGTACAAGTGTCTCTCTCTCCCTGCCTCCCTGTGCTTGTATTAACGATGACAGAGGGAATAAATTCTCGCTATATCACGTGGCCAAAGTTTTAATGAGCAAGAATTGTGTGCCTAGAAAAAATAAAGAGATATTACCGCCCGAAGATAATGTGCAAACACTAATTCAAATTAAAAAATAAATTATACTTAAGTGGCTCCGAATTATTTAAATATTTGTTAAATATTATCAATTTTTTGGTAATTTTCTTTGGAATCTCATCATTTATGTTTAAAGAAATTTTGTTTGAGTATTTGAGTATCATCTTAAATTATTAGATTAAATTTGTTTAATAATTTCTGTTTTGTGTAATGTAATATCTATTTCATGGATTTTTATGGCTCCACAGAAACCAACCTTATCAACTTCTTTCTTTGCATCTCTTTTGGCAGACAATTTACTCTTACATCTTCCTTTGCTTATGCACTGCAACCGCCAAAAATTATTAAAGAGAAATGTTTTTTTTTTTCACCCAGTGACATTCAACTTTAAAGGTAATATATTTATTGAAAAAAGTAAAGTTAGTATTAGTAAAGAAAAGATAAAAGGATAAAAAAGTGAATATGAAGCGGGTGTAAAAAATTATAAAATGTCAAAGTAATGTAACCCATTATTAAATCCTTCAAAATCAATGCATATGCTCTTACATCATCCTCACAAATTTAAGTCACTCATTCTACAAACGGAGATAGTTAAGGTTATTTTTGTTTTTAAAGATGAATAAAAGGAAGAATGAGTGGATAAATTTAAGAGGATAGAGAATGAAAAATGAAATTATTTGTTTTAAGGAATGCATTATGGATAACAAAAATATTTTAATTTTTATATTATAATTTTCTTTATTTAAAATTAATATAAAATAAAATATTATTATTATGTTAATTATTATTAGTAGTATTAATAATATTGTTATAATTTTATTAGTTTTTCTATTATTATTACTATTATAAATGTTATTTTTATTATTAATTATCCACAAGATTTAATAATCATTATTATTATTAAAAAAATTAATAGTTTTAATTTTACAATTAAAATTAGTAATTTATTATTATTATTATTTTATTATTTCTCTGTTTTAAGGGTGTGGGTAACGAAACACTTATTTAATTTATTTTTTCTTGTGTATTTAATAAATTATAAAATTTTAGTTTAAGTTGAAGTATTTGTTTGTATTATATTTTTATTTCAATATTACTTGTTAGTTGGTATTTCACATATTATAACATTTTTTATTATTTTTTTAACTTGGTTTTTTATCATAATAATTAATATATCTTTTATTATTAGAAAAAAAAATACACATTATATCTTCAATAATTTACATTTCATAATTGGTGTTTGAATTTAATAAAACAAAGTAAATATTTTATTATATGTTATACATAAAAAACAATAAAAGAAAAATATATTCAACTTTTCAATAATTTAGATTGTATAACAGGTATCTTAATTTATTAAAAGAAGTAAGTTGAAACACCATAAAACATACTGAGTTATAAAAACGTATACTTGTAGCGGAACGATTATTTCTCATAAAGTATCAAAGAAAAATTCATAATAAAATCGTAATTCAAACGTGACTATTTAAAAAATTCTAAAATGTCAACAACAAATAAAAAAAAATTAGATTGCCTTTAATGTTTAATTTAAAACAACTAAAATTATAATAATAAAATTCCGAGTTCACTCATCTTCTCATCAATTTACTCCTCGTCAGATACATTTATATGATTATTTGCTCCCATATAACATACATGTCATTCGATCACCGCACACACAACAAACAAATAAATAAGGATACGTTAACTATAACGATGATATATAACTGAAATTTAGCCAAAGAAGATATTGTGAATAATATTAAACATGATATCCCAGTAATATACTTAAACATTATAATTACAATCACACATCATGTATGAAAAATAAAATTCCAGAAAGAAAATTCCTCCCAACATATACTCAACAATATCACAAACTTAATTATTAAATAAATCCAAAACCTAACATGATAACCAAAATCTTTAAATTTTGAAAATGCCACTTTAACTGGTATTAGTGAGTTCAAAATAAAACCCGCAATTAAATTCACTACAAATGATTTAAATATCAAGACCACGGTCACAGATAGACCACTCAACCATACGTGGCCCCGCAAATTTAAAATAAGCAAAATAAAGAAGACTACTAAGTCAACATGGCCATCCATGAATGTCACATCCAAGTAAAATTATCTTAAATGCTAATGAAAGAATGATCCAAAAATATCCCACGTCTGCACCCGAGAATCATAAATTGAGAAAGTTAAACAAATTTGTGGATCCATGCACACTCACGTAAACCAACTTGCGTCTCAAATCTAAAAGTGAAACAATTTCTTTTTTTTTTCTTACAATCCATGGCTTTCAAGGAGTGGTCACATGATGCAAAGTATGAAACCATGCAAAACGGCTAGGTTACGGGTCCACATTAGGAAAAATAGGTTTGTATAGTTTTGCCTTAAAAAAACATGTGATAGAAGGAGAAAAACATAACACTAAAACTAAGGAAAATAATTATCTTACAAAACCAAGACAAACAACTAAGTTATATGCACCATTGACCCCTTGATTAACCACATCAAATGTAAAGTGAATCAATGAAGAAACCCAAAAGCATGCAATCCTAGTGTAAACTTTGAAAGGAACAACCACATTCCCATTCTTTCATCCAAGCCAAGGTTGCTTAAATGCTAATAAAGCAAATAGCTAGAGATAAGTCCTATATCTCCGCCACCACAACATAAAAGCATTTTTTTTTTCCACCATCAATTTTTCTTTCATCCAACCCAAAAGCTGCACACCAACTTGCTAAAAACATATGTCAAATCATCACATAAATTAAAAGAAAGTAAGTAACCAAAATTTCATACTTATGGAGCAAATGTGAATGCACGTGACATGAAATAATTCAATTAAATAAAATAACAAATCTTAATTAAGATATTAATTTTTTTTTCGTTTCTCTTTATTCTAAATTTTCTGGGTTTTACATTAGTAAACAGTAAAATTGAAGAAATAACATCACATATTTAAATCAAATTTTTATTAACATAAAACTTCAAAATTAACAAAAAAAAAATTGTATAAAGGTTAGGGAAAAAACATCAAAATTTATATGTGATAACATATTTTTTCTTTTTATAATCTCTTTAAAATAAGAGGATGAAAATCTTAAAACTCTGAAATCCATCTCAGAACTCTTGAAACAAACATTTAAGTTACTCTAAAATTCATCATAACAAAAAGTACATCCCTTAAAAAACAAACAGATCTTTATCCTTATACAAATGTTATGTGCAAAACCAAACCTACACTCCAAAGTCTCATTTCATTTGCCTCTGGCAGTCATGGTTTTCTTAACAAACAATCTTCACTTTCTCTTGTTTCCCTAATGGTTCAAGACCACATGATCCCGATGATTGATATTAAATAATTATTATTCATCTAAAATATTAATGTTAACTTTATTTTATTATATACTGTATGCGTACATTTTTTTCATGATATAATTTTATTATTCAAAACTATTATTATAAATGGAAGTTAATTTTGTAATCGATGATTTATAGAAGAGAACATGAACATATTATTCCATATATATATATATATATATATATATATATATATATATATATATATATATATATATATATATATATATATATATATTTAGTAAATTATCTTAATTTTGTATTAATTTCTTGCATATTTCTTTTTTTTATTCAATCATTTTAAATAATATAAGTGTTTTTTCAAGTTCGTTTTTTCTAAAGGAAAAATTAGGTCAGCACTAATTTTCTGGAAATTTAATTTTGACAAAACAAAAGCTAGAATTTGACTTCTCAGTAATAAAATTTTATCTCATATTATAGTGAATTGTGCTACCTTAATGAATATTCTCTATAATGTCTGGAAAATTCTTGGCAATGTGTAATCTAGCTTTTCTCATAAATATCTTCAACTATTAATTGATGGTCATATGAAACAACTGTCAAATATATTTTTCTCAATACTTGAAAGAAAAAAAAAGGTTAAAGCTCGAGGTGTAAAATAAGTGAGGAACAATTATATTTAATTATTAAATTTTGATAATTTTCTTATATAACATGAGGTATTATATTCTTAATGACTTTTGAATATTAAAAATAAGAAAAGAAAAAATTGAAAAATCACACAGCTAAAAATATAAGAGAAAATTGTACATGTGAGACGTGAGATCGTGTTTGTTTATCGTTTCTATTGAAAAGGAAATCAAGATAAGATAGGACAATGGAAGACTGAGACAATAATGGAGGAGTGAGAAAGAATAATGGAGGAGTGAGAAATAAGTGTGAATGTAAAGTATGAAAAGTAAATTTTTCTATCAAGATATGATAGCTTATATACACTTCCTCATCTCCTCAAATATGCCACTCTCCATAAAACGAGCTACACTAAAACCCATTGCAAAGCAAGAAACGCAGTGACAAACTACTGCACAATTCATTTGCCTCTGCTACAGTAGTCATGGTTTCTCAAATAACCGATCTTCACTTCGTCTTGTTTCCCCTAATGGCTCAAGGCCACATGATCCCCATGATGGATATTGCAAGACTATTAGCACAACGCGGTGTGGTTGTCACCATATTCACCACTCCAAAAAATGCATCACGTTTCGATTCAGTTCTTTCTCGTGCTGTTTCATCTGGTCTCCAAATCCGACTTCTACAACTCCATTTTCCAGCCAAAGAGGCAGGACTACCTGAAGGGTGTGAGAATCTCGACATGGTGACATCAATGGATATGATAAACAAAATGTTCTGCACCATCACCATGCTTCAGAAGTCAGCAGAGGAATTATTTGAAGCACTAACACCAAAACCAAGTTGCATAATCTCTGACTTTTGCATTCCCTGGACTGCTCAAATAGCTGAAAAGTATCGTATTCCAAGGATTTCGTTCCAGGGAATTTCCAGCTTCTGCTTACACTGTATGCACCAGCTACAGACTTCAAAAATTCGTGAAAGCATCCCTTCAAAATCTGAGTATTTCACTATTCCTGGCATACCTGACGAAATTAAAGTTACCAAAGAGCAGTTACCAGGATCACTCTCATCATATGATTCGAAGGACTTCGGAGACCAGGTGATTGCTGCTGAGAGGAAGTCATATGGAGTTATCATAAATAGTTTTGAAGAATTGGAGAAGTCGTATGTGAGGGATTACAAGAAGGTGAGAAATGATAAGGCGTGGTTCATTGGTCCTGTTTCATTATGCAACAAAGATGGTTTGGACAAGGCTCAAAGAGGCAACCAGGCCTCAATTAACGAGCACCATTGCTTGAAGTGGCTAGACTTGCATCAACCCAAGTCTGTGGTGTATGTCTGTTTTGGAAGCTTATGCAACTTGATTCCTTCACAACTTGTTGAGTTAGCCTTGGCCTTGGAGGATACAAAAAGGCCATTTGTATGGGTTATTAGGGAGGGAAGTCATTTCCATGAACTGGAAAAATGGATCTCTGAAGAAGGGTTTGAGGAAAGGACGAAAGGGAGAGGCCTGATAATTCGAGGTTGGGCTCCACAGGTAATGATATTATCACACTCTTCCATTGGAGGATTCTTAACGCACTGTGGTTGGAATTCAACACTTGAAGGGATAAGTGCTGGAGTTCCACTTGTTACCTGGCCCATGTTTGGTGATCAATTTTTAAACGAGAAGCTTGTAACTGATGTGTTGAAGATTGGTGTGAGCGTTGGGGCAGAGGTTCCATTGAAGTGGGGAGAGGAAGAGAAGATGGGTGTGATGGTGAAGAAGGACAATATTAAGAGGGCGATATGCATGGTGATGGATGAAGATGAAGAAGAAGGCAAAGAGAGAAGAGAAAGAGTAACCAAATTGAGTGAAATGGGAAACATAGCTGTTGAAGAAGGAGGCTCTTCTCATCTTGATGTCACTTCTCTTATCCAAGACATCATGCAACAATCAGGATAAAAATTTGACTGTAGTTTTTTAACTTTAGTCATGTCCTTGGCTGTTTTCTTTTTTGCTATTATGTCTTTGCTTTATATTTTGGGATTATTTTATTTGAATTGTGAAATATATGTTTTATTCCTTTTAAAACTTTCTATTAAAATAATATATTTTATAATATAGTATTTCAAAAAATTTATAAAAATAAATTAGTTTAAACATGTGTTAAATTTAGGACAATGGTATTATAATTTTTATTTTTTCTTTATTCTCATTTTTTATTTAACATGGGTCGTTAATTAATGTATTATTTTTTTTGTTTTTTTTAAAAAAATCAGTGATTTATACTAAATTATATTAGAAAATAAAAATTAAAAATTAAAAAAGTATAAATTTTCTTGAGGTTTGGAAATCGGGCTAAAGTTGGAAAATTGTATTGCTTTACCGTTCTAAGGTCAATACAGGTGTGAGACTTTGGATCCATCTGATTCAAGAAATTGAGAAATAACTCGTGAAGTAAATTTGAGTTTGGAAGTTGAATGGCCTAAGCACATGCCAAATAAATTCGTGGGTATTGTTCCAACCCGTTCCTGTTTTGACGGGGAATTTTCATATTGATTGGGTATGAGTATGGAGAATCTCTGACTTTTTCAATTGGGTATGAGGATGGGTATGGGGATGTACATATCCCCGCCATAATACTCGTCTCCGCCATATCTCCATCCCCGTTTAAATTTTTAAAATATTCACAATTAATTAAGTAATCATATATATATATATATTCTATTTTTTATTTTTTCTAATTATTTGGTTTGTCATGAAACTCATTCGTATCTCCAATATATTTTTCATCTTATCATAAACTTTATGTAATTATGTTAAAATTATGTATGTCAATTAAAAAAATTTTATGTTTTACATTTGAATATTTCTATTATTTTTTACTATTTTTATTTATTATATATTTTCCTTTAATATGAGAATGTTTAATACTCTCAATTTAAGGATATAAAAAAAATTATTTAATTATTATTATTAATTTTTGTTTAATTTAAAGAATTCTTTTGTTTCGTTAAAATAATTTTTGTTTTTTTTCAACCATTGGGTACATATGTTGATATTTAAAAAATTCTCTTATATCTCTCAGATATTTTTCATCTTATTATACCCTTAATTATACATTTGATTTCTTTTGTGCAATCTCATTCAATAGTTTCTCAAATTATTTCTAGGACACACATTTGTTAACTTTTTAATATTTTTATTTATTGTTTATTTTCATCATGTAGAATAATATTTCGATATATTCTATCTAATTATTTTTTATTTTCTAACTCATATTGTAACTTTTTCACTTTAATTGTATAAATAACTTTTATTTACTACAATATAAAAATTTAATGTAATTGCCATGAATATTTTGTTGTCATTATCCCACGTATATTGGAGTTCAAAAGATACAAAATCTATGTCAAAATTTTATTATTATGTTTATTATTTGTTCTTTGTGTTGTTTTGATCAAGTGATGTATTATAACTTTTAGTAGTGTATAAAGAAGAAATTCATTAGAATTTAAAAAATTAAAGTAAACAAACATTTAAAATATATTTTAATTTGAATATTTGTTTTCCTTTTATATTTTTTTTAAAATATTTTTTAATTTTATCAACTAAGTTTCATTAATGTTTGTAGTTTGCAAATTTAATAAATGTTTTGATTCTCATGAAATTTTATTTGGTATTCTAATGTAAAATGTAAACAATTATAATTAATTTCAAAATATTTGATATGAAAGAAACAATCATCCTCCTAATATTGAATATTTGAAATATTATGTTTTCTTTACTGTATTTTTTTTTCTTTTATAAAGATTAATATTGAAGTAGTTAGAAAACGGGTATGAGTATGGATACGAGATTATACCCGTTAGTCGGTAGGGACGAGGATGAGACAAAAGTTTGATACCCGTTGAGTTTTTGTATGAGGATGGGAATAGATATGGGATAGGAAACTCGTTCCTGCGCTGCCCCGTTGCCATCCCTACCTAGGCCTTTAATAAGTGATTTAGATTTATGTTCTCTAATCTATATCCGTGCGTACGCACAGGTGGTGTGTTTTTTTTTTCTTTTAATTTTGTATTTGTAAAATAAAAAGAATATTAATTATCTTTTGTAATTAATCATCTTTTCATATATATCATTATACAATATTATTGTTCATACCATTAATAATAATAAATATTAGAGTTAGATATTATTAGAATTATGATGGATCAATGTAACTTTAATCTTTGTTGTCATGGTTTTTAATGGAGTAATCTAAAATTGGTTACAAATAACTTTAGATATTTTGTTACTTGGAATAAAAATATATTATATTTTTTAATAGATTATTTTAAAATTGCTTACAAATAATCATAGATATTTTGTTAGATGGAATAACAAAATATTATGTTTTAAATTGCTTACTAATAAATACATTGATTATAAATAATATTATGGTTATGATTATTGTGATATTTATGTATTAAAATGTCACATGGTTAATGGTTACTATAATCTTTGGAGGGTATATTAATTAAAAGTTTAAATATAGTTGCAAAAGTGAGGAATTGTTTTTCTTTTAATATTTTGAAATATAAAATTACAAACATTGAAAGTAATATATGGAAAAATGATGTTTTAAGAGGGAAAAAAATTGGTGGATTTGTCTGCATTCAAAGAAAAAGTTTAACATGGGTGGTAAAGGAAAAAACAACTTCATGACTGTATCAAGAAGATTGTGCACTAAAGATTTTCAAGATTCGTTAACCTGATTTCATCTGGACAAATAAGTTTATTTTCAAAATTTTTTACCGTGAGTTTGTTTGTATATAATATAAAAATGCATTGGATTGGAAGACGACTGTTAGTTCAATATTTGTATAATTATTATTATTATATTTAAATAGAAAATTTATATTAAGTGTTATAATTATGTATAATTATATATAATATCTAAATAAATAATTTGATAATATTTAGATGTAAATATATTTGCTTTAAATTATAAAATTGATTAATGATGTGTAATTAAACCATATAAAAGGTTGAGGTGGAGTTTACACTTTTCCATATAAAATGTAGACATAAGATATTTTAGGAATCCAAACAAAATAATAATCACAATGATAATGATAATTATTATAATACTAATATAAAATAATTATACTATTATTAATAACATTAATATTACTAATAAAAGTAATAATAATACTGAATGTTTATTAATACTAATATTTACACTAATACTACTAATACAAATAATAATAATTCAAAAAATAATAATAATAATAATAATATTACGGATCCCGTAAAAAAAATAATAGTATGAAAATAATTAAATAACCCATCACAAGTATTCTTAATAATAAATAATATTTATTTCAGAATAATAATAATAATAATAATAATTTTTAATAATAATGTTAATAATAATACTAATGTAAAACAACTAATAATAATAAGTAGTGGCTGGTATTGAGACATATGCACGACTATTATTATTATTTTTAATTATATTAATAATAATATAATAATTTTTAATAATAATGTTAATAATAATAATAATACTAATGTAATACAACTAATAATAATAAGTAGTGGCTGGTATTGAGACATATGCATATGTACGACTATTATTATTGTGTGAAGATGGGGATGAATTTTTTTTACGAGAATAGATATGGAATAGCAAAACTCGTCTCCGTCTCGCTCCGTTATCATCCCTACTTCATGACCTTTAATATGTGATTTAGATTTATGTTCTCTGATCTATGAGATACTTTTATCAAAAATTAAAGATAAAAGATAAAGATGATTGTATTTATAATTTTAATAGTGTTATAAATGTATAATTTGAACTATTTAAGGTTATAAGTAGACGAAAGATTTGGATACGTGAATTGTCTAAAATTTCCTTTCTTTTTAGAGTTTTTCATCTTGTATCTATTTATTTGAAGATTGGAGATCGAGAGAGTTTCTCTTCATTTTTGTTTAATCAGTTTATTAATGGAGTTGACTTTATTAAAATAAATTAAATAATTTTTATTCATTTAAAATATTATTTTATTTTATTATGAACTGTATGTATAAATTTCTATTCATGATATAATTTTATTATTCAAAACTATGATTATAAATAGAAGTTAATTTTATAATTGATTATTTATAGAAGAGAACATGAATATATTATTCCATAAATTATATAAATAATTTAGAAAATTAGCTTAATCTTGTATTAATTTCTTGCATATTAATTTTTTTTATTTAATAATTTTAAATAATATAAGTATTAAATTCGTTTTTTTAGAGGAAAAATTTGGTCAGCACTTGGTAAATAAAATCATATCGAGAATTTGATTTCTCAGTAATAAAACTTTATCATATTACAGTTAATTGTGTTGCTTTAGTAAATATTATCTATAATGTGTTATCTAGTAAGTTCTTGGCTTGCCATTAAAAAATTGTCTTGTGTAGGAAGGATAAATATGACGACTGCCGCCACTAGAAATTAGGCTTTTTCATAAGTTATTAATGGTCTTCAACTATTAATTGATGGTAATATGAAACAAATTTCAAATATAATTTTCTTAATACTAAAAGAAAAAAGGTTAAAGCTGGAGGTGTAAAATAAGCGAGACATGTGAACGTGTTTGTTTATCATTACTCTAAAAAAGAAATCAAGATAGGAAATGGGAGGTTGAGACAACCTATACTCATTTTTTGACATGATTTTTTTTTTTTTATAATGGAGGAGTGAAAAATAACGCATGAAATGTAAAGTGTGCAAAATAATAGCATATGCACTTACGTCATCTCCTCAAATATGTCTCTCTGCATAAGCTACAGTAGAAACCATTGCAAAGAAAGAAACTCAGCCACATACTACTACTGCACAATTCATTTGCCTCTTTTATAGTAGTCATGGTTTCTCAAATAACCGATCTTCACTTCGTCTTGTTCCCCCTAATGGCTCAGGGCCACATGATCCCCATGATGGATATTGCAAGACTATTGGCACAACGTGGTGTGGTTGTCACCATATTCACCACTCCAAAAAATGCATTACGTTTCAATTCAGTCCTTTCTCGTGCTGTTTCATCTGGCCTCCAAATCCGACTTCTACAACTCCCTTTTCCAGCCAAAGAGGCAGGATTACCCGAAGGGTGTGAGAACTTCGACATGGTAACCTCAATGGATATGATAAACAAAATGTTCCGCACCGTCAACATGCTTCAGAAGTCAGCCGAGGAATTGTTTGAAGCACTAACACCAAAACCAAGTTGCATAATCTCTGACTTTTGCATTCCCTGGACTGCTCAGCTAGCTGAAAAGTATCGTATTCCAAGGATTTCGTTCCACGGATTTTCTTGCTTCTGCCTCCATTGTCTCCACCAGGTACACACTTCAGGGGTTCGTGAAAGCATCACTTCAAAAACAGAGTATTTCACTATTCCTGGCATACCTGACAAAATTCAAGTTACCAAAGAGCAGTTACCAGGAGCACTCTCCTATGATTCGAAGGAGTTTGGAGAGCAGGTGCGTGCTGCTGATAAGAAGTCATATGGGGTTATCATAAATAGTTTTGAAGAGTTGGAGAAGACGTATGTGAGGGATTACAAGAAGGTGAGAAATGATAAGGTGTGGTGCATTGGTCCTGTTTCATTATGTAACAGAGATGGTTTGGATAAGGCTGAAAGAGGCAAGCAGGCCTCAATGAATGGGCACCAATGCTTGAAGTGGCTAGATTTGCAGCAACACAAGTGTGTGGTGTATGTTTGTTTTGGAAGCTTATGCAACTTAATTCCTTCACAACTTGTGGAGTTGGCCTTGGCCTTGGAGGATACAAAAAGGCCATTTGTATGGGTTATTAGGGAGGGAAGTCATTTCCAAGAACTGGAAGAGTGGATCTCTGAAGAAGGGTTTGAGGAAAGAACCAAAGGGAGAGGCCTAATAATTCGAGGTTGGGCTCCACAAGTAATGATATTATCACACTATTCCATTGGAGGATTCTTAACACACTGTGGTTGGAATTCAACACTTGAAGGGATAAGTGGTGGAGTGCCACTTGTTACCTGGCCTTTATTTGGCGATCAATTTTTGAACGAAAAGCTTGTTAGAGATGTATTGAAGATTGGGGTGAGCGTGGGTGCAGAGGCTCCAGTGATGTGGGGAGAGGAGGAGAAGATGGGTGTGATGGTGAAGAAGGATGATATTAAGAGGGCAATATTCATGGTGATGGATGAAGATGGAGAAGAAGCCAAAGAGAGAAGAGAAAGGGTAAAAAAATTGTGTGAGATGGGAAAGAGAGCGATGGAAAACGGAGGTTCTTCTCACGTTGCCATCACTTCACTAATCAAGGAAATTATGCAGCAATCAACTAGCCTTAGCCTGGAGGATTCACAACTTACGTCTTCTTCTTGATTTGTTCGGTTTAATATGCCCAACATTAGATAGGAACTCTCAGCCTCTAGTAATACTATATCCACTGTTTTCTTTTATTTTTAATGTAAAATATTAATATATACTCTTATTTATAATAACATATAAAGAAATTTTTTCTTTGAATTTACATTTCAAAATATCAATTTTACCTTTTAAAATATAACGATTTATTAAATTTTTGAAAATTGACAGTTACTTTTATAAACTTTTTATAATACCGTCTATCTTTGCTTCTTCTCTTTTTATTTTCTTCTATTTATCAACAATTATTCTCTCATCTTTTCTGATATATTTCACTTTACTTTTAATAAATATAATTTTATTTATATATTAGTTTAATAATATTACATTATCATCACATATTAATATAATATCATGCAAATTTAAGAAATGCATAAACACATACGCGATAACGCCTTTGTAGTATTATTAAAATGAAGTTTAAAATGTTCCTTTTAAGTAGATGATAACACGGCACTACCCTATCCACAACAAAAAATATTTAGTCACTACTCATTCTGTATCTGTTTTAAAAGAAATATTATATAAATTTTTAAACTAAAATTTAAAATAAAATTATAAAAAGATGTAAATTTAATTTAATTTAATAAAATATAAAATATATTCTTATTTTAATTAAATTTAACTTAATAAATATAAATTAAATTTTAATTGTAATATTTTGCATATATAAATACTCCTTATAAATAATATGATATCAACACTCAACTCATTTATAAACAGATACATATATTAAAATATCTACTATCCACAAATACCAACTATTCATTACTAATCTCATCCAAAAATATTAGTAGGATGAATATTATTTTTCATCCTTACTTATAAGGCTATATTTTTTTCTCCTAGACATATTATAGGACTATTATTTATGACGCATTATTAATTTATAATTCCTATTTTTTTATGATAATAGTTTGAATATTTTTATAATATGTATAACTACCCAATAATCGTATATATTATTATTTTATTTCAAATTTTTATTTATATTTATTTTTGTTATATTATATTTTATTATTAAAAGGATTGTCAACTGGTTCTTAATTAAAAGAGTGGGTCTCAAAAAATATTTTTCATTTTCTTAATATAAATTATTTATGTGTAATGTGTCATCCTTCTTGTATATGATACTAAATGGCTCATTTCGGTTGTCAGTTAATTATGCTCGGAAAAATTTTATGAAAAAATAATGCAATACTGCATTTTCTTTTTAATGATCTAAAAGTTTTAAAAACAATGAAACGAAATTAAGACGCTCAAGAAGACAAATTAATATATTAAACAGTTAATATATTAGACCTCAATTATTCTTACGAAAATAACAATAAAATATGTTATACACTAAACTTCCTATGCTAAAAACACGCATTATTAGAGTTAAAATGTTAGTATTTGATATCAACGCAGAAAAAAAAAATGTAATCTTTCTAATCTCTTTCAATCTTTGAAAGGCCAAATACATAAAGGTTTGTTCAAGACTAAGTTATATATTATTTACTAAGAGTATACTATTATAGCATAATATTATATAGTGATATTTTAATTTTGATAAAAATATTGAGAATTGTAATATCTTTTAATTTATACTAATAGTTAATAGTATAAAATAATATTAATCAGTCCTAGTTGAATACTTCTATTCACTTTTTAAACATATTTTTATTTTAATCATATGCAATTATTTATATCTTATTTCTCCTAGTAATAATATATTATTATTATTATTTTTATTAATATAATTTCATATACTTTTTAAATTACATAAATGTTTAATAATTTTAGTTTGTATTATCTAAAAAATATTTTGTTATTAAAATTGTTTGTGATTTAATTTATTATTTAAAACTTAATAACAAAATAAAAATAGAATTAGTATTTATAGAATCGGGCAGTTGATTATGGATTCGGGTTAGCTTAATTTAGAACGTGGATTAAACAGATAAAAATAATAATTTAATTAAATTTGTATCATATTTTTGTGCAATTAATTTATTTAAATTTAGATTAAGCACATCGAACAAAAATAATTAAATTAAATTTGTTTAATAATTTATGTTTTGTGTAATATAATATCTATTTCATGGATTTATTTTTTATGGCTGCACATTAAGCAAGCTTATCTTTGCAGCTGAAGAGGTGGTGGGGAGAGATAAGTAGAGGTTGAAAGAAGCCCTGAGCTCCTCACCACACACATTTTTGTTATCAACTTCTTTGTTTGCATTTCGACAGAGGATTCTCTCACGCCAAAACTCTTGCATCTTCCGTATCCATGCACTGCAACCACAATAAATTATTATTACATCCTTCAAAATCATTATTTATCTGTAAATTTATCAACCACAAACTAACATAAATATAGCCTGTAAAAAATAAGTATGGGTGTGTACGTGTGGATAGTCATTTTTTGTACGTGTGGTATGTTTTTCTTCTACGTCGTAATTATATATTTTTTTCAATTTGGATCCCGGACACGGTTTAGACACATATTGATCTAAACTATTAAGAAACAGAAGACGTAATTAATGTTCATAATTATCACTTCTATTCCTATTGTCACTTTTATTCCTACGTCATTAATATATATATCATTTCTAAAAATACCTATCAAATAATATTCACAATTTATTTATCCAATAATGTCATACAGCAGTATTTATAATCATGTCTATCAAATAATATTTATAATTGTGTTCATTTAATTATGGCTGATTTCGACAGCCATTAGAACAACGACTACGTTCTCGCCATTAGAACAACAAGTACGATATCGAAATATTGTCTGATTTGAAACATTGTGGAATTCCGTCATAATTTTGTCTTTAAAAGACGTTTTAGAGGATAGAGGGAAGTAAAAATATTTAAATTTTGTTAACTCCCGAACGATGTGAGACTTATTGAGTGTACTAGGACTAGAGATGGCAAATAAACCCGTGCCCGTGGGTATCACCCGAACCCGTCCCCGTTTTGACGGGGAATCCCCGCTTTGACTGGGTATGGGTATGGGTATGAGTAATACCCGAAATTTTCAACTGGGGATGGGGATGGGGATGAGGATATATATATATATACCCGCCCAAATACCCGTCCCCGCTTAAATTACTAAACTATTTATAATTTATTAAATAATCTAAAAAATATATATAAATAAATAATATATTTACACATAAAATATAATATAATAT
>Ga0214544_1003660_pt1 | contig 31487 bp, 21 predicted proteins | sample CNSS3metaG_FD_160074 | JGI IMG/M metagenome (GOLD analysis project Ga0214544, IMG submission 160074) | Root nodule microbial communities from cowpea collected in UCLA plant growth center, Los Angeles, California, USA - CNSS3 | ecosystem: Host-associated > Plants > Roots > Nodule | place: USA...
TCATTATAATATATATATATATATATATATATATATATATATATATATATATATATATATATATATATATATATTATATACATACATTCATAAATAGTAATAATTTGCATAACCATGTGAACATGTAACCATGGTCTTCGTTCCAAGTATATTGGATACATGCCAAATATAGCAGTTACCAAAGCGTATAAAGCTACACAAACAGTTCCAAAGCTAACCTCTCCTATTGGAGATCTCTTGTTGAAAATTCAAACAACTTTCATTTTCTCTCAGTTTCTTCATGTAATTCTTTACCTTCTTGATCTCCTTTATTTACTTAACCTCTGTTTTTTTTTTCGTAAACACATTTTAATTGACTTATGCATGTAGATGGTATGCAATGCAAAGTGAATGATGCTTAAGTATTTATGTTTGTTTATCGTCCTAAGCTTGGCGTCCTATTTGTTACGAATCATTCAACACTATCTTCGTGGTGTTTCTTGCAAAATTACCACCTTGATATTCCTTCAATCGTTCATTGACCAATAAACTACTTTTTCTCTCAGGATCTTCAATCTTAATTGCCCCATATGGTTTTACTGACTTGACAATGAATGGTCTAGACCATTTTGATTTCAATTTTCCTAGGAACAACCTCAATCTAGAATTGAATAATAGTATGACCAATTGATATGGTCTGAACTATTTTTTCATAATTTTCTTGTCATGATAAGACTTCATTTTTCTTTTGTAAATGCTTGTGGAGTCATAGGATTGCATTCTTTACTCCTCTAACTCATGAATTTGAAACTTTCTCTTTTCAACAACAACCTTTTAAGTCAAAGTTTAAAGTCTTTAAGGCCTAGAAACCCTTAAGCTCGAGCTCGAGCTCCACCAGCAAATGGCATGCTTTTCCATATGCCAATTGGAATGGAGTCATACCTATGAAAGTCTTGAATGTTGTTCTATAAGCCCACAAGGTGTCATCAAATTTTAGGGAACAAACCTTCCTGGAGTTAAACACTATTTTCTCCAAGATTTTCTTGAGTTCCCGGTTTGAAACTTCAACCTAACTATTGGTTTGTTGATGATAAGCTATGCCTACCTTGTGTCTAACACTATAGTGCTTAAGCATGTGCTTAAGTTGTTCATTGCAGAAATGACTTCCTCTATCACTTTTCAACACTATAAGGGTACCAAATCTGCAGAAAATGTTTCTTTTGTGGAATTTGATGAGTATTATAACATCAACCTTTCGAACTACAACTGCTTCCACCGATTTTTTAGACACATAATCTACTACAACAAGGATGTATTCATGTGAATGTGACATAGGTAGTGGCCCAACAAAGTCCATACCCCAACAATTGAAGATCTCAACTTCAATTATGCCTTGTAGGGGTAATTCATGCCTTTTAGTTATGCTTCCAATCCTTTGGCATGTCACAACACTTGTAATATTCATAGGCATCCTTGGTCAATGTAGGACAATAAAAGCCTGACTACAACACCTTGGCAGTTGTTCTGTCACCACCGAAATGGCCTCCATAAGGTGAATTATGTAGGAGTGGCAAAACAGGTCAACCCGACCCGTTTAGCTCACCCCCACCCCCTCCTTGGCCTGTCAAAAACTGGTCGGGTCAGGCTGGCCCGCCACTAGGAAACTGGTTGGACAATTCAACCCACCCTGCATCCGGGTGGGCCGACGGGCTAGCGGGCTGTCCGCCACTTTTTTTTTAATTTTATTTAATTTTCTTTTAACTTTTTGTTTATAAATTATATATATATATATATATATATATGTTTATATAATATAAAAAATTTATTTTTTAAAGTTATTTTCAATTTTTAAACAAAAAAAGGTTGGCGGGCTGGACCACATCGGGTTGGAAATTCCAACTCGGTCAGCCCTTTTCCTGATGCATTGGTGTTAGGTAAAAAACGGCAAATGCACCAGTCGCACGTAGTAAGTAATAAATGTCGTTCTCTCCACAGGGACTTGTGCAACACATGACAAATCTCACAATTCACAACTCAAATAGACAACAAAGCTCACAAAAAACACAAAAACTCTTTTTGGTATTTTATCAAACAATTGGTGTTCAACAAAAATTTAACATAGATTATATACAATTATCAAGACTAGATTTCATTCACTTTATTCTCATGCATTCATAAACATCTCAATTCCAATTTCAAGTCAAAATCAACTCACAAGAATACTCAAATCCTATTCCTAGCGACTTTAAGTCTATGATAACTCATCAAGTTCCAATTGCTTGAATCCTCAACAAGTGAAATCATGCATTAAGTTCAAGAGTCTTAAGATTACTAATGAATCATGTTCTATCCCTAGATACAAGCTCCATTATGCATTCAATTTCGGTTCTAGGTTCAAAAAGACATTTTTCAACACCTCAAGAACCACAAATCATGCATGGGTGGCCAAACCAAAGCAAGCATTAAGCATGGAAATTAAATACTAATAGAGAAATTGAAAAGCATATGGATTAACATCACATAATACACAAGAATTTAGTTCATTATATCTTATCTTAATAAATAGGTTTAGCTTTCCATGGTGGAGAACCTAAGTTTTACAAATTAGAGAGATAGGGAAGAAATGGAAACCAAAGAGAATATGCAAGCCCTCTCCCAAGGTTTTTGGCAGTTGCTACATGCTCCAATTGCGCCTCCCCTTTGAAACAACACCTCCAATTCATAGATCTTTTCCCTCATCAACCCCAAAAGAGGCAAAACACCATGGATGAAAATTGAAGACCCAAAGAGGAGTGGGAGAGCTTCCCAGCACCCCAATCAACCTCCAAGGGCCTCTCTTAGTCGTTCTAGGTGAAGAGAAGTCGTGGGAGGAAGAAAAGATCCTAAAACTTTGCGAGAAAATATGTTTAAATACCCATTTCTGACCTATCAGCATCGTTACCGCCTGGTGCCATCTCAACACCGCAGAGTGCTATCAGTAAAATTGCGAAACTAGCAACTCCTAAGTCACCACCTGACAGTGTAAGTTTTGAAATGGTTGAAATGCTAAGAAGGGGGATTGAGTTGGCTAGTTAAAAATTTAGGCAATCTTTAAAGGCTAAAAACTATCTCTAATTGAATCAATTCGATCACCAAGTTTGGATGCAAAACCCTCTGGACAATATACTTTCAATCGGTCAAAAATAGAGTTAGTCGATTGATTTTACTAAACAAATTATGTTCTGGTATAATCAATCGATTGAAACATAAAAACGTTGACTAAAATACTGGGAAAAAGATCAATCAAGAACAATGTAAAAGATCAATCAAGACAGATTCTAATTGATTATATAAACATGCTTAATGTTGCAGATGCCACCAAAACACTTAAGAATATGAAAAATATGGTTTAAATTCAAGTTCTTTGAGCTTTAAATGATTATGCAAGAGAGAAGGGTTAGAGAAAAGATTAGAGCAAATGATTTTTATATTGGTTCACTCAAACTTGAGCTACATCTAGTTTTTCAAGGCAACCCGAGCTTGACTTTTCACTATTTCAAAAGATTTACAAAGTTTACACTCTTATACTTCAAAATAAGCAAAACACACAACAAAGACTCTTGAATCACACAAGAATCACAACAGCACAAAATAACCCTTTTACAGACCTAGAAAACCACCAGGCACACACACAAAGCTTGAGAAAGATCAAACCTCAGTGGTAGCACAACCCTGCCTACCATAAGCACCTTCTCCAAGTTTCAAACACAAGACAAAAGCTCTAAGAATTGATCTAAGATCAATCTTCAACAACTACAATCTGAATGATCACGAAAGAGAGAAATTTCCAAGGTTTCCGGAACAGCTTCACGCTAAAAAAATGATAAAGTTACCTCTCTTTCAAAAACCGTAGCACTTATAGTCAAACTATTACGAAATTCAACAAGTTGATTTCCAAATCAGTGGGTTAATTTCACTTGACGTAAGTGAAATCAGTCGATTAAAAAATAAATCAATTGATTAAATAAGTCATAATTTAAGACTACTGCAGCTAACCTTTTAACCTGTTGAAAATTCATTCAATAGATTAAAAGTCACATTTTAACCTAATGATTGATCCATATGGAGGGCACGCGTTCAAGGCTTGTCAAACATGAATACCATCAAATCTCCAAAACTTCACCAACGAAGGCATGATTCCAAAGCAATGGCTCCAAGTAGTTCAACAAAGCTTCACCAAATCTTCATGAGACACATCACCTAGGCCCCACATGTCAACAAGCGACACATCTCCACCGTCTAGCAGCAAGTTTTGCAAATTGAATGGCGCTTAGCCTCACTTTTTCACAGCTTAACCTTGTCGGCACTCAACCTCACTTTCCACCGCTCAGCCTTGTGCAGTTTGACAACATTTTGTATTTGAAGCATTGGTGTGATTCCTTGGTGTCCTATGTGGGTATTTGGCTCAAAATCATTTTTTTTTTCAAAACATGCTCCCTTAGGTTCTTGCTTGTTTTCATCCACTAGGATTGCTCCTTATTCATTTTTTTTGCAAACTTAAAAGAGAGATTAGAAGTAAAACAAGCATAAAATAGCTAAAACACAGAATAATACAAAACACACTAAACTTGAAAATATAACAATATAAAATCTAGGAAATAGTTGATTTACTCATGACAATAAACACACAAAAAAGAGATAAAAATAAACGTTATCAATTGGCGGGCCTTGTTTGCTTTGACATTCCTAGAATTATGGCAATGCGATAATATGTCTCTTATTTGAGCTCCAAATACACATCTCCTTATCAGGCCATCTACACCAATCTTTAATAGTTAAAGGTCATCCCAAACAAATTGGTTGGCATCCTTGATTAATTTTCTCCTATGGTGCCATGTGAATTCACTTTGTATGGCTCCAACAACTTTATAATTTGCTATATCAGCAAACCATGGCATTTACTTCAACATGAACAACTTCTCATAAGGGAATTTATCCTAAATTTCTAATTCATTGCTAGTTATTTTGTCATTGTTTAACCTAGACAGATGATCAGCCACATGGTTCTCACTTCCCTTCTTGTCTTTTATCAACACATCAAATTCTTGCAGAAGCAATATCCATCTAATTTGCCTTGGTTTTGAATTTGATTTCTTTATTAGGTATTTGATGGTTGTGTGATCTGTATAAATCACAATCTTTGAGCCTATTATGTATGGTATAAATTTTTCCAAGCCATAAACTATTGTTAATATGATGAGGCCAGCGTCGCCGTTAATCGGTAAGAACTTGCTTCATTCACAGTCAATGATCGGAATGGCCTCCAGATGTTGATTTGTTCGGTGAAATCAACTGAAAAATGCAGTGGAAGACTTGTACGAGTTCTAGTGGGGAAGTCTCACTCGAAAATGTCACTAGTTTAGGTATAACCCGACGAGGTGGAAACCTAATCTAGGGTTAGAGTTGAGCAAGACGAAAATGGGGGAAAATACACTCTCATATATTCATCAAGCTACAATACAAAGAAATGGCTTGCTCTTTTATAGAAAGAAAGGCAACCGAAAGTTGAACTCGAAGCCTAATGGCACAACGACCCAACCCTACAAAAAGGAAAAATGTGACGAGTATTCCTATCTAATGGTGGAAGGAACGCGTGATGGGTGCAAAGGGAAACCCTAGTTCTAAGAGGCGTAACCCTCTTTTAGAGACTAGCAGAACTCTAGCAGAGGGTTATTTCTCATGAAAGTGAAGGTGTGACACAATGATAAAAAATGAGTTTTCCCTTCTATGATGTTGGTCACACGGAGGTCTAGAAGAATTGGGCTCGGGCCCAATAAAGGCGTCTGATGATGCTAACAGAAAATGTTGGCTGCCACTTGCAAGCCCAAGGCTTGTACACGTGAATGAACCCATTTGGGCTGCTGCATGTAGAGGCCCAATCTCGGACAGAATGAAAGGCTGCATGCATTGTTGAAAGGTGTTGCATTTGGTGTAGAGAAGAATTGGGCCGCAGGCCCAATGCCAACACTTCAAGAATTGGCAGCTTGAAAAATGGGCTGCAATTAACAAAACAAGCCCAATTAGAACAACATTTATTTAATTAAAAACAAAAACAAATAAAAGAAATGGGCCTAGCCAATGGCCCAAACTATTAGCTTTACTAAGAACCTTACTTGGATAGATGATGACATGGAACTTATTCTCCTTTCATTGACCCAATACAGCTCCAACTGCATAGTCACTAGCATCACACATCATTTCAAAATTTGAACTCCAATCTAATGGTGTGATAATTGGAGTTGAACTCAGTTTGTGCTTAAATAGCTTAAAATCCTCCAAACATTCTTGATCAAATTTAAATTTAACATCCTTAACCAACAAATTGCTCAATGGTTTACGATTCTTTGAAAAATCTTGTTTGAATCTCTTACAAAATCCAACATAACCTATAAAAATTCTTACTCCTTCAACATTGATAGGTGTATTCCTCTACCTTGGTTGGATCCACTTCAATTCCTCTTTCAGATATCTTATGGACTAGGAGTATTCCTTTTTACCATGAAATGACATTTTTTGGCAATTTAGTACCAAGTTATTCTCTATGCACCTTTCCAAGACAAATTTTAGGTTTTCCAAACATGTATCAAAAGACTCACCATAGATAGAAAAATCATCTATGAATACCTCAATATTTCTTTCAACCAAATATGAGAAAATGGCTAGTAGACATCTTTGAAACGTGGCTGGTGCATTTCATAATCCAAATGGCATCTTCCTGTAAGAAAAGACACCAAAAGGGTATGTGAAAGCTATTTTCTCTTGATCTTGATGGTCTACTACTATTTTGTTATAGTCGGAATATGCATCAAGGAAGCAATAATATGCTTGACCAGCCAACCTTTCCAACATTTAGTTCACAAATGAAAGCGGAAAGTGGTCATTTCTTGGTATTCATTGAGTTTTCTATAGTTTATACACATCTTCCATCCGGTGACAGTTCTAGAGGGAATCAAGTCATTGTTTTCATTACAGATCATAGTAATACCTTCCTTCTTGGGTACCATTTGTACATGGCTAACCCAAGAAGTGTCTGCGATGGTGTAAATCGTACCTACTTCAAGCAGTTTAATAATTTCCTTCCTCACAACTTCCTTTATTGTTGGAATGAGTCTTTTCTTTGACTGAGCTACAAGCTTATAAATGTTCTCCATCAAAATTTTGTGCATGTAGTATGAAGGACTTATTCCTTTCAAATTTATGAGGCCCAACCTATAGTACCTTTGTTTGCTTTCAACACTTCAATCAATTTCTTTTCTTCCTCTATTATAAGTGAAATGTTCAGGATGATAAGTTTATCACCCTCTTTATCCAAGAATGCATACTTTAAATGGGAAGATAATTACTTCAACTTTGGTTTCTACAACAAAGACTTTGTATAACCGCTCAATGCAACCCTTGGAATTGTTCTTGTGCTCATATGCTTTGCTTTGTCTAGCTTTGAAATAAGCTGCCTAATTTCTTCTTCCTCCTCTACATCATTTCCTTCTTTTATATTTTTTAGGGCCTTTCCAAGAGGATCAACTATCGCTAGATTTTTCTTTTAATTCATGCAAATTTCTTTAAGAATATCCATCCTAAAACATTTTTTCTTCTTTGTTGGATATTTTAGAGCTTCAAACATGTCAAAATTTACTTCATCATCTTGTACTCTGACTTTTAGTTTCCCATTATCTATATCAATTATAACTTTAGTAGTTTTCATGAAGGGTCTGCCAAGAATTAGGGGAACTTCAGAGTCTTCCTTAATATCCATGATCACGAAATCAATTGGGAAGTAGAATTTGTCGACCTTAACCAAAAGGTCTTCTACCACCCCATAATGCTTAACTAATTTGTCAACTAACTATAAGGTCATTCTGGGAAGCAATATCTCCACACCACCAAGTCTTCTTACCATTCACAATGGCACAAGGCTGATTCTTGCTCCAAGGTCTAGTAAATATTTTCCTACTATCAAGCTTCCTATGGTTACAAGCAATGTAAAACCCCATGGATCACGTGTTTTCTATGGTATTGATTTTTGGATAATAACATCGCATCCAACCTCCAATTCCACAGTTTGATCTTCAGAGTTCTCCTCTTTTTAGTTACCAATCCTTTATGAACTTTGTATAGGTTGACATTTGCTCAATGGCTTCACTAAATGGAACCTTGATTTGCAACGTCTTTATCATGTCCATGAACCAGTGAGTTGTCTCTCTTTATCTTTCCTAGTAGGTCCATGAGGATAAGGTAAATGAGTTATATGAGGCTTTCCTTCTCCATCAGTTTCTTCTTCCTCTTCTCTACTTCCTTCTTTTTCCTTTCTATGCCTTATCTTTCTTCTTTTTCTTTTTCAATTTCTATATTTACATTGTCATTATTTACAACTTTTTTACTCTTTTATGCATTTTTTTCTTCATCCTTCTGTTTCTTAAATTCCTTTTCAATCTCATTTTCATCCTTCAACACTTCTTTTTCTTTTTTAGTATCACTCTCATCATTCTTTTCTTTTTGCTTCTCTCATCTTGATTCAGCCTTTTCACTTCTTCAATTATCTCCAATCCTCTTCCTATCATTATACCTTGTCTGGTAGTGATGGACTTACATTACTCAATTGGATTAATACTTGTACTGATTAACATTTGAGAGTCTTATTGGTCTACAAATTGCGTTGCAATTTGTCCAATCTACACTTCAAGGTTTCTTATAGATGCCTCTATGTTCTTCTGGTTTGAGGTAGATACTTGTATGAATTGAGTCAGGGCATCTTCAATCTTTGACACTCTATCATTTTGCTGATTTTGCTGACCTTGATAAGTTAATTGTCCAGATTGTCTAGTTGAGTTGTTCCCTTCTTGTCTCTAGTTAGAATATTTATTATGGTTCTTATTTGATGTCCAATTGTTTGGATAATTATTTGGCCTTCTGTTGTTGTTCATATAGTTCACTTCTTCGTTTTCTTTTTCAATTTCTAATGCAGAATAATGGCCATTTTGGTGTTCTCGTGAACATAAATCACATCTCGACACTTGTTGTGTTGAGCCAGTAGGTCGTGGCTCAAGCTGTAACTTTGTCATTTGCTTTTGTCATTCTACCATCTATTGTCAAATGAGTTTATTTTGTGCTCCAAGATCATGTGTTCCAAGATCCAGAATTCCTCTCTTTGAAGGTTGTTGTCTATCATATTGAACTTGGTGATCATTAGTTGTTAAGGATTCAATGATCACAATTGCTTCTTCAATATCTTTTGCCATCATAGTATTCCCTATAGATGCATCTAATAACATTCTTGCTTAAGGTTTGAATCCAATGTAAATCATGCTCAATTGTGCTATATCATCAAATCCATGATTTAGACACTTTTGTAACAATGCCTTGTATCTTTCCCAAGCCTCACAGAAGTGTTTGTCAACCCCTTGAGAGAAAGTTGCAATAGCAGATTTTTCTCCATATCCTCCAAGCTGGTCAAACTTTGGTTTGGATGCGATTGCAACAACGTTTTGTCCTTGCCAATAAGCGAGAAAGGAAATAGTCAGAGATAGACAACCTCTTCATCATTACAATAAGTTCCAAGAGTTCCACAAAACTCATAAAATGTAGCAAGTTGATTTAAAGGGTCTTCATGTTCCAAGTCAAAAAACTGATTTGTTGTGATCAATGAGGGCAATGCATGCTTCATCTCCACACTTTTAGTATGCCTGACTATACTTGAGAAATGACTTCGTCCCTACTATTGAGTATAATCACCTAGCAATCTTCGTTGGTTGTTCCTTGCTACCATTTGGCTTGGTATGCAAGAATTCGGATCAGAGTTAAAATCTTCTTGTTGTTATTCTTCCTGATTATCTTTTCAATCTCAGGGTAAAAAAGCAGAACTTGTTTCTGTTTTATTTTTGCATACAACACAATTTCAAGCAATGGTGAATGGAAAAATAATATAGTAATAGAATCCATAAAAGAAAATTATTTTATACAGTTTGTACAACACTCAAATTGGTTGTAACAATGGTTTTCTTAAACAAATCCCCTACAATAGCGCCATAAACATGTTGATGCTCTAATGCAATCAATTCTATACTAGCAACTACATTGGGTAGTTTGTTGTACAATAAGTGTCGCATCCATAGGGATTTGATAGAATACATAAAGTCTAACTAGTTTGAGTTCAGTAAAACAATGGTGGAAATGCATGAAAAGTATGATAATAAGTTTGTGGTATGAAAATAACGTTAATCTAAAACATCAAATGCTAAATTAACACAGATTCAATAAAAAGTTGTTTTCAAGATAATGAAGACATGTTGAAGTTAGATTTCACCACCTTTCCCTCTCTTGCATTAATTCAATTCGTACTTACAAAGACAATCATCCATGTCCTATGATAATCAAACTTCAGTATGATTCTTCAATGATTGCTTGAATCAATCACCCGCATTAATGTTAGGACACTATAACTAAGTAGAGCCTTAGATATATTCCTAGCATCTAAAAGTAGGAGAATTCACTAGAATCTATAAAACACGCTACATTGGGAGTGAATTTCAAATGGATAAGATAGAATCAAGACAAAATAAGTGCCAAATTCATCTCAAAATTAACTAAATTTGGACACTTATCAGTCTTCCAAGAACTTTTAAGGTTTTGATTCCTTTTTTGTGATAGTGGATAGATTAAGGAAAATGGCGCATTTTATACCTTGCCACAAAATAGATGATGCAAGAAATATTATAAGGTTATTATTTATATGTTTTTAAACTTAATGGTTTGCCTCGTACTATAGTTTCTAACAAGGACACTAAATTTATTAGTCACTTTCGGAGGACCTTGTGGTCTAGATTAAGGACTAAGTTAAACTTTTCTACTACTTCTCCTTTCCAAAGTCACACGCTCCATGCTACCATCACATTCTCCTTGCTTTTCTCATGCTTAGCTTGCTTGCCTCCAAGTGTAAGAAAGCCAAACTCTGCCAAAAATAGTAAATTGGGCTTGGCCCAATTGATCCAAAGAGTTCTAGCTTATTTTATTGAAAGCAAAGCCTAAACAATGGCCCAATTTAAATCTAGACTACTTCCTTCATGCATCAACTTATATTTTAGAGATTTCTTTAGCCCGTGTGAATAATGTAAAAAGCTCATGATTAACTTGATCATCTTGTCAGAGCCCCATGTGAATCTTCTTCATCATGCTTCTAGTGATTGGGCCTTGATGTAGGCTTGGGCTTGTTGATGCACTTGAGCTTGGGCTTGTTGGGGTCATATCATCCCCTCCCCCTTGAAGAGGATTTGCCCTCAAATCTTGGTGGTCATCCTCTTCATCAAAAGTACCTACAAAAGGAACCAAGTCAGTAATATTGAAAGTAGGATGCACACCATATTCCGCAGGAAGATCCAATTGATAAGAATTATTATTGATCTTCTTGATGAATTGGAATGGACCATCACCTCGGGGACTAAGTTTGGATTTTCTTAGGTTAGGAAATCTTTCCTTCCTTAAGTGCAACCAAACTAGGTCTCCTTCATTAAAAGACCGAACTCTCTTGCCCTTGTTTTTAAAATGAGCAATCTTTTCAACTTGGGCTTGAATTTGGTTTTTAACCTTCTCATGAAAATATTTTATGAACTTGGACTTAGAAACCACCCCTTCTTTATGAACAAAATCAAAAGAAGTTGAAAAGGTAATAAGTCCAATGGTGTGAGAGGATTAAAACCATAAACTACCTCAAAGGGCGAGTTTGGTGGTGTTATGGACCACTCTATTGTAAGCAAATTCAATGTGGGGAAGATACTCATCCCAAGATTTATGATTCCCCTTAAGCAAAACCTTAAGCAATGTGGAAAGGGATCTATTGACTACCACTAACTATCTCATATCCTTTTATCTCTTCAGAGATACCAGAGTTTGCAGAAGAATTGAATTTCTCAATCCTTAGTGTAAGGTCAATATTGCAGCCAAGAACAATTTACATGTTCTCACTCAAGTTCTTAAAACTTGTTCCATTAAGAATCAGAACTGGATTTGGGTTGGCAGATATAAAAGCTATTGTAGCCGAATTTAGAATAAGGGAAATATCACTAAGCTCACATCCTAAAATAATAAATAAATTCAAATAATGGTTTAACTCGTCCTAAGACACCTAATGCGCCATTAATATCAAGTCTTTGGATAGTAATATTAACTGTTAGGGATATCTTGTTGTAATGATCAAACATTGATAATAATGCATGTCGAACAACAAACCCATCTTTTGATTGATTTATCATCGATAGAGTCAAACCTTATAATTATCACATGTGTGTATGCAATTCGACCGAATATTAATCTTCTTTTAGACCGACTAGTACTCACATGAATATACATGAACATTTAACATATTTTATAAATTATCTCCTCAAGAGATGTCACTTTGACGACATTTTGATTCAATTTGCTCATAAAGAAAATGCTAAAAAAAACAAATATATATATATATATATATATATATATATATATAAACCAATACTTTTATTTCCAATTAAATATTAATTGGAATTGAAATTCCATTTACGTAACAAATCACGTAAATAATTGTTTATATATCAAAACCAAATTAAATTATAACTTTCTATTATAAATTACTTGGGATATATATCCAAAAAAACACGTAACAAGAGCTTGGCGTAACAGTAAATTGGCATGTGAATACCACTTTAATCCCAATTGGAATGTAAAATGTGTTTCTGCATCATCATCAAGGCCTTCAATTTTCAATACCAGAACCCGTAATTATGTTTGGCCATGAGCCAATTTGGTACACCATATCTCTAAGCTTGAAAAATTACCATTATTTTTCTCCATACATAGCCTTAGCCAGAATCAACTTGTGCTTTAATCAAAGCATTGTCACGTCTCTGATGCAACCATTACTGCAGGCAACCCGATAGGTGCAGTCTCTGCAAACGCGATGAGAAACCATCGCCGCGAGTCCCATGATTTCAAACCACCATGACGTGAACTAGCAATCTGTAATCGGGAGCCAATGCAACAATGAGTGCCATCACTCACCAAAAATGTTCATGACCGATTGCAACAGAACCATCGCGGAACCAAAACAAACATATTAGAGGACCCAAAACCAGTTCGGACAACCAACACCACCACCTTCGGAGACGCGAACACAACCGTAAAACTTGAACTCTGCGTGAGCCACCGCTGCCACTGTCATGACGCCTCTGTTGAGGAAGTAGAAAGGTGCAGTGTGCCTCCCACTACCATTAGAAAGCACCACCACCACCACCGATCTCCACCATCACAGCAAACACACCATGAATACGAACCATACCTACCACCACTGCGGAAAATCGATCCCAAACGTGAGAGCAAAAGCCCCATGGTAGTCACCTCCGTGATAGATCAATGTCGTTGTAAGCCACCTCCGCTACAAAACCATCGGGAGCCACCTCTGTTGTGACGAAACCAGAACCAGACGCCCCTATCGTCATCGCGGCAGCAGACCCACCTGGGAAGAAGATAGAATCGCACTTCCACCGCCACTAGACTAACGTTGCGAACGCCGTCAACCATGCCATTGTTGCATTGTCTCTCGAACTAGAACCAGAACCATACGCCCTGTAGAGATCAAATATGTTAATGCAAATAATTTAATATGAGAGAATGTGTTTTATTGAAAGACATCACGAGGCTTATATAAGCCTTTGTACAAGACTGAACTGCTACATAATGTAGTTACTAATATAATGAAAATGGCACCAACCTAGGAGAAAATCCTGCAACTAAAAAAAGACTCTTTCTCCCTGTAAAATAGGAGATTTATTTAAAACGCTAAAAGCTTTAAACTACTTAACATTCCCTCCCTTAAGATTTATGTAGTGCTGCATTTAGCTTATTTCACTGATTTCCACAACTCCAAGCATGCGATGCAATCTTTCAAACTGCTCAAGTTTCAATACTTTGGTCATTATATCAGCTAGTTGTTCTTCAAAGCAACAATAATTAAGACACACAACTTGATCTTTAACTAACTCTCTAAGAAAATGAAACCGCACTGCAATATGTTTACTTCTTCCATGGAAGACAGGATTCCTGGACAATTGAATAGTAGAGCTGTTATCACATAGAATTTGTGTTGCCTTTTTTTCTTCTGATCCAAGGTGTTCCAAAATTCTACGAAGCTAAATACACTGACACGCACAAAATGTTGCAGCAATGTACTACACCTCAGTTATAGATAGGCTCACGACCGATTGTTTCTTTGAGGCCCAAGAGACAGCTCTAGTGCCTATTAAGAAAATTAAACCAGAGGTGTTTCTTCTATCATCTAAGTCTCCTGCATAATTGATGTCACTGTAAGCTATAAGACCGGCCTTTCTTCCTTGTTGGTAGAAGATGCCATACTCAATAGTGCCTTTGAGATATCTTAAGATTCTTTTTGTTACGGCCCAATGTGATTCCTTTGGATTTGCCATGTATCTACTAATTAGACTTACTCCATACAACTTCTATTCTAAGAACGTATCTCATTTTGCCAAGATCAGTCATATCAAATTCCATCTTCATTGAGTTTTTAAAGTCTTCACACCTGTATTTACTATTTCCAGTAAAAAGCAAATCATCAACATAAAGACTGACTATTAAAATATTACCCTGAAAATTTTTGGTGAACAAAGTGTGTTCACTAGAACAACGGTTAAACCATTCTTTGGTAAAATAGGCTTCAATTTTGTTGTACCAAGCTCGTGGGGCCTGCTTGAGCCGATATAGAGCTTTTTGAAGTCGGTAAACTTGAGTCTTTCTGCCTTTCTGGATGAAACATGCCGGTTGTTGAACATATACCTCTTCTTGAAGGTCACCATGCAAAAATGCACTCTTTACATCAAGTTGAAATACATCTCATGCACTCTGAGCAGTTAATGCTAACAATAACCTCATTGTATCAAGTCTAGCAACCGGTGCAAACACCTCGGTATAGTCTATTCCATACCTTTAAGCATAACCTTTGGCCACCAATTTGGCTTTGTACTTCTCTACATGACCATTTTCATTGAATTTGGTCTTGAAAACCCCTTTAATGCCAATGGGCGTAACCCCTGCTGGTGGATCTACAAGCTGCCATGTATTATTCTTCTTAATGGGCTTCATTTCAGCCCCAATTGCTTCTCTCCAATGTTGACTTGACCATGCCTCTTTGAAAGAGTGGGGATCTGCAGATTCGATCAATATCATTTGATGTGACCCCAACAAGCCCAAATGCACCTTCAAGCCTTATTTCAAATGTAAGCTCACTTAAAGGCCTAATTACAAGATCAATGATGAAGAAGATTCAAAAGGGCCTCCCATTAGATGATCACAAATTCAATGGGCTTTTCACATTATTTACATGGGCCAAAGAAATCACAAAGACTTGAAGAAGTGCATGTAAATCCAATAGTGTAGATTTAAAGTGGGCCAATGTTAGGCCTTGCATTCCAATAATACATAAGATGGGGTTCAAATTGGGCTCGGCCCATTTCTCTTCATACATGGCCGAGAATATCAAGGCAAGGCAAGGAGGCTCCTTTGCTTCATGGTTTGACTAAGGTTGGTCATCATATATAAAGGTTAAGAATCCTTCTTGTTCTTCAAGCCAAGATCAAAGGGGCGTGACCTTGCCTCCTTCTCCAAGCTTTCATCAACGTCCAAGATCAAGGCCCACTCCATCCAATGGCCCTCCTTTTTCATGCGTTAATGGCTTCATATAAAAGCCAAAAATTCACTCATTTGTATCACTCTTGAAATTTTATGCAATAGATGTTAATTGAGTTAAGAGCACTTCTTCCTCTATTGCCTTTGAGAGTCACTCTTTCTAGAGATTTCCTCTCTCTACCTCTAGCCACCTTCCTTAGGCTAGCATAGCTTAGGAAATCCTATCACCTCCTTCACTTTCCATAGCTTGTAAGTGCCTTCAAAACTTGCCTCCATCCCTTCATCCAAGTTTCGCTGCCCATGGAGTTCTTCACGCACCTTTGGCGCTCCACCATTATTGCTAGCAATCCATCATCTTCTTCCACTAACATATTTGTTTCATAGTCAGTCATCCACGTAGGTGGTCTTCGGATCCTAGTTGTCCTCCCTTCAACTAGAGATTCATGGTGTTCGGAGACTAGTTCTGATGTGCTTTGATATGCATCATTGTTGGTTGTCACTCCATGCTCACCTTTAGAATTTTCATCTTCTCCACTTGTTTTGTCTTCCCAATCAAGAACATCTGACTTATTTGTCTCAGATTCATCTTGCCAATTCCAACTTTTCTCTTATTCAAATACAACATCCCTACTTACAATAATCTTCTTTGTAATAGGATTAAACAATTTATAGGCTTTAGATTCATCACTTACCCCTAAGAAAACACACTTTTGAGTTTTATCATCTAGCTTTCTTCTATTCTAATCTAGAATGTGAGCATGTGTAATACATTCAAATGTGCGAAAATAATCAACGCATGGTTTTGATCCACTCCATTTCTCTTCTGGCGTTTGACCATCTATAGCTGATGTAGGGCTTCTATTTTGAACATACACACACCATTGTACTGCTTCAGGCCAAAAAGGTTTGGGAACCTATTTTTCATGTAAAATTGCACGGAAGACATTCATGATGGAGTGGTTTTTTGGTTCAGCAATTACATTCTGTTATGGAGTGTAAGCAGCGGTCAATTGTCTGGATATACCTTGTTGAGTGCAGAAATCGACAAACTCCTTGGAGGTGAACTTTTCACCCTTATCAGTTTTAAGGCAAGTGATTGAGGCATCAACTTCCTTCTTAACGCAAGCTTTGAAGCTTTTGAAAACGCTAAGTGCTTTGGATTTCTCATGTAAGAAATAAACCCAAGCTTTACGTGAATAATCGTCAATAAAGCTTAGAATATACCTTTTGTTACTATGAAAGGATGGTGAGATGGGACCACAAATATCAGCGTGAATCAATTGTAGTTTTGTAGAGGCTCGCCAAGTGCTATGCTTTGGTAAGGTATCTCTGTGTTGTTTACATACCAAACAAGTAGTACATATTTGGTTGGGGGGTTTCAGTAGTGGTAGTCCTATCACCATTTGCTAACTTGCAAGCGTGCCGAGACCCTTGAAATTAAGATAGCCAAATCGTTGATGCCATAAATGCGTTTCTGTTTTTGAAATTTCTTCAGTTTGAAGACAGCGGGAGTGTCGTGAAGCCGATAGATAGAACATTCAGTTAGGCTTCATTTTGGTCTGTATGATAAGACCTCGCTCAGGATGGAAAATTTTGCACATGTCGTTTTGAATTAGGATAGACAAACCTTTCTCTTGTAGTTGTCCTTCTTCTTGGACTTCTGTGACCACAACTTATTTCTTGTCATGTGATTACTACAACCGGAGTCTAGGAACCAATCCTCCTTTTGTATAGTTTGTGTTTCCTCATATGCAACTAGCAAGAGTTCTTCCTCCGCCTCCGCTGCTTCTTTAAATGATGCGTAATGGGTCCTTTTCCCTAATTCAGGGCATTCATATTGAAAGTGCCCTAATTTGTGGCAATGAAAGCACTCAATGAGTGCTTTATTCGGTGTGTATCTTCCACGTCCATGACCACTCCTATTGCGGCTTTGACCAGCTGTTGATCTATCCTCATGAACGACTTTCAGCATCTGCTCATCGGGTTGACATTCTTGCATCCTTTGCTCATGAACAAGTAGGCTGCCATGAAGTTCATCAAGACTGAGGATACTCAAATCATTGGACTCCTCAATTAAACATACAATGTAGTTAAACTTCAGAGTTAATGACCTGAGAATTTTGCTAACCACCATACTTGTGTTTATAACTTCACCATTGGATTTCATCTTATTAACAATGTTGAGCGTACGTCCTAAATAGGCGTCCACTTTCTCACCCTCTTTCATTCCTAGCAACTCGAATTCACAACGCAACACTTGAAGCTAAGCGCGCTTGACTCTTGTGGATCCTTGATTTTTTGTTGCATGGACTGTCATATGGCCTATGACGTGCTCTTGTCCAATATGGTTTCAAGAATTTCCCTATCAATAGCTTGAAACAAGTAGTTCTTCACCTTCAGATCTTTAAGGCTTGCCTCTGACACGCTCTTCCGTTGTGCTTCCGTTGTGCTTCTGTCGGCGTGACTCCAAGCTTTGGAATCCCCTCCTGTACGAGGGGCCATAATTCTTTGCTTCGTAGAAATTTTTCCATCGTCATGGCCCAGAAATCATAGTGGCCATCAAACCTTGGGATGGCTGGTTGCACAAACTTTTCATACATTCTCTATAACCACTCTTCTTTGTACTCACTCTAAATTTGCATACTTCCTCACACTATTTTCACTCGTGCACACTCTGTATCAAGCCCCTTACGGAGCTCTGATACCAATTGTAGAGATCAAGTATGTTTATGCAAATAATTTAATATGAGAGAATGTATTTTATTGAAGGACATCACGAGGCTTATATAAGCCTTGTACAAGACTGAACTGCTACATTATGCAGTTACAAACTGTTGCATAATGTAGTTACTAATATAATGAAAATGGAACCAATCTAGGAGAAAACCCTGCAACTAAAAAAGACTCTTTCTCCCTATAAAATAGGAGATTTATTTAAAACGGTAAAAGCTTTAAACTACCTAACACGCCCCCATCACCGTTGCAACAATAAACCCCCTTGGGAAGAAGGAACCGTGCCTCCACTGTACCTGAAACTATGACAGAACAACGAACCACCTAGTAGCAAACTCGCCTTGTTAGAGGAGGAAGGAGCCTCGCCTCTCAAACCACCATGGTGCCATGAATGGGAGAACGAGAATGAAAAGGAAAGCTGGATTCCTATTATTAAGGTTTTGCAGTCCTGAAATTGGGATTTAATCCAAATTAGGGTTCATAAATTTTTAATTAGAATGCACCAATAACACATAATTAGGGTTCATGAAATGGAAAATAATTTTTTGACAAAGATTTGATTGACAAAGTTGAGAAAGTTATCGAATAGAGTAAATTTTTTATTTTTTAATGGAAGTTAAGATAATAAAATAATAAAATTTTAGGGTTTTTTTATCAAATATGGTTATTGGACAAAGTTTGTCAAAAAAAAAAAAACTTAGTCAATGTATCATCTCCCAAAATGCAATTAAAACCAATGGTCGTTTAAGATAAAGAGTAATAAACCTATGTTAATTAAATAATTCTCACACCCTAAAGAACCGAAAGCATAAACATATCTGGATTGACCATTATTGCGAACGATATTAGTTGTATCTGATCTTCCAGCATCCTAAGTTTCTCTCTAGATTTCCTCTTCTAATGGGGAGGAAGAGAAAGGAACATAATAATTTTTTTTAACGTGCTCTCAGATGGGGAACCCCTATATGTAACCTCGATTACTATTTTCTAAAGATGATATTCCTAATTTGTCTCATTCATCAAATTAGAATATCATGGATATTTACATAATTAATATTTTCATGATAAATGTATATATACTCTTATCCATATATATAATTAATCATATCACTTTAATAAATTGACTAATAAGATAAACAATCCTAATATATTTAATTATCTATCATATATATTATTTATTATATATATATATATATATATATAACCCAAATTGTTAACATGATGGTACAATTTGAAAAAAAAATTATATATAACATATTTTATAATTTATAAGTAATTTTTTTATTCTGAAATGTGCTCACCCAATAGTTAAAGAGGTTGAAATTTAGCGTGTTTTGGCTAGTCTGTTTTTTTTTTATATTTTTAAAATGTATTTATATTTATGTATTTTGAGAAGCACATTTCATCGAAAAAAGAGTTTTTAAATAATTAACATTATTTTCTAATCATATAAATCAAAATAAATTTTATCTTTGTATAGTATAATTAATAATTAAACTTAATTTATAATTATTAATAATTTAAGTAAAAATATTATTATATATTTATATTCTATAAATAATATAATCTATACCTATATATAAATAAATTCTCTTTTTTATCTATATTTGTTTTCTAATTTTATTTTTTAAATAATTTTGGTTAATTTAAAATATTTTTTATCAATTTTACTCTTTAAATTTAATTCTTTAAATAAAAATATTTTTCATCCACATTTGTTAACCATTTTTTTAAAGTTAACAACTTTTTTAATTATTAAAATAACTACAAAATAAATAAAAATATTTTACAATAAAATTTTAAAAATTATTTATATTTAATTTAATAATCATAATAATAACAACAATAATTTTATTATATTTTTATTATTATAAAAAAATTAACACATAGTATTTTCATTAATAAAAGTATAAATTGTTAAAGGTGAGGAACCATTTTGTTATTCTTAATTTTTATATTTTAATAAAGAAATATTTTTTGTCTTTCACTGTATTCCATGGAAGTACGAAGTGCGGAAAGCAGCTGCCGAAGTGCAGAAAGCAATTAGTTAGTAGTGTGTGCTTGGGCTCCTAGCTACCCATTCGGGATTTTGACATTTCGGTTTGTATTTGAAATCCCGGCCCTTAAGCATCGGGTTAAAATTTTGTGCGTAGCGAACCCAACATGGAACATAACCAACTATTAATTTATTATTTTGAGGTGAGGCTTAACCATGTCTTACAACAATACATAAGCCCAATTTTACCCATAATTATATGAAGTAATCATGTTTGAAAGGTTGTCAGTCGGGTCTTTTTAGAAGATTAAAATTACTTCTATTGTAGTTCATGCACCAAGAACTATCACATTCCTATATTTGTAAAAATTTATTTACATTTCCATTTCTATACACAAGAAATATTAAATTTTTGTCTCATTTATCTCATTTAAATGGGTATACTTGTACCCGTCATTATCCTATTCAAAATATTAACTAAATAGTATTTTTATAAAAAAATAAAAATCATAATAAAAATATAATAATATTATCAAATATTCAATATAAATTTTTTTTCTATAATATCAAGTATTAAGAAAGAAATTATAATCATAAAGATTAATTACTCGTTTGGTCCCCACGTGGTCTTAATTCCATAGATAATTAAGCCTAATTATAAATATCAAATAAGAGTATCAAATAACAAATGGATAAAGATCAAATAACTATAGAGAAGAGTAAAAATGATAAATGTTGTACTACCTAATAAGTTAGATGTACCTTGGTAATTTAAAATTGTTCTTACAAAGCCAAATATATTATGCAAAGACTTCAACTCCAAGCTCTAACCTCAGGGGTACTCATCCTCTCAAGGGTACTCGTCCTCTCCAAGTCGAATAAGGGTTATGTCTTCAGAAGATACTTCGACCCTCAAGTCAGCCAAGTGCGTTAGAAGATAATAACAATAATTAATGAGATGTACCTCGTAGAATGTGTTATTTATACTATTATTTATGGGTCCTTATGTGGATGGGCCTAGGTCACGTGTCATAATTACCTAGTTAACTTTTCTTTAACATTTTCTTCTTTAACTTAATCGTGATTTTCCAATATCAGCGGTTTGGCTATATACATTTGGGCCAAATACATGCTGGTTCAAATGGCCAAGATGTATTTGAACAAACATAAGGTATATACTGACATGGGCAAGGTGTATTCGGTCATGTACAATAAACTAGCCCCCCATACTTAACATGTCAAATGCTGAATTCTTATAGAATGTCGTCATAGTGTTAACCTTCGACCTTCAGTCTAATTGTCTTGATGTTAGTCTTCGTTTGGTTTGTAATATCTTAGGTGGATATTTATTTAATAAAACAAATTATAATTTAAAATAAATTCAAATAATAATATTATTCCCAAAAATGCGGGAAATTCAAAATCCTCAATGGTGGTAATTAAGAAATATATTTCATGACAACTTATTACAAGCTCGAAATCTAAGAAAACAACTTAAAAGAAAAATTACAAAGTTTATTCAAAACAAGTTCCTTAAATAAAGCCCAACAACTATCACTCACTCTGTCCCTATCCATCGTCATCCTCACCTGGAATCACATATGCTCATGTATGTCAAGTCACACGATCATCGTCAAACACAAATAAAAAGGGTGAGCTTGAAACAAATAAGCATGCATAAATAAAAGTATAAACTGTCACCCAAAATAATTTAGACAGTTTATCATTTTGTCAAGACCTTTACACTAGAAGGTACATAGACAACCCCAGTCTCATAACCTATATGAAATTAGCACATTCTCACTCATGGTCTTAGGGATTTCATATGCTTCCACGAACCTGCCCGCTCGTGATCCAACTTTACGAACCTGCTCGCTCATGGTCCAACTTTACGAACCTCATCGCTCGTAATCCGACTCTACAAACCTCCCCGCTCATAGTTCAACACTCGTGAATACCACCTGTTATGAACCCTCCACTCATAATAGCCTCAAGTGTGAGCACAGAACATACGAACCTCTCTGCTCGTATCCCCACACAAGAGTACATCCAATACAAACCTTCTCGTCCGTATTAATCACGCATTTCCAACTCCATTATGAACCTCCCCGCTCGCAATTCATTCGAGCATATCCCATACCAAAGCCCTGACAACAACCCATGCAAAACACACCACAAATGCACCTTGCCATTACATTATCACCTAGCGTAGCCTTAGCACCGCCATGCCAGGCGAAATTGCAGTGTAGACCACCTGGCGGTATTAACCCACCGTTCGGCACCATATGCTGACCCTTATTGATAGCTATCACTTGGCGGTCCAATCCACACCGTTAGGTGTTATACCAGTACTAGGAATTACACTAGTTTAGATACTACAAAACCACATCAATCACACTCCAATCATCACAACACTCAACAATTACCCATTACACGTTAATATCATCCAACATGTCATAGATTTACACAATCATACCTCATATACATCCATCCCTTTATAAATTCATATATACTCCACAATTTAAAGTCATGGCAACATTCAAATTCAACTTAGAATAATGCATGCTTTTAGCAATTATAAAACTGAAACCCTAAGACGACTTAATAACCAAATTCTATACACCAAGGTGACATAATGTAGCACTTCACATATCCTATGAATCAATCATAGTCGTTTTCCCAATTATCCACCAATTTAAACCATGCCATACTTGGTTTATACAAACAATACACATTGCACATAAAGAATTTTCCAAAGACAGCGATGGGATACTAACTGCCACTCATACAACTTCCATTTTACTCGAATAGAACCTATTAATTTCTCTATTCCAATATTTCATGTCCAATCAAGAATAGTATAAACATATCATTTTATTCCATGCATTAGACCATTCACAAATATCCACTGTTCAAATTATACCACTATCACAAACATAAGTCCAGAAAACCCCACAAGAAACCCCACTCGCAGCCAACATAGTCAAAATTCAAAGCTCACATTTGCATTGGATTGTCGCATGGCGACAGGTCAAGTACCTCTAGGCAGTGCATAAAATCCTAGGCATATCCAAGATTTTTCTTGCACCTGCACGAGCCCCAAAACCCCAAAGATCATTTCCCTCCATCCCATTTCACATACTAAGCAGTCCAACATGCTTCCAAACTCAACACATAGTCAATTTAACTAAATTTCATATAATATCACACATTTTCACACAATTTAAGTCATCCTCAATCCCTTATGAACCCTAATAATAACTCATAATACAATTTATTCAATTTCAGTCACCATAGTGACATTCAAAATTTTCCACATAATCCAACAAAGTAGATACCATTAGCCAGGAGGTTCTTGACAGAACCTAGAAATTGGGTTTAATCAATGTGTGTTGCATGGCAGACATTCATTGCCGCCAAAAGGTTCTTGGTAGAACCTAGAAATTGGGTTTAATCAACGTGAGTCGCCTGACGAGCCTTCATTATCGGCAATTTCTGAGCAGAAACTCAGAAACTTTGAGAAATAGTGTGAAATGAAAAAGAATCATGCAATCAAGCTCCAACATACCATGAAACAAGTAAATTAAATGAAAACATAAGGTACAACTTCCCTTACCTAGATTTCCCGGTACCAAAAGCACTCTTAGTGTTCCTCTTTGCATGACTTTCATTCAACCTTGCCTCTACCACCAAAACAACCCTCTATCCTCTCCTTAGATCAGACCTTATGCTCACACAACTCTCCCTACTCAACCACACAAATTTTCTACTCTTTCCTCTCACTAGTTCACCCCTTTCTCTACTATTTCAGCCCTAAAAATAATAAAAATAATAAAAAAAACAAAGATAAGGATTAATGGTCATAAAATGTCATTACTTGGAAGTTTATGTCCATGTAATTGCATTGTTTCTACCTCTCTGGCTTCCCTGAAATCAGCTAAGGTTTTCTAAGTTCTCCATACCTTAGCAAAAATAATACCACATGAAAATAAGAACTATTTAGTGCTAACCAATGTTTGAACTCTCAACCAACCAATTACCAAGTATATGCACAACCAACAAGCTATCACATGTTTCATGTTATTTCATGAACATAAACACATACAAGACACATCACATGTTTCTAAAAGAATCCAACAATTGTGACCCCTGGCCATTGGATCTAAAAGGATGCAATGATTAAGATTGAAGAGGTAGGAGATGAAGAGTGAGGAAGAAAATCTATAAATAGGTGATGCATTTGTCTCATTTGATCAGCTATAGCATTTTTGCTTCTATCACCAATATTTGTTTCAAGAATTCTTGGTGGTGTAATAGCGACTAGCATCACATATGTCTTCTAGTATTTTCAATTTATTTGTTAGGGATAATCCATAATTGAGCAATAACAAGTCATCATGTGGTCCTTCCGAGGGTTTTCCCTATAAGTAGGGAGGTGTTTAGAGAAACAAAGGAAGAGTCGGCCAATGAGGTGGCAGAGTCTAAGTGGGTGTGCTACAAATTTTGAACGTGGCACCTACCCAACTGCATTCAAACAATTGAGGTTGCCTTCATGCATTCTAACCTATTTGTAAATCTTTAGGATTAGATCATACACCTTAACTTTTTAATACTTCTATAATACCCATCCTCAACATCTAGTTACCTAGTTTTCCCTAGTTAGTCAGACGAAGACAAGTCTATTAGGTTCTTATTACCAATCTTTCAAAAAGTTTAAGAACAATTTCTTTAGGGTAGTGGTGACTAAGAAGGGGTGTTCTCATTTTTATGAAAGGTTTAATTATGTCTTTGGTCACTATTTTCATAACGAAATCTCAATTTCGTCCCTCTATTTATTTTTATCTCAATTTGGTCCCTGTTTTGGGAAATTTGATCTCAATTTAGTTATTTTCGTTAGTAGTACAGTAACAACATTAAATGAGGTGCCACGTGTCAGTTCCTGGATTTTTTATTTTTTTGATTTTTGTTAATTTCTTTTGATTTTTTTATTTGATTTTTTTTAAAAGATAACAAGTTTGCCACATGTCAAGTTGTCATCGTGCCACGTAGTAGTGAAGGAGTGGTGTGGCAGTGATAATGCCACGTGTTAGTATTATGCTAGATGTCATCTCCTCATTCTCAATTTGGTCCTTATATTTTAATTTTTGTCCCAATTTGGTCCCAATTTTTGTAAAAATAGTGCAAGTTCGTCCCTCTCTAAATTGAAACAAAAATTAATTTTGATATAAATGTTATACAAATATTTTTATTAAATTTTATATTTTTATTCAAATTGAATTTTTCTTATATATTTATAACATAACTAAGTTTATTTAAATTTGTATTTCAAATTTTAAATTTATATGTTTTTGATTGTTACATCAAATAGTTAAAATTATTTTTACAATTTTTATAATTCTTATTTTTACACCAATTTAAATATTTGTATAGAAATTATTGAACTTTAGACATTTTAAAAATATACAATTATTTGAAATATAAATTCAAATAAAAAAACAATATTAAAATACGATGTAATAAACTATCAATATAATTTATGAATTTTTTTTTTCTATTAACAATTTTAAAACAATTTTAAATAAAATTCAATGTAAAATATAAATTAAATAAACTTAATTTTGTTAAAAATATTTACTTTAAATATCAATTTTGATAGAAATATTTGCGTACATTTATATAAAAATTAAATTTGATTTCAATTTGGAGAGCGACAAAATTGCTCATTTTTTACAAAAATTGAGACTAAATTGAAACAAAAATTAAAATAAATGGACTAAATTGAGAATGTGAAAATGACACCTAGCATATAAGTGACACATGGCCTTGTCACTGCCACATCACTCTATTATTGTCATGTGGCACGACAACAACTTGACACGTGGCAAATTTTTTTATTTTTTTAAAAAAAATTCAAAAAAATAAAAAATAATAATAATAAAAAAGTTAAAAAATCCAAGAACTGACACGTGACACCTCCTTTAACGGTGTTACTGTACCACTAACGGAAGGGACCAAATTGAGATAAAAAAATAGAGGGACCAAATTGAGATTTTGCTACGAAAATAAGGACCAAAGGCATAATTAAACCTTTATGAAAAGAATGACAACCCTAAGTTCCCTTTATATTGGACAAGTAACCCAACTAGGTATTAGGATTGGTTGAAGGATAACATGACCGATGAGGATAAAAAGATATTAGGTATTGTGGAGCAATTTCCATGTCGTTTGCTTACTAGAGAACTTAATAAGATATACTTGTCTCCCCGACCCCTAGTGACATGATTGGTGAGTATATTATTTGAAGTTGATTATGAAGTAAATTTTGGCCAATCTAAATAGGTTTATTTTCTTGTAGGAGGGATGACACATCATGCTGAGAAAATGGGCACAAAAAATGTTTTTTAAAGCACGAGGAACAAAATATTGATGACTGACAAGTAGGGATAAAGGACATCAACTTTGACTATGAAAGGACTGATAATTCACCCCCCTTAAATAACTACTCGCAAGAAGACATCACCTTCAAAAGTCCAAGGGAGGGGGAAGCAAAGGAAAAGACTTTCCATTCGAGCTTGTGACTTTTAGATGGTTTTCGAATGACTTTCCATTTGAGTTTGTGCCTTTGAGATAGTTCTCAAATGACTTTCCATCCGAGCTTGTGCCTTTGAGATAGTTCTCGATTGACTTTCCATCTAAGATTGTTCCTTTAAGATAGTTCTCGAATGACTTTCCATCTGAGTTTGTGTAAGCCATAGTTTGATGCTTTTTTACACGTTCTCGAACCTAATGTTCTTCGCTATGAATTTTACAACACTCAAATCATCGGTTGCGATTTTGTAGGCTTGTATTTCATCACTAGATATAGAGTTGTTGCACAATTAATCTTGGAATTGCTAGTAGGTGTGGCGATCACAAGGAGTTTTGAAGGATGACCTGATGGTCCCAGATTTCGAAACATGCACGAAGCAATCTCTGTACACATGTTGTAAGTTTTGAGGGGTTGTTTTTCCAGATAGAATTGAAATAGTAGTTTCTTGAAAGCGATTTTAATTTCCTCCTTGGTCACAGTTTGATGTAACCCGAGACCCTTGCAATGATCCATTCTGCTAGACATAATGCGATGCAACATATGTGGCATTATTAAGCTTGGTAACCCTTCCACTGTTTGGAAAATATGCAAGTCGGGATTTGTCCTCGGGGGCCAAATCCTACAACAAAAAACCCATATAAAATAGTATTTGTGCTTTTACATAACAAAAAGCAATTTATTTAAAAAAGGCAACTAATTTAACCATAAAATTCTTCCACATCAATGATAACATATGAAAGCAAAATAACAAAATGTGGAAAGTGGTTGCATTGCACGTGTTACTGTGGCATGTGTTGCATAAAGTTCTATCATATTGCATTCTCTCTTTTTTTTCGTAATAAGGCATTTCTTAGACTCCTTAATTTCTAAGGGCTTGTGAAAGATATTAATAAAATAAGTGATGTTTCTATGTAGATTAAAAGCCTTTGGCCCTCTTCTAATAAGAAACCAAATAATCTTAAAAGCAACATCATCACAACGTGTCCAAAATTATAATTTAAATGCTAATATATTGTTATATGAGTTTTGAACACCAAAATGATCATGGCTACGAGTGAAGAACATATAAAATGTGGAGATAGGATAAAGTTTTACCTGGACTCACTTTTATTTGTAGCATTTATGATAGATGTTGTTAAAGTACAAGGAAAAATTATTTTTCCACCAATGTTCAATAAACTATTATATCATAATCACATGTGGAGAAGAGGAATGCCAAGATAACATTTTCTTTAAGGAAATTGTAAAATTTTTACCATAAACGCTCATGGTAGTATGAATGAGACGATTTCGAATTTTTATGGTTTCACGTAGAGATAATATAAATTGTGGAGGCATGAAAATGTTTTACCTGGGTCCCATGGTGGGCACCAAATGTTCTTACCATAATTGGGAGCCTGGACCTTTGTATAGGTGGCAAAATCCAAGTGGAAACTTGAATGCTCATGATGATTGGAATCAAATCCCTTGTTGCTCCAAATGGGAAGATTCACTACAAAAGACTTTCTGACACTCAAGTCAATAAGAGAATTAAGATCTTTGATAAGCTGGGTAATTAGGCCTTATTAGACCACATTATTTAGCACCATCTATTAAGTTGAGTAATTACAATAATAATAATAATTATTATTATTATTGTTATTATTATTATTAATATTAATATTATTATTTAAATTAAATCTAACAAAAATAAATAAATAAACTAAAAATATAATTTAACTTTAATTAAGGAAGACGATGCAACCCGACAGCAAAGAAAACCCAATTTCCTGTGACTCGTTTTATTTGCACAAAGCCATGAACAAATCCTTCATCATTTGTTTGTACCTGCATGGTTTGAATTAGGAAGATGTCACTTTTAATATATGAAATAAATTATATTAAAAATAATAATTTATTTTTCATATCTTTAAGTTATCCAAATTACCTGAGTGTTAAAGAATTTTTCTATTCGATGCTAGGATAGTACCTACCAAAACTTATTTCTAAAGTAATTCAACCCTTTGTAAGAAAATGTTATTTTTTTCCTATTGATTATTCAAACAAAGTACACATTTAGGTGATAACATTTACTTAATTAAAGTTGACACGCAATTATACCTAAGTTGAAACAATGCATGATGAACAATAAAGGTTCGTTTACTTTCCAAGAGGAAACTTCTTTTGGTTGAATATGAGACCATAGTGAAGGCGTGATTGACGACACCAAATCTTCTTAGTTAAAGTCGCATCTCAACTTTACCTAACAATTTCAACCATTTCTCTAATCAACTCCTATTCACCAAAACAAATGCTACTTAAACTAGATTACTTTTCCCCAATAAATTCATTTCAAAATAGAATATTCTTGTAGCAACATTATTTATCCAATAAACTTATCAATTAATTATTTTAAAAATTCAGTTTTCAGAAAATTGAATTCACAACGTGAAATAATATCATGGGTATGAAAAATTAGTTAGAATTCAGTTTTTGAAAGGTAGAATTTGGGTTGATTTTTTTAAATTATTTTTATCTCCTTTTGCAAAAAAAAAAAAAAGAAGGAAAACTAATTCTGTTTCCATTGATTGAATTTTCAGATAATTTTCAACATTTGAGAATTCGATTTTCTAATGAGTGTGTTTTCGATTTTTAGTGAAACTATTTACACTTGAAAATTTGATTCCTCAAAAACTAAATTTTAGCTGATTTTTCAATACTGGTAGCACTATTTCATGTTGAAAATTCGACTTCTGATGATCGAATTCTAACATGAATAATAAAGAAGTTTATTATAATAAATGACACTGATACAAGTTTACAATTTAAAAAAAAGGTTTATTTAAGAAAAAAAAAATCCGTTAAACTAATATAGTGCACTTTTTAATTTTTAAAAAACTTTCTTTTCTTTTCTTTTTCAAATAAAATACCTCTGGGAAACTAATTTATGACAAATAAAAAAAAACCACAGACAAAATAATTTATGAAAAATAAATAAATAAAAAGTTTATAGTTTTTAAAGACTAGCTAATGGTGTAAAGAATTTAAGAAAGATTGACAACTCACATTCTGCATCATATTTTATATACAATTTATTCAACATTATATCTTTTTATAGATTTCACTTCTTGTTTAGTCTGTTTTTTCAGATAAAGCAAATATAGAAGGAAAAATTAAGTAGTTGAGAAAAAGAAATAAAAGAACCAAGAAGTAGAATAAAAATAAAATAATTTTGATTTAAAAAAATGTAAATGTTAACTTTTGAAATAAATTAATATTATTAAAAAATTAGTAATGTTATATATCATTGTATACTCGGTTGGGAAAAAAACGCATCTTCAACTAAGAATATTAGCGTCTTTATTCCAAGAATTACCTTATTAACATATAAATAAGATAAAAACAAGAACACAAGAATACAACGTAGAAACCCCAAAATAAGAGAAAAATCATGATCACCAGATAACAATATGTGAAAATTTGTATAACACATAGACTACCTTCCCATGCCTTTTGACTCCAAGTCCACCCAGACTCTCCAAAACAAGAATTAACCTTAAACCTCACAACACTATACTACAAAAGAGTAAGAAAAGTCAAATGCAAGCTTAAAGTGTGTTTGATTGAGGCAAGAAACACTATAGACTTTAGAATTTATTATATAGTCACTAACACTCACTCCCTAACTTATCTTAGGCGATGTGGTACTTTTCAAGACGTATTTTTTTCATTAGCCCAACATTCTCCACTCGGATTAAAATAAACACATCTTCATTGCCTATACCAGTAATCACACTCCACCATAAAGAGTATCACTTGGAAACAAATCATCTCCAGAATTTCTACATGGAGTCAAACCAACATTCTCCACCCTAATTAAAAAAAAACACATCTTCATTGCCTATATGTTGGTAATAGTCCAAGTGTGAGTCAAAAGTCTCACATTTGATAGAATAGACAAAGTTAAACACTATATAAGAATAAATACCCATAACACCATTACCTTAAGATTTTGAGGTAAAAGTGGTGTCAAATGGCTTATATGTGTAAGACCAATGTCAAATATATAGAATCACAATTTCTCAATAACTATAACCAAACCATATGATAAAAAAATAACCCATCAGTAGTATTAGAGTCGATAGTTCAGAGTGACTAACCGCATAACCATAACACAAAATGGATCACCGGAGTGACTCACTACATAACCATAACAAAAGGGGTCACCATACACTTGAGGGAAAATATACCATATAAAAAAGAAAAACAAAGGACTCACCATTGAGGGGAAATTGTTGGGAATAGTTCAAGTGTGAGCCGAAAGTCCCACATTGAATATAATAAACAAAGTTAAACACTATATAAGAATAAAGGTTCATAACACCATTGCCTTAAGGTTTTGGGTAAAAGTGGTGTCAAATGCCTTAAATATGTAAGACCGATGACAAATATATAGAACCATAATCTCTCAATGACTATAACCCTCATATGATATATATATATATATATATA
>Ga0214544_1003663_pt1 | contig 31476 bp, 25 predicted proteins | sample CNSS3metaG_FD_160074 | JGI IMG/M metagenome (GOLD analysis project Ga0214544, IMG submission 160074) | Root nodule microbial communities from cowpea collected in UCLA plant growth center, Los Angeles, California, USA - CNSS3 | ecosystem: Host-associated > Plants > Roots > Nodule | place: USA...
GTATATGAAACAAACCATAGTAGCAACATCGTCTAATCATACAAAATTACGAGGAAAGTTGTGAATATGTTTGGTTAAGGTTTATAATTCAACATGTGCAAGAAACTTGTGACTATCCCCGAGAAAGTTGGAATCAACAATCATATATGAAGACAATAGTGTATGTTCAATTGAAAGGATGATATAGATATCCAAAAATTCATTCATGTGAAAATATGGCAGGTCATTTATGAAGGTTTTGCCAAGGAGAACTTTTGAGCAAATGATTCACAAGTTCGGACTCCGTCACCTTAATGATGTAAGTTTACATGAGGGGGAGAAATAGAATATGTGATGAACAATATTGTATTACAGAATACAGAATGTTGTACTCTTTTTCCTTCACTAGGTTTTTTTATCCCAAAGGGTTTTTCCTAGTAAGGTTTTAACGAGGCACATTCTTTTATCAATGGACACTCAAGGGGGAGTGTTATGAATTAATGAATTAATGATTGTCCATTGATTTGATACATTTACTCATATGATTGATACTCATATGATTCATTACTCTTTATGTAAATTATGTAAATATTTGTATTGACTACGTTGATTTGTTTCCTTTATCGAATACATGTTGTATCTATAAATAGGACTCTTCCTATCAATAATAAGACACAGATGAGTTGCTCCCTATTCTCTCATTCTCTATTCTCTCTTGTTTCTTCTCTTCTCTATTATCTGTCGTCATTCTCTATGTTATTCGCTTTATTTCATAACTATTATAATAATATCTGGTAGTAATAAAAATAATAATAATACAATAAATACATAAATAAAGTGATATACATTTGTTGTGCCCTCTTTTGTTTATACAATTTTATCTTCTTAATTATTATTTGTTAAATTAAAATAATTATTCATAATAAAAATTATTTATCCATTTTATCATTTTAATAATTTTAGTAACTATTTTTTTAATTCAAATAATTACACAAATATAAAAATAAAATGAACAACAAAACAAATAAAAAGTAAGTAATTGAGATATGATGTAACACCCTATTTAATTTATAAGCGAAATTAAATGTAGCGTCGCATAAAATAACATACAAGCGCAGCCCGAGAGTTTGAAACCAAGCTCCCAGCGATCCATGGCACACCATGATGCCCAAAAGAAAACGGGATAAAGAGTTAACTAAAAGTATATAAATCTAAAACCATCTATTTCGTGGGTCGCAGCCCTAGATGAACTCATATAGAAAATATAAACTAGTCCACGCGGACTATGCAGCGGAATCTCCATTTCCTTGCTGACCTCTGGAACCTCGCCCATCTGCTCCCATCAATTAAATTGATGATCATCGCAAGAAAGAAGAACCACATACAAGACAACCATACAATAAACATGGTAAGCCAGAGCCAACAACATTTTTATCATACAGTCAAAATATATTTCTCACCATTCAATATCCATACATCAACCAAGCATGTTATGGCTTTCAATCAATACACTACGACCCGACTCGACTCATCCGGATACGTATAACTTGGTCAGATTCAGCGGATGCTTGCGCTTGTGGTGGATACCTCTGCTCACCCCCGAGCTGCTCACCCCCGAGCTATGTATTACAAGTGTTACGATGGATCAATTTTCCCTCACCACAAGGTTAGCCCTTAATGAATTTCAGGCCTCCTGCTACTCTCACCACAGGAGTCAGTCTGCTCTAGGTGAGACTAACTGACTTCTCAGAGTGTCAAGATGCAACCTTACCTTGAATCCTTACCTAGTTATACAGATGGGGCACCACCATGAACACCCACTAACAGGGGCCATGGAATTACGTCCTGACCACTGAAGCGCGACCCTGAAAGTCTCACTTAGAGACCCCAAGGAATTATGCACTGACACAGACAAAATACGATCATACAATCAAATAATATTCACCATGCAAAGATACCCTCATTATATCAACCTTTAAAGTCGTTACCTTTCACATTTCCAGATCCAACCCATTCCAACTCATCATAATCCATCCATGTACATAGAATCCAACTCATCTCATTATCATGCCACTTTAACAACACCAATCTCATTTAGTTCACATGCCAATACTCATACCAAACCCATCATTTATAATTCATGAATCATGCTACGTATACATCACACTCCATTATATAAATGTCCCTCATCATAACATTCATACCCAACCAAAACAGATCATCCAGAAATAAACAAACATCCAAACACAACGTTGTCTCGCCCAGCACCTCGCTCAGGCTGAGGGGTCTCGCTCAGGCGAGACAGTCTCGGTCAGGCGAGTTCCCCCTCCGCCTAGGTGAGGGCTCAAAACAGGAACAAGAAACAACGCGGGATCTCGCTTAGGCGAGACCCCTCTCGCCTGGGCGAGTTGTCTGCTCGCTCAAAATTAAAGAGTTGGCCACCTGGGCGACCTTTGGAGAAAAAGGCTTGGGCGAGCCTCCGCCAGACTCGCTTAGGCGAGTCCGACTTGCCTGGGCGAGATTACCAGGTCTCGCCCTGGATTCACCTGCAGCAGATACAATTTTTCCAAACCCTTCAATCATACAAGGTATCCCACACACCACAAATAGCGATTTATCCATACAAACATCCAGCAGGCTCAAACAGATCAAAGACAACCCAAAAACAGATTAGGGACAACTCAAACTCGAAACCCTAACTTCTCGTACCTGGAGGAAGGGTTAACAGAAGCCTTGGCGGCACGATAGCTAGCATTGCTGTCCTGGGAGCGGCTAAAGAGCTGGAAACAACGGAGAAACAGAACTAAGGGGGATTAATACGAAGCCCCAACTGGAATAATGCCAAGGAAAAAATCATACAAGCTAGAAGGGGTACTTACGCGGAGTAGGAACTGTGTTTGAGTTAGCTCGAAGTGGACCTTAGAGCAACCCTAGCAGAGCGTTCTGTGAGGGGAAGGGAGAGTGACGGCTGCTGAGTCTTCTGCAAGAGTGCAAAGTGAGGGTTAGGGTAACCTGAAAGGGTTTTATCAATTGGGCCAGCCCTAGGCCCAGACACAAGAGGGCATCCCTTAACTTTAGGGCAGGAATGGCCAGCCAACCTTTGATGGGCCTTACATATGATCTCATAGTAAATAAATGTAAAATGTGTGTTTAACTATAATAATAATAATAATAATAATAATAATAATAATAATAATAATAATAATAATAATAACAACAACAACAACAACAACAATAATAATAATAATACAACTACATATATAAAGAGATAAACATCTTTGATCTTTGGTGTTCTTTTTTGTTTTTTCAATTTTACCCTCTTAATTGTTATATTTTAAACTTAAATAATTATTTAAAATAAAAAAAATTATTTTTCTGTTTTATTATTTTACTAATTTTAGTAACTTTTTTTTTGAATTGAAATAATTATTCAAATGTAAAGATAAATAAACAACAAAACAAATAAAAGGGTAAAGTAATTGAAACATAATTCATAGATAATAAGTAAAAGTAAAATGTGTACGTAACCATAATAATAAAAAAAAACGACAACAATAATAATAATAACTATTATAATAATTATAGTTCTAATTAATAATAATAGTAATATAATAATAGAAATAATTGTAGTTAATAATAATAATAATAATAATAATTATAGTTGATAGTAATACTGATCATAATAATTATAGTTGATAACAACGATTATAGTTAATAATAATAATAATAATAATAATAATAATAATAATTATTATTATTATTATTATAATTATTAGAGTTGATAATAATAATAATAATAATAATAATAATAATAATAATAATTAGAGTTATAATGGATAAATAATAACAATAATGTAAAAATAAAATAATAAATACCATGAAATGAAATGAAGTTGTAAATTCAGTTTTAAATATAATAAATAAAATTAATATTACAATATGGTGCAGTTAATTTATTTTACAAAATAATTATAATAGTATATGACCCGTGCATGTACACACGTTTTTTTATTTATATCAAATTTGTTTAGAATAACAATATAATTGTTATTATATTTATTTAACCATTAAAAATAATAATAATAATAATATTAATATAAATCATAAATAATAAAAATTTTAAAAGATTAAAAATCTATTTAACAAAAGTATTTAGTATAATAACATTTTTTATAATTAAAAAAAATATTTATACTAATAACATCATTATGAATAGTAATAATAATAATAATGAAAATAATAATGATACTAATAACAACAAACAAATGATAATAATAATAATATGTTTATGCTATAAATATTAATGTCAATGCAAATACCAAGACTAATGTTGACATTAGGGGTGGCAAAACGGGTTAGGCCCAACGGGCCAGCCCGTCAATCTGTATTAAAAGGAACAGGTTGGGTTGAAGATTTAAACCCATCAGCCCGTTATGGCTCGTCCCGTCTAGCCCGTCAACTTGACGGACCAAACTACGGGTCAATCCATCCTGAACCGTTGGCCCGTTTTAAAAAAAAAATAAAAAATAAGTAATTAAAAAGATTAATTTTGTATATTATATATTTTAAATGTATAAATATATAATAGTATTGTAATTTAAATCATTAACGCCTACAAATTAAGTTTGAATTATTAGCTATAATTGAATAATTTAATATATAAATTTAAAAATTATTTTAACTTATTTAATTAAAAACATTAACTAATCAATTAAAAGTTTAAAAATATTTATTTGATTAAATATGACTTTAATAATAGCTTATATGTATATATAAACAAATTTAAAAAATTAAAAAAAATTAAAAACTTTAAAAAAAAAAAGAAAAAAAAAACTGGACAGGTCAGCCCGACCCAACCCGTTAGCCCATCCTATACGGGTCGAGTTGTGATTATTGGCCCGTTTCTGTTTGACGGGCCAGCCCAACCTGGCCCGTTTTTGCCGGACAACATATGGGTCGGGCCAAAACGGGACATGCTGGCCCGTTTTGCCACCCCTAGTTGACATACTAATAATCTATAATTATATATAAGGATATATACAGCAGCAACAAAACAATTAAGAAGGACAACTAATTGAAATATGATATCTTAGTAAATAAAATTAAGATGTGTGTCTAACTATAATAATAATAATAGTACCATTATAATAATATCCCGTAGTGATAATAATAATAATAATACCATTATAATAATATCTCGTAGTGATAATAATAATAATAATAATGCACTAACTAAATATATAAAGTGATACACATTTTTTATGTCCTTTTTTTATTTTTACAATTTTAACCTCTTAATTATTATTTATTAAATTTAAATAATTATTCATAATAAAAAATTATTTGTCAGTTTTATCATTCTACTAATTTTAGTAACTATTTTTTTTTCAGTTCAAAAAATACCAAGATATAAAGATAAAATGAATAACAAAACAAATATAAAGAGCAAGTAATTGAAATATGATATGTAGTAAATAGAAGTAAAATATGTGTCTAACTATTATTATAATAATAATAATAATAATAATAATAATAATACCACTATAATAATATCGTGTAGTGATAAAAGAAAATAATACTAATACTACTACTTCTACTAATAATAATAATAATAATAATAATATTAATACAACTACATATATAAAGAGATAAACATCTTTTCTGTCCTTTTTATTTTATCAATTTTATCCTTTTAATTATTATATTTTAAATTAAATAATTATTTATAATAAAAAAATTATTTTTCAATTTTATTATTTTACTAATTTTAGTAACTATTTTTTTAAATTGAAATAATTGTTCAAATGGAAAGATAAATGAACAACAAAACAAATAAAAATGACAAGTAATTGAAACTTGATTCCTACATAGTAAGTAAAAGTAAAATGTGTATCTAACAATAATAATAAAAATAATAATAATAATAATAATAATAATAATAATAATAATAATAACTATTATAATAATTATAGTTCTTAATAATAATAATAATATTAGTTATATAATAATAGAAATAATTATAATTAATAATAATGATAATAATATTTATAGTTGATAGTAATAATGATTATTAGTTATAGTATAATAAAAAAATTATTTTTCAATTTTATTATTTTACTAATTTTAGTAACTATTTTTTTAAATTGAAATAATTGTTCAAATGAAAAGATAAATGAACAACAAAACAAATAAAAATGACAAGTAATTGAAACTTAATTCCTACATAGTAAGTAAAAGTAAAATGTGTATCTAACAATAATAATAAAAACAATAATAATAATAATAATAATAGTAATAACTATTATAATAATTATAGTTGTTATTAATAATAATAATAATAATATAATATTAATAATATAAGAATAGAAACAATTATAATTAATAATAATGATAATAATATTTATAGTTCATAGTAATAATGATTATTAGTTATAGTTAATAGTAATAACCCGTGATGGATCTTGACCAATAATTTTGGAGGAGCCAAAATAATTTATAGTAAAAAATTTTAAACTCATCAATAATTTATCCGGAATAAAAATTTCCAGTTATTCCTTTTTGAATGTAAATAACCATATTGTGTTCAAGAAATTCATCTTTCATCTTATTCCGAATTTTGTTTTCATAATCTTGGTTGTAGAAAATGAAACATTAAGAGTTAAATAAAATGAATTAGACAATCAATAAAGTAAAATATGTTTAATTTGTTTGTTTTTGTCAAAGGTTGACATAATTCAGTAATGGTCGACAAATCCTTCAAATTTGAATGGGTATGAACATTAACAATGAAATGTTGGAGTGAAATTTTAAACTAATCATATATTTATCAATATACCTATTTTTTGAAGTTTAAGACAAAAAAATAATTTATCATAATCTAATAAAAATTGAGACGTAATTACTAACAAATATATATAATAGTATTAATATTATATATTACAAAGAAGAGTAATAACTTTACTACTAATAATGTTAATAATACTAATAGCAATAATATATAATAGTAACATATAATAATAATTACAATTATTTTTATTATTATAATAATACTAATATTTGTTATAATTTTACTACTATTGTAAGACCCAGTTTTATTTTTGCCCTAATGTTTAAGGACTGGCCTTAATCTGTTGGGCCTAAGAGTTGGCCCATAGGGTGCTAAGGCCCTAAAGCTGCTAGGGTTTCCAATTCTGATTCATTCTTGCAAAACAGAACCTTAGGCGCTGCCCCTCTTCCTATCAGAACACTCTGCTAGGGCTTGACTCCGATCTTGGCCAAAGATTTCTCGAGCGCAGTTTTATTTTTCGCTCCATGTAAGTGTTTCTCAAGCTCGTACCTGTACTCCCTAAAGCTTATTTTTCGTGTTCTGCCATTTAGGGTTCCATAGTAACTCTATTCTTTTACTGCCCGATGTTCTTCCAGTTTCTGAGACCGTTTCTCGAACTGTTGCACTCCGCAGTTGGTGTCGAAGTATCTTATAAGCCCCTTCTAGGTAAGGGAAGCTAGGGTTTTCGTTTATTTATGGTTTCTGCATGTTTTTCTGAGTTTAAGTCATATCCTTGAGGTGTGCTCATGATTTGATTGTTGGATATTGGTTAAAATGCGATTTTGGTGTTGTTTATGTGTTATGCACGAGTGAACAGTGGCGAGCACTACTTTTCTCGCCCAAGCGAGCCTGTCTCGCCTAGGTGAGACTAACACAGGCTCGCCCAAGCCTTTCCTACGCGAGCTGCCGCTTAGGCGACTCGCCTCCTTTTTTAGCGAGGGGTAATCTCGCTTAGGCGAGAAGGGACTCGCCTAAGCGAGAGGATCTCCCTCGCCTGAGCGAGGTCGTCTAGCTTGAGCGAGACTAGGGCGAGTGGTGTGCTACAATATGAATGGTTAATGATGTGGTTGCTTGTTTGCCTGACTTGAATACTATACTTGAATGGTTTGAGGGATGATGTCGTGATTAATATATGAGGTTGGGGTGAAAATGATATATTGCTTCATTGTGCATGAGTTAGAAAGCATGAATTGTATGATTGGTTGTTTAGACATGATGTTAGTATTGTGAGAACCTTCTAATTGGTTGGTAAACATGTATAAAGTGTGGGTAGGGCGTAATTCCATGACTCTTGTAGTGAGAGCTCTTGGTGGCGCCTCATCTGTTGGACGTGATTCCATGGACCTTCTTAAGGGGAGTCCCTGGTGTTGCCTCAACATAAGGACGTAATTCCACGTGAGTATCGTGGTGATGCCTAAGGGCCAGGGCGTAATTCCATGAAGGCCACATGGTGGTGCCTCCTGGAAGGGTATAATTCCACGAAGGCCTCGCGGTGACGCCTTATTGCTAGGACATAATTCCACTGCCACGTGGTGGTGCCTCAATATGCGTATCCGGATAGTCAAGTCTTGGGAGTCTTAAATGATTTTGGTAATCCATGTGTGAATGTCTGTTATCCATGTTTGACTTTGAGATTGCATGTTGACTGTTGTGATATAAGAGTTCTGTACACTAGCTTACCATGTTTGCTTGTTTGGTTGTCTTGTATATGGTTCTTCTCCTATTGCGATGATCATCGATTATATGGATGTGAGTAGATGGGAGAACCCCTGGCAGTGGTAATGATGATAGGAATGCTACAACTTGATGGACTGGACGGGTATTGGGCCCACTATGGGGCCCATCGCTGAAGAATTTATTAGCTATGCTTTTCTTGTCTGCACAAGATCTAGTATATTTTGTTTTAGGTCGTGTGGGGCCTCTTTTATGTTTTATGTATATGTTGGAGTACAGAGTACTTCATATACCAAATCTTCGCACTCTCTGGATATTATGTATGTGGCGTTTTTATTAAATGGGTTTTATCTATTTATTTGGGGCGTTACATTTATGGTATCAGAGCAGTCGTTCCTTAGGTCTGTGGACTTTGGTGTCCGCTTAGTTTTTTCTGTGTCTTTTTGAGTGTTCTTAGCTAATTCCTGTCTTATCGAGCCTAACCAAGTGATTTCCTGTGTGTCAATGAACTATGGCACCATCTCGTAGGACTCCACAATCTTCCCAGGGCGATGTGCCAGATATCGCTAGAGCGATTGAAGCAATGGTAGCTGCTATGACGCAGCAAAGTACGACAATGATGCAATAACATGAAGCATCAATGCAGCGACAGGCGACAACACTTGAGCAGCAACAGCTGGTGATGCAACAGATGGAAGCTGCTGAGGACGCTCACAGACAGCATATGGAGGCCCTCCGCCAGCTGAAGGAGAACAGGGTAGCTGCCCCTGCTTTTGGCTTGGAGCCACGACATACGACCAGGGAGTGGAGTCTGGAGGACTTTCTGAAACACCACCTAATGAAGTTTAGAGGCAAGACCAGTCCAGACGCAACAGACCAGTGGCTGAAAGACTTGGAGAGGATATTTGATGCTAAGATTTGCCTAGATGAGAGTAGACTGGCATTCGCAGTTACATGCTCACGGGTGAGGCTGAGCACTGGTGGATCTGCATGAAGTCCATTATGGAGGAGAGGCAGGAACCAGTTACTTGGGATGTCTTTAGGAGGAAGTTCCTCTCCGAGTACTTCCCTGACAGTGTCAAATATGCTAAAGGGGTAGAATTTTTGAAGTTGACCCAAGGAAGAAAGTTTGTGACTAAGTATGTAGAAAAGTTCAAGCACCTCAGTTGTTTTTACACCATGCCACTGGATGAAGAGTGGCGATGCAGGAAATTCGAGAACGGCCTCCATGGAGACCTTCGTTTGGTGGTGGCTCTGCTATCCATCAAAGACTTTACAACCTTGGTAGAGAAGGCGAGGGTCATGGAGAAGATGAAGGTGGAGGTGGAAACTCAACACCCACACCAGCCAAGAGTGGAAGGACCATTTGGGTCCAGGCATAGGCACGAGGAGAGGAGGAAGCCCTATACTAGGCCTCATTTCCAGTCTCAGGGGTCTAGGGAGTCTTTTTCCCAACAGAGTAGGATTCAGTGCTACCAGTGTGGAGGACTGCATAAGAGGAATGTATGCCCCCAGCTTGCAGGCTTCAAGAGGTGCAAAAACTGTGGCAAGAAAGGCCACTTTGGGAGGGACTGCCCCACCCTTGCTAGGGCAATTACACAACCTTTAGTACAGACTCCTGTGCAGAACCAACAAAGGCACAGAGACAACAGGCCTCAAGCGATTGGCAGAGTGTACGCCATGACCGGGACGAAGGTAGCAAGTTCAGGTAACCTCGTTATAAGCCATTGTATGATAGCTAGAAAAGCTTGTTGTGTGTTATATGACTCTGGAGCGACACACTTATTTGTGTCAGATGCATGTGTGAAAAAGTTGAGTTTGCCGGTGTGTGAGCTGTAGTGTGAACTTGTGGTGTCTACTCTGGCATCGGGTTTGGTCAGGACATCGTCCTTGTGTGCTAGGTGTCCAGTGGAGGTAGAGGAACGCAAGTATAAAGTAAATTTGATATGCTTACCTCTGCAGGAGTTAGAGGTGATCTTGGGAATGGATTGGCTCTCTGCCAATCGCATTCTTATAGATTGTCAAGAGAAGAAGCTGCTTTTCCCCAACTCAGAGGAGCCTGAGTTGTTAACATCTCAGGGGGTTGTGAAGGAACTACAAGGGGGTACACAGTGTTACATAATCTTCACACATCTAAAGGTGGAGAAAGAGGAGAGGACGTCAGTTATACCAGTCGTGCATGAATTTGAGGATGTATTCCTGGTGGAAGTGCCAGGTTTACCTCCCAATAGAGAAGTGGAATTCTCTATTGACCTAGTACCGGGAACCGGCCCGGTGTCGATGGCCCCATATCGGATGGCGCCGGCGGAGTTGGTGGAACTCAAGAGTTAGATTGAGGAGCTTTTGGGGAAACAATTTATATGACCTAGTACGCCACCTTAGGTAGCACCAGTGTTATTGGTAAAGAAAAAGGATGGGAGTTCACGCTTGTGTGTGGACTACAGGCAGTTAAACAAAATGACGATCAAGAACAAGTATCCCCTCCCGAGAATAGACGAACTGATGGATCAGTTGCACGGGTCATCGGTATTCTCGAAGATTAACTTGCGGTCGGGTTATCACCAAATATTGGTGAAGGCGGATGATGTGTAGAAGACGGCCTTCAGGTCTCGGTATGGACACTATGAGTATGTGGTCATGCCTTTTGGTGTGACCAATGCTCCAGCGGTGTTCATGGACTACATGAACCGGATATTCAGACCGTTCCTAGATAAGTTTGTCGTAGTCTTCATAGACGACATCCTTATCTATTCCAGGACTCCAGAGGAGCATGCCGAACACCTAAGGGTAGTGCTTGGTATTCTGAGGGAGAAACAATTGTATGCTAAACTGTCCAAGTGTGAATTCTGGATGGATGAAGTGCAATTCTTGGGACATGTGATATCCGCCCAGGGGATAGCAGTGGACCTAGCAAAGGTAGAGGCAGTGGTAAAGTGGGAAAGTCCCAAATCAGCGACAAAGATAAGGAGTTTCGTGGGTTTAGCAGGGTACTATAGAAGGTTTATTGAGGGATTTTCCAAGGTAGTGGCGCCCTTGACGCAACTTACACAGAAGGACGAACCTTTCACTTGGACGAACAAGTGTGAGGAAAGCTTCCAAGAGCTTAAGCGGAGGTTGATGAGTGCTCCAATCCTAGTGATCCCCGATATTGGAAAACCTTTTGAGGTCTATTGTGATGCCTCTCATCTAGGGTTGGGTTGTGTGTTGATGTAGGAGAAGAAGGCAGTGGCCTACGCTTCGAGGCAACTCAAGGTGCATGAGAGAAACTACCCCACTCATGACCTACAGTTGGCAGCTATAGTATTCGCCTTGAAAATTTGGAGGCACTACCTCTACGGTGCTCAATTCTGGGTATTCAGTGATCACAAGAGTCTGAAGTACCTTTTTTATCATAAGGAGTTAAACATGAGACAGAGAAGATGGATAGAATTCTTGAAGGATTATGATTTTGAGCTTTTGTACCATCCAGGGAAGGCGAATGTAGTAGTCGATGCTTTGAGTAGGAAGACGGTGCACACCGCTCACCTCATGATCAAAGAGGTGGAACTGTTGGAGAAATTCAGAGACATGAAACTGCAGGAGGAGTTGGAATCATGATTCATTAGATGTAGTAACCTGACCATATCTAGTGAATTCCTGAACTCGGTTAGAGAAAGACAGTTATTGGATGCTAGTCTGAACAAGGTTAGAGAGTAATTGGGGTCGAAAGAGGCAAAGGACTTTGCTTTGGGTAATGACGGCATATTGAGATTCCAGAGCAGAGTGTGTGTGCCTGATGATGTTGAGGTGAAAAGGCTAATCCTTGAGGAAGGGCACAAGAGTTGCCTTAGCTTACATCCAGGCATGACTAAGATGTACTAGACCTCAAGGAAAATTTGTGGTGGCAGGGTATGAAGAAAGAAGTAGCACAGTTTGTGTTGGCCTGTCTGACCTGTCAGAAGGCAAAGGTGGAGCATCAGAAACCCGATGAGATTATGCAACCCTTAGAAATACCAGTGTGGAAATGGGATAGCATCTCGATGGACTTTGTGACCCATCTGCCACGAACTTTTAGAGGGCATGACACCATCTGGGTCATAGTGGACCGATTGACCAAGAGTTCGCACTTCTTAGCAATGAACCTGAGGATGTCTATGGTTAAGTTGGCTCATATGTACATCAAGGAGATTGTGAGGTTGCATGGGGTGCCTTCGAGCATTGTATCAGACAGAGATCCACGGTTCACGTCACGGTTTTGGCAAACCTTGCAGGGTGCTTTAGGAAGCAAACTCACGATGAGTTGAGCCTATCATCCTCAGACAGATGGTTAGTCTAAGAGGACGATCCAGTCACTTGAGGACTTTTGGATCACTTGGATGCTTGGGATGAAGTGTTACCGTTGATTGAGTTCACCTACAATAGTTTCCATGCAAGCATTGGGATGACACCATATGAGGCTCTTTATGGTCGGAAGTGCAGGACTCCCTTGTGTTGGTATTAGGATGGGGAGGCCGTGTTAGTTGGGCCAGAATTGTTAGAGCAGACCACCGAGAAGGTGAGATTGGTGAGGAATAGAATGCAGGCTTCACAAAGCAGACAAAAGGCTTATGCAGACCGCAGGAGGAGACCCTTAGAATTTGAGGCTGGAGATCACGTGTTCTTGAGGGTGACCCGAACCACTGGTGTGGGAAGGGCTCTCCGCTCAAGAAAACTTTCTCCTAAGTTCCTTGGTCCTTATCAGATCTCGATGAGGATTGGACCAGTAGCTTATGAGATAGTTTTGCCTCCTCAGTTGGCAAATCTTCACCCGGTGTTTCACGTGTCACAATTGAGGAAGTATGTGTTTGATCGGGCTCATGTGTTGGAAGCTGAGGATATACAGATCAGGGAGGACCTCACTATGGAAGTACCACCCATTGCTCTAGAGGATAACAAGGTTAAGGAACGCAGAGGAAAAATAATCAAATTGGTCAAAGTCATCTGAGATCGGAGGGCAGGTGACCCCACATGGGAGTTAGAGGAGGACATGAGGAAATCACACCCGCATCTCTTCACCTGGTAAATTTCCATTTTCGAGGTCGAAAATTTTTGTTGTTGGGGAGAATGTAAGGCCCAATTTTATTTCTGCCCTAATGTTTCAGGGTTGGCCTTAATCTGTTGGGCCTAAGGGCTGGCCCATAGGGTGCTAAGGCCCTAAAGCTGCTAGGGTTTCCAATTCTGATTCATTCTTGCAAAACAGAACCCTAAGCGCTGCCCCTCTTCCTTTCAGAACACTCTGCTAGGGCTTGACTCCGATCTTGGCCAAAGATTTCTCGAGCTCAGTTTTGTTTTTCTACCATTTAGGGTTCCATAGTAACTTTGTTCATTTATTGCCCGCTGTTCTTCCAGTTTTTGAGACTGCTTCTCGAACCGTTGCACTCCGCAGTTGGTGTCGAAGTCTCGTATAAGCCCTTTCCAAGTAAGGGAATCTAGGGTTTTCGGTTATTTATGAGTTTAAGTCATATCCTTGAGGTGTGCTCATGATTTGATTGTTGGATATTGGTTAAAATGCGATTTTGGTGTTGTTTATGTGTTATGCACGAGTGAACAGTGGCGAGCATTGGTTTTCTCACCCAAGCGAGCTTGTCTCACCTAGGCGAGACTAACAGAGACTCGCCCAAGCCTTTCCTGCGCGAGCTACCGCTTAGGCGACTCGCCTCCTTTTTTAGCAAGGGGTAATCCTTCTTAGGTGAGAAGGGACTCGCCTAAGCGAGAATGCACAGGAGCCACTGTTTCATTTTCCAAGCTCTCGCCTAGGCGAGAAGGGACTCGCCTAAGCGATAGGATCTCCCTCGCCTGAGCGAGGTCGTCTAGCTTGAGCAAGACTAGGGCGAGTGGTGTGCTATAATATGAATGGTTAATGATGTGGTTGCTTGTTTTCTTGACTTGAATACTATACTTGAATGGTTTGAGGGATGATGTCGTGATTAATATATGAGGTTGGGGTGAAAATGATATATTGCTTCATTGTGCATGAGTTAGAAAGCATGAGTTGTATGATTGGTTGTTTAGACATGATGTTAGTATTGTGAGAACCTTCTGATTGGTTGGTGAAACATGTATAAAGTGTGGGTAGGGCGTAATTCCATGACTCTTGTAGTGAGAGCTCTTGGTGTCGCCTTATCTGTTGGACGTGATTCCATGGACCTTCTTAAGGGGAGTCCCTGGTGGTGCCTCAACATAAGGACGTAATTCCACGTGAGTATCGTGGTGATGCCTAAGGGCCAGGGCGTAATTCCATGAAGGCCACGTGGTGGTGCCTCCTGTAAGGGTATAATTCCGCGAAGGCCTCGCGGTGACGCCTCATTGCTAGGACATAATTCCACTGCCACGTGGTGGTGCCTTAATATGCGTATCCGGATAGTCAAGTCTTGGGAGTCTTAAATGATTTTGGTAATCCATGTGTGAATGTCTGCTATCCATGTTTGACTCTGAGATTGCATGTTGACTGTTGTGATATAAGAGTTCTGTACACTAGCTTACCATGTTTGCTTGTTTGGTTGTCTTGTATGTGGTTCTTCTCCTATTGCGATAATCATCGATTTATTGATGTGAGCAGATGGGAGAACCCCTGACAGTGGTAATGATGATAGGAATGCTACAGCTTGATGGACTGGACGAATATTGGACCCACTATGGGGCCCATCGCTGAAGAATTTATTAGCTATGCTTTTCTTGTCTGCACAAGATCTAGTATATTTTGTTTTAGGCCGTGTGGGGCCTCTTTTATGTTTTATGGTTATGTTGGAGTACGAAGTACTTCATATACCAAATCTTCGTACTCTCTGGATATTATGTATGTGGCGTTTTTATTAAATGGGTTTTATCTATTTATTTGGGGCGTTACAACTATCACTATAAATAATATTTATAATAATAATATTATTAATAATTAGAAATACTAATACTTATAAAAATATTACAAATAATAATAATATTATTTATAATTAATATTATAGTTGAAATCATAAATAAATGAAAAAACATAAACAAATTGAATTTTGTAGGATTTGAACCCGAGTCCTTTTGTATCAGAGTTTTAAAATGACGAAAAAACTAATTTTATGACATGTGTCAATAAAAGAGAATGAGTAATGTAGTAATTTTGGTAGTATATTCTTTTCTTAATATATAATAGATTTGGTCTCAATATTCGTTAATTGTTTTCAATTTGGTCCTAATTTTTTTTTAAATTTAAAATTTTTGTTCCTCTCTAAACTGAGACAAAATTTAATTTATATATATATATATAAATAAATAAATATATATATATATATATATATTCTATTTTAACATTTTTTTAATTTTATTTAGATTTTAATTACTTTTTCTTTAGTTTATCATTTTTTTTGTTTAATTTTCATCTTTTAATACATATTTTAAAAATAAAATAAAATATATATATATATATATATATATATATTACTTTTTAAAAATTAATTTAAAGTTTAATTATTTTTTTATTTTTTTATGTATATTATATATAAAAAAAAAAAAAAAAAAAAAAAATATATATATATATATATATATATATATTTATTGAATGTCGACTTCTAGTAATATATATGTATGCTTTTTGACATTCGAAAGTTCAAAATCTTTTCTAGATGTCGACATCCGAAAATATCTTTTATCAAAAATCGATATCTAAAAATAATTATGAAGATGATATTTGTTTTTCGTCGATCAAATGGTCAAAAGATATTGTTTGAATTTAAAAAGTATTTGGGTGTGTAAAAGAAATATGGAGGTACAAGAAGAAAGCCCTCTGAGAATTGTGAGGGTTAGTGTTAAGTGTGTGCGTGGATTTCGTAATTGAGTGAATTAGTGGCGGATGATCATGGTAGCAGGGGGCCATGGACCCCCAAAATTTTGGAAATTTTTTATAGTAGGTATTATGATTGTTTTTATTATAGATATTAAGTATTTTGATTTCTTTTATTATAGATATTAAATCAAATATTTTATTTCTTTTATAAATATAATAATTAATGTTAATAAATAATCAAATATAAAATCAAAATAAAGATTAAAAAAATTTATCAAGATATTTTTTATTATTTGTTTTCATTATAGTTTGTGTTTCTCATAAATTATTCTCATATTTCATTCTCATCTATTTTTTTGTTTATGAAGAAAAAAAGATCTACTATTTTTGCTCTTATTTCTCATTTGTTCTCTTCCATTCTCGAGGGGAAAAAAGAAGATAATTCTATCGTCTCACTTGATGGTGAAATATTAGTTCAATATTTTATTTAATGAGTCTTTTATATTATTTTTTATTTTATGAACATAGAAGAAAAAGTAGTATACTGTGTGTTTTTTATAACCATATTTTAATTTTGGTTCCATTATATATTTATGCCTTAGTTTCTTACAAATTGTTCTCATCTTCCATTCTTACTTAGTTTCTTACAAAAATCAATTATTTTTGCTTTCATCTTTCAATTGTTCTCTTTCATTATCGAATAAATAAAGAATGTAATTTTCTTTTATCTCACTTAATAGTAAAATATTAGTTTAATAATTTATTTAATGAGTCTCTTTTAAAAATTTATTTAAAATGTCAAGAACACCCTTATAATTTTATCTATTAAGATAATTTTTTATCATCTCCAAATTTATCTTTAAAGTCGAGTATTACTAACTATTAATTTTATCTATTAAAATTTTTTTATCATTATTTTATAATTTTTTTATTATTATACTCAACCCAAGGTAACTTTTACATTTCAAAAACATTTAATTTCTAATTGCATAAATATTCAATTATTCATTTATCCAAACATTGTCTAAAACAATTTTTAAAATTCATAATCATGCATGTTATTATAATAATCTACATATAAAAGTATTTTAATATATATTACAATATAATACCATAATTATTTAATTATTTTTATTAACATTAATATTAATATATTTTTATTTTTTACATTTTTATTTTATCTATTATTATTTATTGAATATTAAAAACAAAATTAATTACTATAATACTTTAATTATATTATGTTTAACTTTTATTCTTCATATATTTTTTTAAATAGTTTAAGTTTTATATAATTAGATTATCATCTACTTACATTTATTTGAATTGTCTTATATTTTTATTCTTAAAAATATTTATTATTTTTTTTCTCAAATTCTAAATATCTTCTAATATAAATATTTACAAATAACAAAAAAACAAGCTAAAGCATTTCATTGAATATAATATTTAACTAAAAGGTCTAATTCAAAATTTTAATCATATGAAATAAATATTTTCTTAAATCTGCATTTTGATATCGATAATTTGATACGGATTTGTGAAATTTTAAGAGTTATATTACAATATAAAATATTAGGGGTCATATATTTAGAGAATGAAATATTATAGGGTTGAAAATTTATAGAGATTATGAAGATATGAGAGATGTAAAATATATGATAAATATAAAAGATATATAACAAAATGTAACAAATATAAAATATAAAATATTTACACCATCTCGATTTTCTAATTTATGTAAGGCCCAGTTTTTCTGCCCTAATGTTTAAGGGTTGCCCTTAATCTAATGGGCCTAAGGGCTGACCCAAAGAGGAAAACCATACCCTAATCTGCCCTAACGTCTCCATTTTCCCTTACTTTTAGAAAAACAGTCTGCCCTAAGGTTTCATTCCTCATCGCTGTCAAGTTCGCTTAAGCTCCTTCTTGCTCGACGTAAGTTATTCTTCATCTCGTACCATCCCTTCCTTAGCATGTTTTTGTGTTTTCCCAACTAGGGTTCTGTAGGGAGCTCATTTTAAGGTTTGTTCCATTGTTTTTCCAGCTCCTTAAACCGTTCTTGGAGCTGCTGTGCTCATTGTCATGGTGTCGAAGTCCTCAGCTAAACCCTTCCAGGTAAGGGAAGCTAGACCATTCATTTGTATATTTGAAGTGTGTGGTTTGTTCCATCTGTTGCGTGCATAAAATGATATTGATTATATATGTAACCGTGTTTGAATGATTGGTATGGGAGTGTACTATTTCTGGATTTCCAGGTGTCAAATAGTGGGAGGAACCTGTTATTTTCGCCCAGGCAAGCTCTTCTCGCCTAAGCGAGAATAGCAGTTCCTCGCCCAAGAGTTGTTCTCGAATACTCGCTCAGGCGAGCGAGTTGTGTTTTGAGCGAAAGACCATCTCGCTCAGGCGAGATGGCCTCGCCTAAGCGAGCCTTCGCGAAAATCCCAGGCCCCCTTGACGTAGTCTCGCTTAAGCGAAAGCCTGCAGCTTGAGCGAGGGCACCCCCTCGCCTGAGCGAAGGCCTCTGGCTTGAGCGAGACCCACTGCAGGGCGCACTGTTTTTCTCTATTTGGTGGTTATGAACTGTTTGAGGTATGGATCTACTCTAATTAAAGCATGAGGCTTGTGAAACGTATGGAAATCTGTGGTTATTAAATTGAATGAATGATTTTGGTATGAGATAGATATGAGATTAAATGAGATGGTTGGTACCAAAGAGACATGGTTATGGTGTGATGATACAAATCTGTATTCGTGCTCCAGGAAGGATGGGTCGGTATTGATTCTACAGTTGTATATGAATGAGTATGATTTATAAAGGTTGACCTGAGATTTGTATGCATGATGAGTATTCCTCTATTGTTGATTATGATTGGTCTGTATCAGTGCGTAATTCCTTGGAGTCTCTAGGTGAGACTCTCAAGGCCGTGCTTCAGTGGTCGGGATGTAATTCCATGGCCCCTGTTAGTGGGTGACCATGGTGGTGCCCCATCTATATAGTCTGGTAAGGATTCAAGGTAAGGTTGCATCTTGACACTCTAAGGAGTCAGTTAGTCTCACTTAGAGCGGACGGATTCCTGTGGTGAGAGTAGTAGGAGGCCTGAAATTCATTAAGGGCTAACCTTGTGGTGAGGGAAATTGATTCATTGTAACACATGTAACACATAGCTCGGGGGTGAGCAGCTCGGTGGTGAGCAGAGGTATCCACCACAAGTGCAAGCATCCGCTGAATCCGACCAGGTTATATGTATCCGGATGAGTCGAGTCGTGTCTTAGTGTATTGATTGAAAGGTCATAACATGCTTGAGTGGTATATGTACATTGGACTATGAAAATATATTTGATTGCATGATAACAATTTTGTTGGCTCTAGCTTACCCTTTCCATGTTGGTTGCTTTGTATGTTGCTCTTTTACCTTTGCGATGATCATCAATTTATTGATGGGAGCAGATGTGAGAGGTACCCGTGGTCAACAGGGGAGAGACGATTCCGCTGCTTAGTCTTCTTGAGCTGGACTTCCTGTTCTTCCTGGGCTTTCTTTAGGGCTACGGCCCATGTACTTGACTGTTCTTAAGTTTCTTTACGATTCCAGTAAACTGTATGACTTGTTTCCTTTTTGGGCATTGTGGTGTGCCTTGGATTGTAAGGAGTTATGATTAAACTCCATGACTGCACTGTTATATTATAATTGTGTGACGCTTCTTTTAATTATGTTTATTAATTAAATGGGACGTTAGAATTTACAATAATAACTAATTTTTAACATTGAAAGATATTTTTTAAAATGACAATATTTTCTAAAAGTTAATTTAAATAAAAAAGATATAAAGTCACAAAATTATTGATCAGAGAATTTTCTCTTTTCAAATGCAGATTTAAACGGAATGTGAACTTAAAAGAATACGGTCTTAACTTAGTGCGGACTTAAAAGGAATGTTTATTATATTTCAATTTATAATTTAAACAAAATCATATCCATTTTTTAATCTTAATCATTCAATAAAAGTAATAATAATATTTATGACTCCATACGTCATATCTTTCGATATATTTTTGTCTGTTTATATATGCATGTGTTTCTATTTACAAATTTTAACATTAACGTGTTATTTTTATTTTGTACGTATCTTGTAATATGTCTATATTTTACTTTAAAAGAGAGCCTAATCATTTTATTTTAATATAAACATCACTAATAAATTATTGAATCAATTCTATAATTTAATAGAAACAAATTTATATCCTAATATTATTGGGTAATCTTAATATTACCATTTTAAACAAAAAAATAAATTGTTTGTACGCATCAATAATTAGTTATTATAAATTCAATATCTACGTCGATAACAACATTTGCATGTATTTTTGTTTAAAATTTTTAACATCAATTCATGTTACTCTAATTTTATTTTTAATAGGGACCATATCTAACAATTTGTTTGCATTTTTTTCATTTTTTTTAAGTTGATTATTCATGTGTGGACAATATTTTTTGTTGTACGGAATCAAAGTTCACACTATACCTACATCTTATTTTAACAACCGATATGTACATATGTATCTCATTCTAATATAATATATAACTAACCACTTTATCGGTAAAATTTCATCCTATAACAATATTGTTTTACTACAAATCACTAATAAATTATTATGTAAATTTTACAATTTAATACAAATAAATTCACATCCAATTTCATAATTAAAAAACAAAATTGTGTACACATCAAATAATTGATTGATAATCAATATCTACGTTGATAACAATATTTAATATATTTTATTTTAATTTTAACTTTGAATTCATGTAAAATTTTTAATAAAATTATATATTACGATATATTTTCACTTTATTCATATTTGCATGTTATTTTTTATTTAAAATAATTTAAATTTAACTTTATATTTTCTTTTTCAGATTCCAAATGTAACGTCTCATTTAATAAATAGACTTACTTAAATGACACGTCACGCATAAGCAATATTAAAAGCAACGGTTCAGAGTATAACTCACTCCTTAAGAATATTCAAGAATTCCTAAAAGAAAATCCTAGGGCACACCATGATGTCAATACACACAGGATACATAATCCAACAGTAATACAACTAAGATTTAAAACAAGGTAATACATGGGCCATAGCCCTAAGAGAAAATCCAATAAGCGGGATCCAGCCCAGGAGGGCTAAGCAGTAGAGTCATTGTTCCCCTATTGACCGCGAGAACCTCTCACATCTGCTCACATCAATAAATTGATAATTATCGCAAAAGGAGGAGAACCACATACAAGGCAACCAAACAAGCACAAAGGGTAAGCTAGAGTATAAAACAGTTCATCATACGAATACATGCTATTTCACATACCAATGAATATATGTCAACCAATCATGTTATGACTTGCAGACAATACACTGAGACTCAGACTCGACTCATCTGGATACATATAATTTAGTTAGATTCAGTGGATGCTTGCACTTGTGGTGGATTTCGCTGCTCACCTCCGAGCTAAGTGTTATAAAGTTTCAACCCCCACGCACAAGGTTAGCCCTTAATGAATCTCAGGCCTCCTGCTACTCTCACCACAAGAGTCAGTCCGCTCTAAGTGAGACTAACTGACTCCTTAGAGTGTCAGGATGCAACCTTATCTTGAATCCTTACCAAATTATATAGATAGGGCACCACCATGAACTCCCACTAATAGGGATCATGGAATTACGTCCTGACCATTGAAGCACTACCATGGGGTCTCACCTAGAGGCTCATGGAATTACGTACTGACCACATACCAATCATACTCAATCTAACAAGTAATATTTTTCATGCATATAAATCTCATGCCAGCCTTTATAATCAATCCTCATTCATATGCCATATTGGATCCATTCCAACTCATCCTTCCCAAACCATGAATATAGAAGTGTATTTCGTACCGACACCATGCCACTTTGATAACCAACCATCCCATATAAAATCACATGCCAAGATCATACCACACCTATCATTTACAACCCATACACCATACCATGCATGCATAATCATTCTCCTCATACTTTTAATATAACAATTCAAATCAAGAAATTTCCAACCATCCAGGAACAGAGAACAACAAATATTACAGTACCCTCGCCCAACTCCTCGCTCAGGCTTAAGGGTCTCGCTCAGGCGAGAGGGACTATCGCTTAAGCGAGCTCCCTTTGCCTAGGCGAGAGCTCGACAATCTGGAACAGTGGCCATTCACACTAGCTCGCTTAGGCGAGATCTCCTTGCCTGAGCGAGGCATTCTCTCGCTCAAAACAAAGTGGCCCGCCTGAGCGACAGCTCGCGCAGAAGGTCTGGGCGAGCCTCTGCCAGTCTCGCTTAGGCGAGACCTGCTCGCTTGGGCGAGACTATCAGTTCTCGCCAATGTTCGTACCTGCAACAACCATACATTCATGTCCAAAACACATAGCAGAGCATTTTTATGCAATCACAACAACACACACTTCATACCAACTCGAGATAGATAAAAAAAATAAGCAACAAATTATAAAATGCAAGAAACTCTAGCTTCCCTTACCTGGAATGAGCTAGTACAGGACCTTGACACCAACCACGGAGCACAGCAGCTTTAGGAATAGGCTTAGAAGCTGGAAAACAGTGGAACAAATCTTAAGATTGGGCTCACTACGAAACCCTAACTGGAAAAACATGAGAATATACTAAGGGGAAAGTGGTAGGAGTCGAAGAGTAACTTACGCGGGGCAAGAATGAGCTTGAGCGAACTTGACGGAGGCTGAAGATCAAACCCTAGCAGAGCATAGTTTTTGGTGAGGAGAGGAGAGCAAGGCAACTGTTTTCTGAAAGTGAGAAGAGAAGAGTGGGTTATGACAAACTTAGGGTCTGGTTTCCCTTTAGGCCAACCCTAGGCCCAACTGATTTTGGGGGTAGCCCTTTAAAAAATAAGAGTAGCAATGTAATAGCAATGTAAGTGGGCCTTACACCAAAAGTTAATACCTTTCCATACTATTTTTCTTTTAAACTCATTATATCTAAATGTACTTCTATTCAAAATTTTAACACGAGATTTTACTTACTCTTAATTAATTTATCATAAAAAATAATAGTAATTAATTATTTAATTTTTATTTTATTATTTAAATATAATATATGTAATTATAAAAATAAAATATAATGATACAAATTAATAATTTTTTTCCAAATGTAACAATAAAAATAATTTTTTTAATTAATAACAATATTAATTTTTTAATGTAAATTATATAAAAAAAAATAGACCCGAGTAATTATATGATGAAAACTGTTTTGGTACGATGCGCGTAACTGAAGAAAGCGAGACAAGGTTAGAATTGCAATTAAATTATATTAACTGACACCTCCCTTTAAAAGTGCTAAAACATGGGTCAAAAAGTGCCGAAACATTTGTGCCAGTCTTCTACTGTCTTTTCTTTCTCACCTTAACTAAACTCACAGATGGAACCAGAAGAAACCGCCGTTACCGCTGTCGACGGAAGTGGTGATGAGGGACTGCTGTTGTTAGACGGCAGTGATGTCGGCGGTGGCAAGGACAGAGTGAAGGGTCCTTGGTCCCCGGAAGAGGACGCCATTCTGAGTCGTCTCGTTAGCAAGTTCGGCGCCAGAAACTGGAGTCTCATCGCACGGGGGATCAGTGGAAGATCCGGCAAGTCTTGCCGTCTCCGGTGGTGCAACCAGCTCGACCCCTCCGTTAAGCGCAAGCCCTTTACAGGTACGTGATATTGGTACCATGCGTGTGGGTTTGAGTTTGAATTTGAATTTGACTTTGTTTTGGTTTGATTTAATTTTAATGTTTTAGAAATTGACCTTAAGAGTGTAGAGATGGGAATGGTTTGAATTTTCTTAGCGTAATGTTTTGTGTATGATCTTTTGTTCTTATAGTTTGATGGGTTATGTGGTTCTTTTTTGACTTGGACATTTCGATTTGCTGTGTGCATTATTGTTTCTTGATGGATAAATCATACCTTTTTGTCTTCTTGTTATTTCAAGAATTACCATAGAGTCATATTGAGATGGAGATTGGCTGTTATTATTTGCAATAGGGTATAGTTTTTACTCGCAGACTGATGCTGTGCCTGTGAGTTATTAATGGCTGTAAAGTATTTGCTATTCTTGATATTGTGGGAAAATGTGGTTGTTGTAGCCGTAACTGCAGTCGCAAGCAATGGCTCAATGTTGAGAGAAAAACCTTAACATTGCCGCCATGGTTGTGGCTGCAGATTTTTTTTACAACCATAGCGATATGTTTTCTTTTTATTTAATAATTTTCCTTTAAAGGCCAAATTCTTGAAATGTTAGATTATTTGATCAACGCAAGGCCTGTGTATATATTCCTATGATTTAAAGAGTTAGCTAAAATGATGCCCCATCAAGTTAAATGAATAAATTTATGTCTAGGAACCTTAGCTCAGGTAGTACCATTCTTTTTGGAAACTACACCTTAAATGTGAGAAAATTTATAGATTAAAGAGAAGCAGCACTTCTTGTAATGGTTTACTGAGTCACAAATGGAGACCAAAGTAGTGAACCATCCTTCCAAGGTACCCGTTATACAACTGATCTGTTGCTGGATTTTCCAGAATTAATGAATATGGATGCTTTCTCTTGTACCAGAGCCAAGACCACGATCTTATCAACTTTAGCAGCCCAATCAATTGTGTTACAATAACTAGCTATTCTCTGGGACCCATCAATGTCAACTGCTCAGAGTTCAACCATGTTGGCTTTTCTATGGGCTAGTAATTGGGGAACTGAGATGGGAAGATATCCACACACCCCATCCTTACCACTTGTTTTGCCCCTTCTCACCAAGATTACAAAATCCTGCATTCATCAGTAAATCCATTTGCCATAAGGTAGCAAATCTTTTGTAGAAGCTTCAGAAACGACTTCTTTAGAACCTTTGAGCTGTTACCGGTATCAAATTTATCTACATCTGATGTTCATGAGTGTGAGTTGATAGTAGGAACTGGATCAGAATCATAAAGAAATCTGCCTTTACTGGAAAAGAATAGGGGAAAAGACAACAGAATTTTGAGGATCTGCACCTCCCAATGCCCAAATACCCAAACTCTTCTCAATTGACAAGACGCCTCTTTTTCCACCTATCTTATTAATAGGAATTGTGCTTTATTTGTCTATTTATCCCTGTCACAACTAACTAACCAATAGAGCAGATTGACAATAAAATATTGTTCAACTGACGAACCTTCAGATTTGGTTTCATCTGTGGTACTTTCAAGAAATTCTCAACTTGGGCTTCCGCCATGAATGTTGGGAAATTCAATCTTTTTGGCCCAAGATTTTTTACTCATCTCAGAAGGGCTCATAAGTGTCTTACTGTTATGATTCTGTTTTCTCCTCATTCAATCTTTTTATGTCTTGTGAGTGGGTTGTCCATTGTCTTACTCCTTGAAGCGTATGTTCTATTTCTTCATTCAGTCTCACCAATAGTGGAATTCCTTCATTACCAACCATCTTTGTCTGAATCTTTGCCGAATTAAAGGACACGAGAAGTAATTTGTAATAATTGATTCACTCCATGAATAGCTTCCCATTGTTCTTCAAGGCTTCCATTCTGTTTTCCATGTCATCCTCAAGTATGTTGCTTGCATACAGGTCTATTTTATGGTTTTTTAAGAGATAAAGGGTATGGTACACCTTTAGAAAAATGTGTTATAGAATCTGGATCAGAAAACTCTAAAGGGAAGGAACTCTCAGATGGAAAAATGAGAATTCTGTACAGAACATGCAGTGTACAAAAGTTTACAAATACAATCACTAAGACTTCGACGGTCCAGATCCTCCCACTAACAATCATGTTTTCTCCGTGTCCCCCCAAAGACTTGAAAACGGACACATATATATATATACCTAGCTTCCCCACACAACAATTATATAACCACTAATAGGTTTCTCAGCTGCTTGAATTAAAGCAATTAGCTGTATTTTTTTTCCCTGATTTCTTCTTTCATAGACCTTCGTAATAGAAGGTCGTATCCTAACAATGTGCATATAGAAATAATAGAATTTTATATGAAAATAACTACATTAACAAAACTCTACTCCTCATGACTTACTAATCATGGGTGTAAATCTCAAAGGCGAATTTTCCTTATATTTAACCTACGTTCTCCTTGCTGACACTAGATCATAGACATATCTTTTTTTAAAAAAAAAAGAACAAATAGGCTTTCGCTTGTTGGTGTTTGAGGAGAATAGATGTATGGATTTCAACACTTGGTTTAAGGAAGACTATTTCCTATATTTGAACTCATAATTACGTTTGCAGCACCAAGGCTCACTCACCTACAAAATAATATACTGATAAATATTTGTAGAACAAAATAAACTATGGATGAGAATGCCTACTTTTTTGTTGAGATACCCAACATACATTGGCCTCCATTCATTATGTGTTTGGAAGAAATATTAGCAACACTCTAAAGAGACCGTTAAAGACTATAATATGATACTCTTTCAAATACTCTCTCTTATTCATTTACATTTGATTGGACCAACCCAAATCAAGAGAGTCACTAGGAACCGATTTATAGAAACAAGAAGCGTGAGATATGTGACAACAATATTTGCGATAGCAAATTACTAACTCAATGGAGAGAGGGCCCTCCAACTCGATCATGAAATCAATGTTGAGTCAACTATCATCGAGAGAGGCATCATGAAAGGAGCCAATACCTTTTATATATAGGTTGTGGAAATGCCCTTTTTGTGGGTTTCCTTCCAAACCTATGCTTCGTTCCAAACCTATGCCTGTTGTAACATCTCAACAATTCAATAAAGAAAGTAAGGGCTTCAAAGCTTAACATGTACAAAATGAAAACTTCATTTTTAATGTTGCTAGAATTTTTATAGAAGTCTTTCATTTGCTTCTCTCATGATGGAGGTTTTATTTTCCCGTAATGTATCCTAATTTTCTGAAGAAGAAGTAATGACAATATTCAAAGAATAAGCATCAACTAACTTTATGCAAGCAACTGACAAAGGATGCAACCAATATCTAGAATGATTGATTGTAATGCATCTATTGTTGGTTTGTTAAGTATGTTGTCAAACCCTAGGGCTCAACCCTTGTCAAGCAGTGGTAACTGCCAATGACACAAACACTCTACTAGATTGACATTGACATGGAGATACGAAACTAGTGGAGTGAATGAGATTGGATACTATAATAGTCTTTAGCCATAAATGAATGATATGAGTTGTTGTGCATATTGGCGGTGCAATGTTGTAGCTACATGTTAAGTGATAAGGATCAAGTTATGTTTAGCTTGGAATGTATTAGATGGAAAGCTCATTTTATGTCTTAAGATGCATTCATGGATGTTTGCCACTTAATAGGAATTTAATTGATGATATAACTATAAAGGTTTACCTCCAGAAAAAGAACATGACTATATAAGCAAGTGAAAGAATGGCATAGTAGAGACATAGTCGAAATTGGCTGAATAAAATAAGTAGAAAAAGTAGAATTAGAAGCTAACAAGTTAAACGAAACGGAAAAGGTGGAGGAGACTTATGGAAATGGAAGAAGAGATCCACTCAAAGATGGAGAGAGCTTCATCCTCATGATAAGCTTCAGGAAGAATCATCACTCGACACTTAGGAACCAATATAAGACTCCAATGAAAGTTGATAATACTCACAAAAGCAAGCTTTCAAGAATTTCTCTAATTCTCATATATTCTAAAGTAACTTGTTCAAGCGAGGGAGTAGTTATATATAGCCACCCATAACCACCCTTAGCCATGAATTTAGTGCACAAAGAGGAGGAAAAATTAAATTTTAAAATTCAAAACCTAGATTTAGATCAATGGCTGAGATGAATGCTTCTCATGCTTGATTGACTTCAAAATGCTCCTTGTGTCCTTGTCTTCCAATGCCCACACCCCAAAGCTTTATTGGGTTTAATAGACTCCCATACAAAATTACTATATGCAACTACTTTACACATGAAAGAAAATGCAATGTAAGTAAATTCTATATCTAAAAATAACAATCAAAGTAAATTCTATTTTACAAACAAGCATTTTATCTATTTAAAGATAATAAAAATCATTTGCATCCATGCATACTCATCACGAAGGGTCATGCCTGGGGAGTATCTTTGCAAGTGTTGGAGATCTCATATCATCTAGAGATATGATTAAGTCAACTTTCATAGGATAATATTTAGAGTCTTTCCTTGCAAGATTTGTAGCACCTATCGTTCCACCCTCTATCAGTATGAGGGAGTGTGTTGAAGATCCCATATCATCTAGAGATATTGTTAGGAAGGAAAATAATAATAGTGGAATGTGTGTTATATAAGGAAATTTAGAAATGAAAGGTAGTTATGCAATTAGTTGTTTTGTGGAAGAGACTCTCTAAGAAAGTCTATAAATAGTTTCCTTGTCACCAAAGTCAAAGATTTTCAATACCAAAAAGATAACCCCCTAACACTTCCCAAAGGGAAACTATATATAGACTTTATGAGAAAGTCTCTCTCCCAAACAACTAACCGCATAATCACTTTTATTTCTAAATTCCCTCCTACAATATACATTCCTCTCTCAAAATTTTCTTTCCTAACAATACCCACTGTTGTCGAAACAACCTTGTCCCCAAGGTTGAATTCTAAAAATTGAACTTTAATGGCAGAAGTGTTTTCCCACATGGCTGCCTTGGACCCACCTCTTACCATTACACCAACACTTGTTGAGGTGACTCTGGTGCTTCCTCATCCATAGTCGTCTTTCCCGGCTGGTGTATGCATGGATGATGAGAACCTTTTCATTGTTGTTTTGCATTGGTGTATGCATGGATGATGAGAACCTTTTCATTGTTGTTTTGCATTTTCTTTTATTAGTATTTTGTATTTAGGGTTTAAACCTTGCTTAGTGGAACTTTTTATTTTTAGGTTAGTTGACCCTCCACTATAAATAGGGGGTTGACCTTCGTTGTAAAGGCAAATTTGGAATATACATGAGAGGCATTGTTGAGTGATTCTCTTGTGTATGTGTGTATGAGTCTTATCTTGAGCAAAGGCCTGGAGTGGTGACTCCTCCACTTATCTCATGGAGCCTATCAAGTGACGTGGAGAGGAGCACAAATTTCCATTTCTAATGTGTTTCTTCACTTATCTCATGAGAGAAGTGAGTGGCGTGATGAATGAAGATGCATTCACTTATCCTAGAAATTCGGGTGGCGTGAAGTTTTCACTTATCTCGGATGGTTGTTTGAGTGGTGTGATGAAGACAATATATCCATTTATCTTGGCGGAACCCCAAGTGGCATGGCAGCTCCCATTGTCGTTTCCATTCCATGGTTCATCAACCCGTGTCCTCCATCTTCCTTTTACACATAGGGTTTTTAGTTCAAATAAGGCATTTCGTCAAACAGTTAGCGTGCGTGTCGTCTTCCTAGAAGCAGCTCGCATCGCCAGTACACATCTAGCCAAAGATGGTGGACATTTAAAAGTGTTTTTTGATACCGGTATAACATCACAACTTTGTGGTTCAAAATAGCATTCAAATCTTCTAACTCTGATTGTTGAGTAAGATGAATCTCCTCTAGCAAAACCGAGCGACCTTCCTTTAGAGCCACTTTAAATAAGGAGAATAAGTAGAGGTAGTGGAGCATGTACTGTTGAAGAAAAAAACAAAATTAATTTAGCTTTGAGTTAGTGGAACAGTCACAAGAATTAGTGGGATAACTTGTGGAATTAATGGGACAAATGTTGCATTTAGGGAACAAAGGTTAGTGGGCAACTGCTGTAGTTAGTGGAGCATTTTTGCTTATTATTTTCATCACACCTTGTCGGGTTACAACTGTTTTTACTAAATTTGGGTATCTTTTAATCTGGACCTGCTGATGTTGAGTGTTGAAACTCATGGTTAAAGTCTTCCAATTCACCTTAAGATCTACAAGGGAGGCCAACCAGGTTACCCCTAAAATTAAATCAACCTGTCCTAGGCCAAAGAGGAGAAAGGTCTCTTTAACAACATAATTTTCCAGTTGTACTACCTCTCTGTAATACCCACTCGTTGTTTCTTCTGCCCATCACCTCATCACGCACAATAGGATGGAGTCATTTCTACTTGCAAACCAAGAAGAGTTACCAGATTCGATGTGACCAAATTATGACTTGCTCCACTATCAATCAATATGGGATTGAGTCAAACCCCAAACTGAAAAAAGAGAAAGTTTCGTATGCTGATATTCAAAGTCAATGACTTCTTCTTCAGCATTTTCTAGATACTCCCCTATCTCATTTCTCTACACTCCTACTTCTCTATACCACTCTTCTTTCAAGATAATGACCCCAAATTCTTCTTTGGACAACGATGTCTTGGATTATATGCCTCTCCATAATGAAAATACCTTCTTTCCTCTCTTCTTTTGACATCTTCATGGTAAGGAAGACTTCTTGATCCTCTGTTCCTTGCTCCTCCGACTAAGTTTCCTCCCATGTTTGAGCCGTAATTCGTCCCATTCCCCTCTCTTCTTGGTTGCTGCCACTGCTGGAAGTCACTTGCGAGATTCCTGTTCCTTTAAAAGGCTTCGTTTGTGACACTATTTTAGACCCTCCTTGATACTAGAAATTGGAATAAGTATTCCGGTAAGACATCCCTCCACCTGTTCTAATTTATTTCATTGCATCCTTTACATCAAGTGTGTTGAATATTGAGAAAAACTGTATAGAATTAATCTCTCCTGTGTCTAAAATACACATAGGATGAATGTATTTATAATAAAGAGTGATACAAGTATATATGGTAACCAACCAAACATAAATATGGTAAATAGAAGATATTGTAATAAACAATATCAACGATATCTACCAATATCTACCAATATCAAACAGTGTCTAGCTGGTGCATATAAGTCGTATGTACCAAGCTTGTTACAAATATAATCAATTCTCGATCCCCTTAAAGACTTAGTTTATTAATAGTTTCCCTTTAGGAGGTGGTAAGGGTCTTCTTTTTAGGCACTAAGAGTCTTTACTGTTGTGATAGGGAATACCCTGTGTCAATGTTATCAAATTTCGGCCATGGCGGCGCCATGGCGGAAATCGGTTGCGGTTTCCCGACCTACCGCCACAACATGACGGAGGCGAAGCGGGTTTCCTGTGGCGGCTCGTGGCGGCCGCTTTTCGCATGGCGGCTGGCGGTGGCGAA
>Ga0214544_1003668_pt1 | contig 31465 bp, 14 predicted proteins | sample CNSS3metaG_FD_160074 | JGI IMG/M metagenome (GOLD analysis project Ga0214544, IMG submission 160074) | Root nodule microbial communities from cowpea collected in UCLA plant growth center, Los Angeles, California, USA - CNSS3 | ecosystem: Host-associated > Plants > Roots > Nodule | place: USA...
TATAAAAAAAAAAAAAATATATTATTTTATATATATATATATATATATATATATATATATATATATATATATATATATATATATATAACAAAACGGATAAATGTGATCCGTTTTAATCCATTATTATCAAAAATGAGGTGGACTTGACTAAATTATAAATGGGATTTGAATTTGTGACCAGAATTTAGCACTAATATTTTTTTTAATTATGATTATATATGAAGATTAAAAACATATTAGTCATGTGTATTTTTTAAATTTTTAATGGATTAACTAATATTTTTAAGTGGAAAAATTAAAATATTTATTATATTTATATGTGAAATTATTTTATTATAATCATAATTGAAACTTAAACTTATAAATGTTAATCATTTAAGTTATATATTTATTAACATTTTATAAATGATATAATATAAAAAAGTTAACCTCTTAAATTCTTTTTTTTTTTAACTTTTAATTTGAAAAAAAACGGATGAATATGATCATTCATTCTATCCTTCTTTTGACATGTTAATTTATTAAACTAAGTGAATCGGTTTAAACTCAACATGTATAAAAATTTTAACTTGATTCTTCGAATTTTGGAGAGTTCATTCATGTGTTATTACCTGTTTTATCACCGTTAACTTTAATATCATGTTAAATTTGATATGTGAATATAAAATGAAAAATTAATCAAATAATGAGGGCGAAAGTTAATTTTTTTTATCCTTTTTTATTCACCATTGGTGACATTATAAGGTAATTTTGGATTTAGTTTTTTAATTTAATTATTTACGGCAGTGGGTATTTTTCAATTTTCAATTAAGATCACATTGCATATACATTATAAGCAAAACATCCATCATCTCCCTTATTTCTCATATTTTCACATTCCTTTCATTCATTTTATTGATGCATCTTACCTTTCTTCTCTATCATTTGCATTACAAGTTCACTATTCAAAATTTAAACAGTCATAAAATTAAACATAAATTACTAAGCATGCTTTCAAGTATCATACAAGCATAAAAAGAGGCTTAACAACTACTATAGAATGTAATCACTTATAAATTACATAATTATTGTGGACATTATGCCAGTAATACATAGGGTGTAATCTTTTTTTCTTTTAGCTTTTGTCTGATAACTTGTTTTAATTATTCGATGAAAATTTTAATTAAAGTTATGTCTTAAAAAATTCAGAATTTATCAGAAAACTAATTCAAACATTTTAACATAAGATATTATATATTTTGATTTTGCTATTATTACAATATTTTTTGCATAAATATTTGTTTTCAGTCGTTCCTATTTCATGTAATTAGTAAAGAAAAATAAATAAAATTAATTATCTATGCAACAATTAAATGTAAAAAGTGTAATATTTTTTACATGTAGGTAGAAAATACAAAATTATAATCATTATATGTCTGATCTACCTGAATGTGGAATTTGAATTTTATGTTGAATTTTTGTGTGCTGTTTTAAACACACTGATGGACATTTTGATATTTTAAATTATGTTAAAAAGAAATTTAATATATCAATATTATTATATATATTTAATACTCACAGGGAAAAGAAAAAACACAGAAGAGAATCCAGATTCCTAGATGTGTCTCACTTGAAGTAACCTTTGCACAGCCTATCACTATGAGCACGTGGATAAGATTCCCGTGGCACATGTTTGTATTTCACACGTGTGGACAAGAAGGTTGGCCATTAAGCCTCAGATAGATGTATTCCAAATAATAATAATATATAATAAAGTTACACTTTGAATCAATCTTTTTGTCTTTTCTTTCAAATGATATGATTCATATCCTCATTTGTTGATTAATAACAATAATTTGAAAATCATGAAGATATGCACAGAGTAGCTAAATTGTTTTCTTAATCAACTATGTTATAGTAATTATTCTGCACTAGAATCAGAAATTAGCACAGTAAAGAAAGAGACTTGAGAGTAGCATAATCCAATTCAAGTTGGAGTTTGAGTAAAAGAATTCACAAACAGCATGGCCGAAATCAAAGGCGAACACAGCCTCAATGTTTCCGAAGCGCTTCCTCTTTCAGACACAAAGCTGCCTAAATCAAAGCGTGTCGCGTCGCTAGACATCTTTCGCGGCCTCACTGTTGCGGTGCTTCTCTCTTCTTTCTTAATTTTGCAGTTCAACTGTGTTTTTAGAACATTATAGAGATTGCTAAGGTTATGAACTGTTATAAATGAAAGCCTATGAAAATTGCTATAAAAATAGGAATAATATGAAGAATGCTTTGGGATTAGAGTCTATTATAGAGAACTGGTATTGGTCACTTGTTCAATTACTTACTTGGTTACTTATTGTGTTTCTTTTTCATTTATATTGTTAGTATATTGAATGGTATATAAGAAAAACAAAACCGATAAAAGTGAAAAAGTCGAATGGCATATAAGAAAAACAAGACCATAAACATTAAAGATTGAAGTTTCAGGTTTGAAGTAGTATATATGAGTTGTTTTTCCTTCGTTCAGTGTTATCATGTATCATTTTGCTTATTTTTTTAGACGTGTATATCGTTATGATTTCGCTTTAACATGTTCTGAATCTATGTGATGTAGTTAATGATCTTGGTTGATGATGCCGGAGGGCAATGGCCTATGATTGGCCATGCGCCGTGGAATGGCTGCAACCTTGCTGATTTTGTGATGCCTTTCTTTTTGTTCATTGTGGGGATGGCCATTCCTCTGGCTCTCAAGGTTAGCTCCGAATGAGAAAATAGGTGTCTATGAATGCTTCAAGCGTTAGTTTCTATGTTTCTTCTTTTTGATTCAAACCAGCCCTTTGTTGATGCTTCCATTTATCTACAGAGAATACCAAATAGAGTTGTAGCTGTAAAAAAGGTTGTGGTTAGAACACTCAAACTCCTCTTCTGGGGATTGCTCTTGCAAGGTTAGTTTTTCTCATGCATTTCCTTTTACCCTCCTTTTTCAAATCAGCATAACTAAATAGTTCCACTGTTCAGGAGGGGGTGAGAAAAGGAATCGGGAACTTCTTATTTGATGTTACATACACTTCGCTGAAATATGCTCGATCTTTTGAAAGTTATTCTTCTATAATGTGCAATACTAATTGAATCTAGATTTCATTTTAGCAAATCTAATTCTGGTAACATCTAAGCCATGCCTTGTTTTTGTATGATGGATGACCTCAATGATGAAGGTGGTTTCTCTCATGCTCCGGATAATCTAACATATGGTGTTGACATGAAACACATAAGGTGGTGTGGCATTCTTCAGGTGATTTTGAGATAAGGAAAATAATTCTTTGACAACTAAATTTTGACGACTTTATCTTACAATCTGAGATGGTATCTGTTCTTAAGGGACCAAGTTGTACTCCACATCTGGTGTTGGGTTGTCAGTTGGGTATCTTCTTACTCCGATGAAGCTCCGATGTCAGTACAGGGGTGCCTGCAAAAGACACTCTGATGCTTAAGTTAGCACTGATGATGTCAGAGATTTAGAAAATATTTTAATGCGTATACTCCTTTTTACCTGTGGGTCCTACCTGGAGTGGGCCTTTGGGCCCAAATACCTCTTTTGGTTGTTTCTGGATCTAGTGGCGATGGGTGAAATTACTAAGAAGTTCCTCGAGAATCACTGGCAAGCGGTTGTGGGTCACGAATGCTGGATACCGCATACTCTGAAGGGTGTTCATAGTATGCAGTACCCAGTAAGCGATCATGTGGATCTGAATGGCTGGGTACTTCTTGGTCGCTTAGTCGTTTGGGTGACTATGGCTGGTTATGGGCTACTTGTTCTATACTCTGAGGGCTCTTTGGCACAAAGTAGGCGGCCTAAGGGTGTTGTTAGTGGTTGCATACTATGTAATAAGGGAATCCTCAGTACAGAGTATGCGGCCTAGGGGGTTGCTAGCGGCTGCATACTATACTGAGGGAATACTTAGTACGGAGTACGCGGTCCAAGGGTTTGCTAGTGGCTACATACTATACTGAGGGGATACTCAATACGGAGTATGCGGCCCAAGGGTTTGCTAGTGGCTGCATACTATACTGAGGGGATACTCAGTACAGAGTATACGACACAGGGAGTTGCTAGTTGGCCGTGTATTATATGTGTGCCTTATAGTTGAGAATAGGTGGCCTGGGCAGGTTGCTCACTTGGCCGCATACCGTATACTATGCGCATTTGCCCTTGGTTCGTGGTATGGTTGGGGTAGTTGGGACAGGATCTTCTAAGTAACTTCTCATTTTTCCATTTTTTCATTTTTCTATATTCCAAAATTACTTAGAAGATGTCACTCCAGATTGTAAGAGAAAGTTGTCAAACTTTAGTTGTAAAAACATCATTGTCCCTTTGATACTGTTTTCCAGCACATTTTCATTAGAGTATATTTTAGCTGATAAGTCTAAGTACAAAAAGAATAACACTTGTGTTTGAACCATTCTAGAGAATTGCTCTGGCATATTTGGTTGTGGCACTAGTGGAGATATTTTCAAGAAGTGCAGAAGATAGAGATCCAGAACCCACCCAACTCTCAATATTCAAGTTGTACTATTGGCATTGGTTAGTGTGTGAAAGTATGGTTCTGGTTAATTGATAATATTATATGCTTTTGAACATTTATTTGTTAAAATTTCAGGCTAGTGGGGGCTTGCATACTTGCTGTTTACTTGGCTTTACTATATGGAATGTATGTTCCGGACTGGCAATTCACTGTCCATAACCCAGACAGCATATACAATGGGACAACTTTTACTGTAAGCTTCCCGTTGGTTGTCTCTCATACTCTCAAACACTATTGATACTCTCTCTGTACACAAAAACACATGAAGTGGGAATATCAATAAAGTAGTATTTGGTTTTAAATCCTGGTGATGATCTCACTTGAGCTCATGTTAAACACCAGTGTGGACTGTATTATGGTTTTTGCATTAAATGAGTTTTTTTGTTTCATTCTTGCTAGTTTTTAACATATTTACAGTTTTCTTTCTGTAAAAATAAGTATTAGACACCGACACACACAACAATTATTGGTAAAATGTGTAAAATGTCCAATTTGAAACACATTTTTTAGTCTCGAACATAATTTTGACATGGTTCCAACATAATATTAATAACTACGGATACAGTGGTTTTCTGAAAAACTTATGAACTTGTAAATTTGTTACATAAGTTTTTATTATGATTATAGAAATAAGGAACAAATCTGATATGATGACTACTTTTCACTTTTTGAATATTAGATATATATATTAGATTATTTTTTTATTAGCTGATAATTTGTTTGGATTATTATATTTGACTAATCTTATTTATAGATGATTTTGAGTATTTAAATACATAATGATCTAATATATTGATTTGTGTCCTTATGTCCTACATTTCGGAGATTAAAAGTGTCGAAGTGTCCATATCTGTGTTAGTATATGTGCTACTTACTGTATTTCTAAATTTTTCTCTGCTCTGGCTAATTTGTTTTCTCTGTCAATCTTAGGTGACCTGTGGTGTCAGGGGAAAACTCGATCCCCCTTGTAATGTTGTGGGATATATTGACAGAGAGGTGCTTGGAATCAACCACATGTATAAGCGTCCAGCGTGGAGAAGATCTGAAGTGTGTTGCTATCTTCTACTCTAAAATTGAAAGACTTGCTCTATGTCTGTAGGAATTTTCAGACACTAATTGCCTTTTGAGTGCTGCAGGCTTGCACAGAGAAATCCCCATATGAAGGACCTTTTAAAAGAAGTGCACCTTCATGGTGTTATGCTCCTTTTGAGCCAGAAGGACTTTTAAGGTCTGTTTGTGATCTCCAAACCCTCTTAGTGTGTATCTTTGTTTAGCTGAACTCACAAACATCCTATAAACAGACTTCAATCAGTTCTTGACAACGTTAGCTTTGTTTTATTTGAAATAGATGCTGTCATTATATGTGATTAAATAATTGAAAATGACACTCATATTAGTAAGAAAGAGTTGAGAACTTCCATATTCACTCTTCCTTTGTTCAACTTCAGCAGCTTGGTTAGCGCAAGCCACTTGATTTTTTCTCAAAATTTTGAAAATCTCAGTGACCCTTTTGAGGACTGTGTAAGATAATGAATTCACCTTTGTATGTGTAACTTGTTCTGCGGATCCTAATAGCAAAGTAGGTGTAACTGCAGCTCAATATCTGCTATTCTCTCCACAATCATTGGATTGCATTTTGGACATGTACTCGTACACTTACAGGTGAAGCCTTTTCACTCGAAGTAAAAAGTGCTTGAAAATTACAATCCTTTAACACATGCTTACTCCTTCAATTTTGTGACTTTAGGATCACTCTTCTAGGTTGAAGCACTGGATTCTCGTTGGCTTAACACTCCTTGGTTCAGGACTTATTCTTCACTTCACTCATGGTGTGAATTCTTAACTCAGTGTTGACTAAAACTTACCATGGAACTATTAGTTGCTTACTTTGATTTCACCCCTGCCTTCCATTTGTTGCAGCCATTCCTTTGAATAAACAGTTGTACACACTAAGCTATGTTTGTGTGACATCTGGAGCAGCAGCATTAGTTTTTTCAGCCTTCTACATTGTGGTATTTTATTCGTAATACTAGAAATTGTGCCTTTCTTCTATTAAGGTCTTCTTCTAGTTTCTTTTTCAGTTCAGGTTTACCCCTTTGATTAATGTCACACATTTCTCATATGGACGGATTTAGCATTATCCTTGCAGGTTGATATTTGGGGTTTGACATTGTTGTTCTTGCCTTTGAAATGGATTGGTATGAATGCCATGCTTGTTTATGTCATGGCAGCTGAAGGAATCTTCGCAGGATTCATCAATGGGTGGTACTATGATGACCCTCATAATACACTGGTAAATTCACATCCTCATAATGTCTTTTAGTTAAACCTCCATTTATTTGATAATTTCTGTAATTTTCTTTCGTATATTCGAATTTGATGAGGTTGTAACTTTTTCGACAGACTTATTGGATACAAAAGCATGTCTTCATTAATGTTTGGCATTCGAAGAGAGTAGGAATCCTGTTGTATGTTATCTTTGCGGAGATCCTATTCTGGGCCTTTGTTGCAGGCATTTTGCACCGATTGGGTATATATTGGAAGCTTTGAATTTCTTTTTTGTTTTTCTCAAAATCTGTTGCTATTATTATTATTATTTTACTGGGTGTCTGCGTAATTGTTGTATATTGTATTTGATGAATGACTGAAGAGCCATTTCAACTTGGAAACTTGTGTGTTGTTATCATTGATACAATAATTTGACTAAAAATTGTATATGACAAACTATTGAGATAAAACTCAAGTGCAGTTACTCATCTTATAATCTCCCAATCAAAATTATACTCTAATTTCATTGATGTCATTGCTTGAACTTTTAAGTTGTTTGGATTAGGTAAGGCAATTTCCTTTACAATTAGAATTGTGGTGATTTAACTCTATTTTTTTTTTAACGGAATCATCAATTTGTCCCATGATTAATTTGTTGTTTGATACGGACAAAATAGAAAATTGTAACCATAAATCAAATTAGTTGGTGTGATGTGACACTGTTAGAAAGACAAGGTTGGTATCTGCGTGGCATCCAACTAGGCACACCCACATGTGGCCCATGGAACCAAACTAGCTTAAAATTGGAGTAACCACTTAGACGCAATTGACACCTCCCTCTTTTTCTTTGATTTGTCCATTTAAAAATCATTCTTCACCTGTCTTCTTAATTTGCATGTTTTCTATAAGATGAGCTAAGTGAAGAAATTTTCTAAAATATAATAATTGTGTCTAAACATACCACATAGATCCAAAATACATAACACAACTATATATTAATATATGTTAATATTTAATGAACTTATAATCTAATTCATCATAGAGAAGAACGTGGGAGTTTGGCATTGAAAATATGTAATATTTTAAATGTGAATGATCTTATTATCAGAAATAGTGCAAGTGAGTTAAAAAGTTTCACATTGAATAGAATAGACAAAGTTAAACACTACGTAAGAATAAAGACTCATAACACTATTGTATTAAGGTTTAGGATAAAAATAGTATCAAATACCTTATGGTTGATTTTTTTTTTCTTGTATGAAAATATATCAGATAAATCGTTATCCAAAATCTTACTAATCAATATCTCTTCTTTTAAAAATGTATAAAATATAAAAATATATTTTTTTATCAAAAAATACTCGTGATATACGTATAATTTGTAATTTTTTAATAAAACATCTTGAAATACTAAGTTTTAAAATAAATTATTTATATTTTGTTCAATTTTCTCACAAAATTTTAAAAAAATTAACTTTTAAAAATGTTATTTATGTTTCGTTCAAATTTCTTATTTATTATTAGTATAAGAGTCAAATTTATATTTAAATTTCATAAGTTTTTAAAAGTTAATTAAATATGTTTTATATCTGAATAATTTAGATGATTTTAATTAAAGTTAACACGTGTCAGTTTCAACCTTACCTTGGGTGTCTTTGTCCAAAATAACATTTAGAATAACTTCAAACTTACATTGGCGGAGTGATAATTATTTGACCATTTATTATACATTAGTTACATTTTAGATATTAATAAATATAGATTGTTATAGAGATATTTTAGAGAAGGAGAACGACAAAAATAAATAAATAAATCAATAAATATATATATATATATATATATATATGAAAAGTTTATAATTTTATTCACAGAAGAAGATTATATAAAAGAATTTATAATTTTCACAATTCTTATAATTTTGTCCACACACAATCGATAGAGAAATACCATTTTAAACGAAAACAAATATACATCACAATAAACAAGAGTGTTATGTTTCAATTTTTGTATATGTCTAAACCATTGTTAATTTTAGTTATTACTCTTAAAAAATACTTTAAAGTTATCAAAATAAATGTGTATAAATATAATTTTTATGCTCTATTTTCAAAATTATATGTTATATAATACACGGTTGCATATCTAATATATAATACTAATATATCTACTCAATAATAACAAGCAAATTTCAAATTTCAAATTAATATATTATAAAAAATACATATTTAACCATTGTAATATTATTATTGGTTTTAATAATAATAATAATAATAATATTATTATTATTATTATTATTATTACTATTATTATTATTATTATTATTATTATTATTATTATTATTATTATTATTATTATTATTATTATTATTATTATTATATATTGCTTCAACATTATTTTTGTTGGACATGTATACATGTCCAAAAGTGTGTGATATTTATGAATAAAGTTTTATAATTTACGAACAATATTACGATGACAATAATTTATAATTTATTATGTTGACACTTCTAATATGTATGATTTTAATTAGGATTCACCTAATATCAATCATATACTTATCACGTTTTAAATATTATTGTACACTTTTTGATATGAATATATAATGTATCATATCTTATTATTTTCAAAATAAATATATAATATCTTATTATTTTTAAAATAAATATATCGTATCTTATTATTTTCGGAATAAACGTATTGGTGTACCATATATGTGTTGTATTTGATACACGTATTGTATTCGTGCATCATAGATTATTAATATTATTATTATTAGTATAATTTACTAATTATATTGTTAATGTATTTTTTATAATTCATTATTTAGCATCTATGATGCACAGATACGATACGTGTATCGGATACGACACGTATTCGATACGTCAATACATTTATTTTTTTAAATAATAGGATACGATACGTGATAGATACGTGATATATGAATAATGAAAAATGTACAATAATCCTGACAAACATAATAAATATATGATTGTTAATGTGTGGATCCAAATTTTCTAATTGGAGACCAATTATTTTGGTAGTCAAAACCTTGTAGCTAATGTTAGTGACCAATTTAAAAATCAATTCATCATTGAAATTATTTTAATTATCAATTTAGAGAACGATTATAATTTTTTGAAACTATTTTAGTTGTCAATTTGGTCACTATATAGTGACTAATTATTTTTTATCACTGAAATTGATCACTATTCAAAAAATTTTATTGTAATGTACTACTACTTTATAAATTAGATACTTCATATTGATAAGTATAGTTAAAGTATCCTAAAGTATCGGACATGATATGTGTCGGATACGGATACGGATACGTGATCGAAGTTGAATTATCGGTGGCATAAATATTAAATATTGAAATTATAACTTTTAAGTTTCATTAATTTCTTATAAAAAAAAATATGCTCCTCATTAATTCTTTTTTTCATATTACCAAAATCTATATTTAAGTATTATCTTCATAAATATTAATGATTATAATAATTACCTAACTTAGAAAAAAAAACTGACATGTGCGGGTTTAATATTAGTTAGTAGAGAAAGACAACTTTAAACTAAAACACATATACCTCATAAAACACAAAACTTTTATATTTCAACTTTTGTATGTGTTTAAACCATTGTTAATTTTAATTATTATTCTTAAAAAAATATTTTAAAGTTAGAAAATAAATGTATATAAATATAATTTTTATGTTCTCTGTTAAAAATTTTAATACATCTTTTTACATATTGTACGAAAAAAAAGTACATAATAGTAAGCAGAATACTTTTTTCTACACATGATTAAATTAGAATATTAAAAAAAGTAAAGCATATAATCATATTAATTTACCTTTTATTTTATTTTTATAATAATAAAAAATAATAATATTATAATTATCAAAGTAAGTGTAAATAAATTTCACAATTTAAGATGATTTTTATTTATTTTATAATTAATTTTTTTCTTATTATAAAGAATTACTTTAATTTAAGAAAATATTTAAGCTTACAACCATGGCCAAATATAAAAGATTAAATTTAAAAATATGTATTGAAAGAATAAAATCAGCAAGTTAATTATTTTATTTTATATAAAAGTAGTTAAAATATATTTTTTTTAAAAATTTTATTTATAGTAGTTATTTAACTTTTAAAAAATTAATTATTGAAAAGGTAAAATTGGATAAAAAATTTAATAACAAAAAAAAGAGTTATTATTATTATAAAAAATAAATATAAATATTTTTTATAATATTATTAGTAATAGTTTTTATTTATTTTTATTATAAAATATTATTTTAGTTTGAATAATGATTAAATTTAGAAAACTTACAAATCAGAAAGAAAAAAAAGTTAAATTTTAAAAGAATCAACTTAAAGACAAAATTGTAAAATAAAAATTATAAAGTATACCAAAATAGAAGTAAAATATTTAATGCACATTAATATAAATTATTAATGTACCTGATGCATATAATGAATACAAAAATGGATTTGGCTACAAATATTAATTACAAATATTAATGTATCATTAATACAATGAGTATAATATGTTCACAAATGTATAAAAGCACCTTAATTTTTGTCTAGGATTACACGGTTTTCTCAATAAAACTAAGTTTTTAGAACAACAGTTAATAAAGCATAATTTGAAAATCTATCTAAATATATGTATAATATATGTATGAAGAAAAAAAAAATAATGATACTAAAATTCTTATTTCTTTTTTAGTCTCATCTTTTTTTGTTTAGTGTGAATTATTTATTAATATACCATTATCTTTTCTTTTGAAAGAATCAATAATTTATACTAAGTCACTTCAAAAAATAAAAGATGAAGGTCAAAAAATAAGAGTCGGAATATAATTATTTTTTTTAAAAAAAAATAAGACTATTGATTTTGGTTAAAACATATTATTATATATAATATACGCAAATATAAATTATTTTTAGTGTTGCAATAAATAGTTGAAACACTATAACAAGTATATATATTAATATTACGCAAAAAAATGATAATATTAAATACATCATAATTTAGATTTAAAATTTGTTATGCGATTTATATGAATATAAATAAATTGAAATTATATATATTTACAAAAAGTTCAATTATTTTGATTTTTTATATTTAATATAATAAATATGGTATTCAATGTTATTAAAAGTCTATTTTATGTAAGATTAAATATGTATTTAGTCATCTAAACGCGTAAAATTTTGATATATTTTAGTTTTTAAACTTTAATTTTGAATCTATATAGTCTTTTTAATCTCTAGTGCTGACATTTGAGTTGTGTATATTGTTTGAATTTAACATGTTCTGACAATGTTAACTGAAAAACACGTTTTGATACATTAAAAAAAGTTTAATGTAGTTAAATTAAAAATTTATATTTATTCATTTTTGGAGTTTATAAAACCAACATGTATTAAAATTTTATGGATAATTCCATTTTCGGGTTGAAAAAATTTAAGGTAGTTAAATTAAAAAAATTATATTTATTCATTTAAAGTTTGTAGAACCAAAATATATTAAAGTTTTATGGATAGTTCCAATTTTGTGTTGATTAAAATCATATTTAACCTTTTTATTTGTAATATATTATATTTAATATTATAATATAATATATTTTTAAATTTAATAAATAAAATTGATATAGGAAAAAAATCAAACATACTACCTTTAAACATCATTTAAAACTAATATTTTTAGTTTTACATCATATATATATATATATAATTATTTTTTGGCAACGAAAGAAAATCACTCAAGTAAACATTGTTCATTTTTAATTAAATATTTTCCGTGATTAAATTCTTGAATTCTTATGAAAAATGTTAAAAGATAGAGAATACTCATACTTTCTTCGTCTTTACAATAATCCACCTACTGAAACCTATACATATCGAGGAAAAAGTGTAGTATTAATTTAATTTATTAATTCTATAAATGCAGGAAAAAGTGTAGTATTAATTAAATTAATTTTTTCTATAAATGCAGGAATTATTATAATTGTAGCATATATAATACAATAAATAGAAATTAGAATTGGTGATTAAGCTGGTGAGCAAAAGTAACGTATAGAGAAAGAAAGGGAGGACGGGTTCAACCATAATTAAATGCAATAGAAAGTAAAAAAGAAATGAATCAAAGTTGTTTTGTTTGGACAACAGTTTTAGAAGTCCAACCACAACATCTAACGGTCCAAGTTTAAGAAACGAAAGGAAAATAAAAAACAAAGAGAAAGAGATTTTGCTTTGCTGCCATCCCAATCTCGTTCCTCAAACTCCAAACCTTCTTCTTCTTCTCCTTTCTCTACTGAACCGAACCAAAAACAAAAACAGAGTTCAGAATTTAGATCTCACCTGTTTAATTGCCTTGCTTGCGAATACAAGTAACATTCCCGTGTCTCCCAATTTCTGTGTGCCTTCAATTGTGTTACAGTGATGTGATGCCATCTTAGGGTTTTTGATTTTGCGATGGGTCTTGGAAACGATGACGATGATGGAGAAACGAAGAAGTCCTTTGGTTCAGTGGCGTGTTCGATTTGCCTTGAGTTTGTTACGGATAGCGGGGATAGATCCTGGGCCACGCTTCAATGCGGACATCAATTTCATCTCGGTATGTGTTATGTAGATTGCGCTGTTTTGTTTTTTAATTATTTCGATTTATCGCTGTTAGAATTGTTGGATTGAAGTTTGAACAATCGAGATCTGAGGTTTTTTCTTTTTCTTTTTTTTTTTTCTGTCGGATGAGAGGATTGAGGATCATCAAATTTTGGTGATGATGTACTCGCAATTGTGTTAACCGTGGTACTGGATTGACCTTTTTTTGTGTATATGATGATTTAGGAGATGTTATTATGATGTTTGATGGGTTGGTGGTAATATTTTATGAGGTTGTTTAGAATAGCTGGATGGTGCTTGCTTGGGTAAGCTGTGGTGGATTGAATTGAATATCTGAAAATAGATTCCTCTGTTGACGGTGGTAAATAAGAGGGTGGGAGAGGGAGAAAGTTTTTTGTGTTTTTTTTTTTTGAAAAGGGTAAAGGGAGCTTGAAGGTGAATCTTTCTCTTATTTTTCTCATTCAATGCCGTGTTTCTCTGGTTGAAATATAATTGCGAACTCCGAATAGTTGTTTTATGAATGAATAGGGATAAGAATATTCCTCAAATTTCATCAATTTTGTTGAATTGCCCAAAGTTAACTCTTTCGGAAGACATTCAATACTCCTCAACTTGGTTGCATAGTTGTCTAAATTAGGCCTAGTTAAATTATACGTATTCCATTAGTATCATTGCAAGTTATCATATTAAACATTGTTAATTATCTGTCCAAAAAATGATACATTGGTTTTGATGAGCTGGGAAAATCTTAATGTTAAATCAAAGTGTCTTCACTCTGACTTGAACCGGTGGCCTATATATAAAACACGCTCACCCCAACAGCCTGTTCTGTGCGGAAAAGTTGGAATGAAATTTCAGGGTTTATACTATTACGTTATTTCAAAACACTTGGTTTTATGGATGCACGTATTTCTTTTAATGCAGTACTGCTTGGTTTCATGTTTTACTGAACTCAATTTTTAACAAGCTGATAGATGCATCTGCACAGCATCATGTCATATTGCTATACTTATTATACTCTTTATATTGTTCAGACTGCATTGGCTCGCACTTCAATGTAAAGGGGGCAATGCAGTGCCCCAATTGTCGTAAGATTGAGAAAGGTCAGTGGCTTTATGCTAATGGAGGTCGATCATATCCAGAATTTAGCATGGACGAATGGTCTCAAGATGAGGATCTATACGATGTTAGCTACTCTGAAATGGTAATAGAAACAGCAAGTGGCCTTATATTTGTTTCTCTATTACGGCATATGCATGTGTTTGTTTGCATTGGCTCATTTTGCAATGAGCCTTAAATTTAGTCCTGCAAACTAGAGTCGATTGCTATTTGTGAAAGTATCAGTCTTAAATGTTTGTTGTATTAGTCAGTGCTACCAAATACTGCTGTCCAGTGGAAAGACGTGGTCTTAGAGGGACATTAATCGCTTATGATCCTAATCTGTATCTACATCTGATCTTCTCTACTGATGTTGAGTAACTTAAGTTGCAAACTAGTCTTAAGTAAATTAGCTTATTTGTTTTTAATCCTATCTAAGATTAGGAAACTGCTAACATGTAATTTGCTATATTTTGTCGAAAAGGTTTACCAGATGTTGTTGTAGAAGGATATTGTATAAGAGCACACATGAGGAGGGAAGGAAAAATTGAATGATGTGTGCATTTCTACTTAAAATTTAAAATATAACATTTCAATGTCTATGACTTGCTTTGAATTTTAACTCCCACTCCTGCTTATTATTTTCCTCCATTATTACTTCCAGTGCATTGTTCTAGCTGATATCGCTTTTATATGTATGTATGTATGTATGTATTTAATCAGTTCTTTTCTTTCCATTTGTATGCAGATAGATAGATTTCATTTACTATGTTAGCTAAACTTTAGTTCTAAATGGTTTTTGCAGTCCTTTGGCGTTCACTGGTGCCCATTTGGAAACTTGGCCCGACTTCCTTCATCTTTTGAGTAGGGTTATGAGTTCACATGCTTACTATTCTGTGTTCTAATTCCCGTTGATGATATTCCTTTGTTCTTTTAAGTGCCTTGCCATGAGAAAACATGCATATGGATTTTTGTGACGGCTGTTTGTAAGATATAGTTGATATTTATTTAGTGTTATGGATACCATTGATTTGTTTTTAGGTCCCACACATGTTATAAAAGGTTAACAAAATGTGCTTAGCTTGGAACCAAATTAGGTTAGTAAAGTTAGATCTCAAATGTGGTTAAAATATTAAAGCCATCAGAATTCTTAAATTCGGATTATATTTTAGAATAATAATTTTGAGAACTTAGAGGGGGATAAATGGATATCTTGAAGCAAGAGTTCAGAATGCAAAGAGAGTAGTAGTAGCATCAGTAGAATTTGAAAAGGTATTTCTAAGTTGCTCCATAAAGTCTTTGTATTCAGTAGGACTTAATTTCCAATTGATCCAGGACAGAACTTCCCATATTGCCTTGTATACGCATTACTTCTAATACGTAGAGATAATTATTTATGAAAAAATTGCATATAGGAATTCTTGATAAAAAAAATATTTCAAGTTGAATTCTTCTAATATTCAAGTTAACATCAGACTTCTCATATCTTCATTAAGTAGAACAAAAATGAGTCTGTATGAAATGAGGCTGGTTTTTAGCTTTATATTTCCCTGGCATTTGAACTATTCTGTCATCTAAAATCTGTAACAATAGTAAAGGGAGTGACGTCATTTGCTCTACTCATTTTGGTAGCCCTTGACTACTCTCCAACCTTTCACTGATCTCTTTCAAACTTCCATGTGTTAAACTTTTTTTTCAGATATCCATGCCACTAGTGCAAAGTATTTACTAGCTTTACTAATATATCATAGATATGACTAACCACCTTTGGTGGAATCTCTTCTCCCAATAATGTTTGTTCAATCCAGAAAGCTCAAACCAAGACTCTAAGGGTTCATTCACAACAATGATTTATTGGTACTATGTTAAATGTTAAAAAGATGTCAAATTTAATATTTTTTCAATAAATTAAAAAAGTTGCAGACAGTACCAACGAAAGATTGGTTTAGAAATTAGAATGTTACTATGGGGTTCCAAAACTGATTTCTGTTCTGTTACTATTTGGAGAAAAATCATGGTGTCTGACAGACATGTTTAAATGGAAGATTGGTTGTGATTGAATAGAATGTTGCAATTGTGGGTGATTTAGAGAAGCAGAATTTGGTGGTGTTAATGCTGCTTCCTCCTAAAAAGAAGTTTTTTTAATAAAATGGTAGCTTATATTCTGCTTTTTATTTTTCCAGGGAAGGGGATTTTTCATCAACTGCATGTAAGATCCTTTCTCTTTTCCTGAACATTAGCGTCCTTTTCGTCAACCTTGCATTTGACATAATTCGTTATCTCATCTTGAACTTTGAGCTGCAGATCATGATATGCTGGGACACCAAGCTATGTTTGCTGAACATACAGCTGTATCATCTTCTAGTCATCCTTGCCCATATATTGCCTACTTTGGACCAATACATCCCTCCACTTCCAACTCTGGTGGAACAGTTTCCGAAGCTTCTAATTTCAGCCCCTGGAATGGTGTACCTGGTGACATGCCAACCTCCTACACATTTCCTGCTGTTGATCTTCATTATCACAGTTGGGATCACAATTCCTCTCATTTTTCTTCTGCCAGCAGCCGTCTTGGCACCACAGATCAGATCTCAGTATCAGCTGGTAGTCAAAGGCCAGCCAGGGGTGTTTCAGAGGTCCCCAGATCCGGATCTTTTATGCATCCCTTCCTTGTTGGTCACAGGTAACCCCTTTATAATTTGTGTACATACTAGGATGCTTTAGTATTTGTGGAAGTTTGTATATTGCTTAGGCCTCAAATTTATATACTCGTATTATTGCATGCTGTCAAAATACTTGAAGAAATCTGGTTAATTCAATTGATCGATTAAAAAATCGACGGAACTAGACATCTGATGCATCTGTGTGTAATTCTGCAGTTCTGCAGCTAGGGCTGGGAACACTGTTGCATCTTCAATGATCCCTCCTTATCCTGGCAGCAATGCTCGGGCCCGTGATAGAGTTCAGGCTCTTCAAGCATACTATCAACCTCAGCGACATCATAATTCTGCCTCAGTACGAACACCTGTTGCTTCTAGCACTCGAAGATCCAGTAGTCTTAGTGGGTCAATTCACTTACCGCAGGTGCCCTCGTCACCGGACCAAAGTAGTGGCTACGTTTATATCCCAGGTTCTGTAGCACACAATTTTCCAGAAGAATCTCTTATACCTAATCGCTTCCATGCTTGGGATAGAGATCATTTGCCTTCATTGGCATTAAACCATGTTGGTAGAGAATCAAGTTGGAGAGCATACCACCAGACTGCCAGTGTATCAGACCCAAGTATCAGATCCAGCAGCTTTCGATTACGGCATGAATCGGAAAGAATGCCTTCACAAAATCGGTGATATACTTTTTTTATGTCAAATGACATCTATTGTGGGAAATCAAAATTTATGTTTGCTTGAGAAACGTTACATAATGCATTTAGCCTGGCTGGCATGTTATGACAGACTATATACTCTGGCTAGCCTTGGAATTCATGTTTCTGGCAGCCATATGGCAGTTTGATGAACATTGGTCTCCTCTAGTTTCTCTGCCTAGGAGGGCATAAAATAAGATCATATTTAGCTGGCAAATTAGGTTTGGAAGAAATACTGGTGCATTCTCATCTCAAGTGATGAATTAGTTAATGAGAACATTTGTGGTTGGATTATTGTAGAGTATAAATTATTTACTTCTGAATCATCGATGCTCATGCAAATTCTGTGTATTCAGAATACACTTAATCTTACCTCCAAATGGCATATTAATGTTGTTGTGAAATCTTTTATGTTGGGTAGGGTGGTAGCCCGTGTTAGATATGTAAAAAGAAGTGAAATCTTAGCATTGTAAGTATTTCGAAAATTTCCAAGATTTTATAACTTCTTTGCTAAAAGAATGCTTTCAGCGACAAAATAACCCAAAAAGTAGGTACAGTTGTTCTTTGGATTCAAAAATTCAAATCGAATTAATTTCAATCCAAAAAATTGAATGTCTTGCAAACTCTTTAAGCTTAAAATAAAACAAACATGATTTATGTTTTTATTAACTTTTATTTCAGACTTAATCACTTATTTTTTATTCATTTTTATTTTTGTGACTTGGATCCACATATTAAACTTGCAAATGCTTACTTTGGAAAAATTCGAGCTAACTTTTTTTTTTCTCAACTTTGTCTTTATACATTTTTTGTTCTTGGATAAAAATCCATAATATAAGAGATACTAAATAATTCAAATCAATGAAAATAAAATAGTTGATAATTTATTATGATCCAAGTTCGAATTTAACTGGCATTCACTCACAAATGTTATATCCTATATGCTTCTAAGCCAAATAAGAACATAAAAAAAAAAAAAAAACTGTATGTTATTCAGAACAAAACTAATATTAAAATTTATTATAATGAAAGATAATGATACAGTAGTATCACAAAAATAACATCTAATAATATAATGATGTTTTTTAAAAATAAAAATAAAGAAACATTACAATTGTTAAGATCCAATATGAAAACTTAAATATTTTGATAATAGGAAAAGATCATAAATTTTATTTATTTATTGAAATTCAAAGTTAAATAGGGCTATTATTGAAAAATAAATACAAATAATGACTTTATATTAATACCAAAATAATACATAATCATAGAAATTAAAAAATAATAAAATATAAATTATACTTAATTAATTTTATTATTGTAAAAGCTATGAAAATAGTATTAAAATATCATATAACTAATAACAACAGTGATTTTAAAATAAGTAATAATATTGTAATGAAATAATAGTAAAATGATTTTAGAAGAAAGATAGATGATATATACGAGTCTAAGTTTCTTTGGTAAAAAATTTAAATTAAATTTTTATACCATTATTTAGATATTCATTAAGAAAATGAACAAGTCCAACATGGAGGGATGAAGGAAATGATAAAAAATTTGCATCTCATATGTTTCTAGTTAAGTGATAGAAAATTTATGATATATAATGTGAGAATTTCCTATTACTTTTAGTACACAATTTCTGATAAATGTTTTATTATAGCTGAGGGGAAAAATTAAACAATTAAAAAATTATAACTAATATTCATTTAATTTAAATATTTTTTTCACGTCTGTTTTTCTTAAAGCTAATATCATTCCCAAACTTTATTTATTTAGTCTCATGTTTCGAGTTTTATTTAAGAAAACAAGAACTATTGTTTTCTTCATTCCATCGTCTAGTTTCCTTTATCCGGTACTTATAAAGTGTTAACTTTATTTTTTCATTTATAAATAAAAAAAAACCCGTGAAAATTATAGGTATAATAATATACCCTATGTTAAAAGAGTATAACATATATAATAATAGCATATTATAATATTCATACCAAGAGGAGGAAAAATGAAAATCCTAGTTAGACCAATATTAAAAAGAAAAAAAACAAAACAAAACGCAGCGTTTCATGGTAGGAGAAAATCAATACATGTTTGCAGTTGTGGATCCATCATATAAAACCTGAAATCCAAACCCTAAATATCCACCCTGGTTCTCATCTCTTCCCAATCCCGACCTCACAGCCGCATCTTCACGTCTCTCATACGGTACTACTCTTTCTATCTTATATGGAACTTCTTCTCCTCTTCTTCGTCAATAGCCAAGGCAAATTAGGGTTTTCACCGTATTTTATTCTGTTTTATTATTGTTTTTAATACTTGAAGGTTTCACTACTTTTTTATCTGATTAGCAAGAAATTGATTTCCATTGAATTTGGATTAAATAATATCAAGTCACATCCCATAAGCCATTTTCGTGTGTGGATGCAGAGGTGCGTATAATATAACAGGAAGGAAAAATGAGTCGAGGAAGTGCAGCAGGAGCGAAGGGGAAGAAGAAGGGGGCGACATTCACCATTGACTGTGCAAAGCCTGTGGAAGACAAGATCATGGACATTGCCTCTCTCGAGAAGTTTCTTCAAGAGAGGATCAAGGTCGGTGGCAAAGCTGGTGCTCTTGGTGACTCTGTTACTGTTACCCGCGAGAAGACCAAGATTATTGTCACCTCTGACAGTAACTTCTCCAAACGGTAATAGATTGCTTATATATGCGGAGTATGGTACCAGAAATTTGTAAATAGAGGTCGCCGTAAATGTTAGGGTTCTTTAATATTATGGATAGTTGCTGACAAATGTCATTGATATGGCCACAATTATATGTGGTTTTCAATCGTGCACAACATTTTATCATTGTGTTTGGATAAACTTTTGGATCTTAGGTTACATTTTGGGAAAAAATGTGAAGGTATAATAAATTGAGTTTCTTTGATAAGCTAAATGTTCTAAACCTTTATAGAAATTCCTTACTTTCCAAGACTAAGGACATTGAATAAGGGGGAAAAACATAGTTCATTGTACCTTGTATACTTTTCATGAATGCCAATCCATCCAAGTCATATTGTGATTCAAACTTTTTTTTTTTTCGTTTATTATGATATCCGTGAATTAGGGTATAAGTGTTTTATCTGCTTGTATTGTTCCAGGTATCTGAAGTACTTGACTAAGAAGTACTTGAAGAAACACAATGTGCGTGACTGGCTCAGAGTGATTGCTTCAAACAAGGATAGAAATGTTTATGAACTGAGGTACTTCAACATTGCTGAGAATGAGGGTGAGGAGGAAGATTAGTTGTCTGAGTCCCTTATTCTCTGAGTGTTTTGTTTACACTTTTCTTATAGCTAGCTTCGTTTTTGGCAAGGATTGCTTGATATAACGGTGCTTTGTTTTGATCAGTTGCAATTTAACATTTTTTATCATTTAAGAATTTTTGTACTTTTAATGTTAGATGGGAATGGAGTTTGCATATTATTCTATTTTGTCTGAGTCTTTAATATGGTTAAATTGCATTATGTTTCTTTCCACAATCTATAATAATTTACCTCTTCCTACATCTCGTGCCCATTCTGCTCCCAAATTGTTTGCACTTGATTGGTAGCATTAGGGAAATTATTTTATGATAGTTCTGTAGTTGGACAAATTTTGAGTGGATGTTGTGCGTATCATTGATTTTGGAAAAAATGGAAAAAATGAATCGAGTCTGAGTTATAATTTCACTTAAACAGTAATTCACTCTCTCAACCTACCCAATTCTTTTATAATTTCACTTAAACAGTAATTTCGCTCTCTCAACCTACCCAATTGTTTTATCTCGCAAAATATCATACCTAAACACATTATTTATTTTTTTCATAATCAAATTCTATTAATATCCATTGCTTGTGTGACATCAAACATGTCTTCCTAACCATGGGATTTTGCAGTGTGCCCAGTTGGATAGAAATAGGAAGGAGAGATAGTGAGAATATCGTATATCTTGTCTCAATATGTTGTCAAGTTTTTACCCATAACCTATTATACTCTTATATTTTTCTCTTGAAAATTAATAGTTAACTGCTGGGTGACGTCATTGAAATTGCCGACTGCATAAAATTTCCTAAATTGTGGCCAATGAGTTCTGGCCAAAGGTTATTATTTCCTTGAATTGAATAATTAATGAAATCAATAAGTCGATTTGTACTAGTTTAGGTCCAAACATTATTTTGCCTCAAATTATCTGGACTTTGTTTGATAACTTCTTTAGTATGTGAAAACAGTTAAATAATGTTTCAAATTTATTCACTTCTTTAGAGCGTGTTATCTTGTGTTGTTTTCTTTGTAGATTTGTTATCACTTTTATAATTTTTGTATTTTCATATCTTTTTTTGTATTTTTTTTATTTTGTAAAAGAGAGAGGAGTCATTGATTGGAAAAAAATAATTTGAAAAAAATAAGATTTTTTTATCTAATTGTATTTTTAAAATTTTTTTTTTATCAAACAATTTTTAATTTTAACTCTTGAGTATGTACATTTACATATTTTTGTAAAATAGTAAAATATTTGTTTACATTCAGATTTAATAATCAGATGTATCAAAGGGTTTTAGTCTGAAGTCTTAATGTAACTTGAACTATCCTTTAATCAGAAATTATTAAAGTATTTTTTAAAATAGCTATTATGCATTTAATATTGAAATTAGCTATAATAGTTAATGACTAATGGAGAAATAATTTTTTATATCGTGACTGGATTTTAAGAGAAATGATGCTCTGAGAAAGTTTGATCTGACAAATTTTGTTAAATAGAAATTTGTAAATTCTATAAAAAAAATAAAAAATTACTCTATTAGTATTTTTGTTAATTTTATAAAAAATGTTTATCAAAATTTTAATTTTTTGGATTTTAATTATATTCATAGAATGTTTTGAGCATTTTGTGAGTATTGTTTGAACAATCTATTTTTCCAGTGATTTAGACTGTTTTTTGTAGACATAATATAATATATTATCTCTGTGGAATCCATTTAGTAAAATTTTATGCAAATTTTGAATTACACAAGGTCAGGTTTAAACAAATGTCTCTTCAGTATAATTTTTGTGATCTTAGAAAACATTTCAATACGGTATTGTTCTGATTCTTTCTCTGGAACCAACTTGAGTAACTTTTTCTACAACAAAACTTTGATATTTGTGCATTGCGTGTTCAAGACTTCAAGTGACACTTCATATTAAAAACAAGTGTTAGTAGAGTACCACTTTTTTCAAAATGTTCATTCTATGTTTATAAATAATCCAAAATTTTATATTTATTCATCAATTTAAATAAAGTTTAATGATAAATTAAGTACAAAAAATATTATATAAATATTTTTTAAAGAAAAAAAAATAAAAATTATTTATAAATTAACATTAATTTAAGCAACAATTAAAATTATGTTTTTTTTAAATCATGAAAAAATTTATAAACTATCTTGTGAATAAATTAGTTTCAATTTATAAAATATCAATATAAGTTTTGTTTTGAAAAAATTCTTATAAAAGAATGTTTTCAAATTTTATGAGATTAGATTAGTTAAAATGTAAGATAAAAAAAATTAATTAATTGAATATATATTAATATATTTTTAGCTCATAATATGTTTTGAAATATTTATAATTTTAATAAAATAATTATAAATACTTAAAATTAGTATACATTAATAACTAATAGTATTCATTATAATAATATATTATTCTTCACACAACAACTCATTTGAATTTTTTTAATGGATTTAACATCTTTTGTTAATTTATTTTCTTCAATTGAGTTTTTCTTGGGATCTCACTGTTGTATCTTTTCACATTCCTCCAATAAAAAAAAGTATTTTTCTGTGTCTTTCTAACACTTTTTTAAAATAGTTAAAAATAGAAAATATAAAAGAAACTATTTACCTAAACTATTTGTGCAAATAAATAATTAATATAAATGTATTTTAAACCAAATTTTGCTTTAAAAAAAAATTAAACATCACTTTGAATTTTATCATCATTAAAAGAAATTAAGAAAATATTGAATACAGTACTATGTTAAATGAGTTATACCATTCTCCATATCTCTAACTAATTTTCATTGTTTCACTTTTAATGCATTAATTATTTGTGTAGAATATATACTAATGATGTAATTTTTTGGTTTAATTATGCATTTGGTCCCATTTTGGAGTCAAAATTTCAAAATGCTACCCAAATTTTTAAGAGTCTCAAAATGGTCATCTTTTTTTTTTTTAAACGTCTCACGTTTGTCCTTTCCGTTAAGTCAAAGTTGACGTCGTTAAAGAGAGTGCCACGTGTCAGTTCTTCAATTTTTTGAATTTTTTTTTATTATTTTTTTTTTGAATTTTTTTATTTTTTATTTTTTATTTTTTATTTTTTAAAAAAGATCAAAAAAATTGTCACGTGTCAAGCTGTCATCGTGCCACGTGGCAGTGACAAAGTGACGTGGCAGTGTCAGTGATACGTGTCAGTATTATGTCAGGTGTCATTTTCTTAGTCTCAATTTGATCCCTTTATTTTAATTTGTCTCAATTTAGTCCCATTTTTTGTAAAAATGTAGCAATTTTGTCCCTCTCCAAATTGAAATCAAATTTAATTTCTATATAAATGCACACAAATATTTCCATCAAAATTGATATTTCAAGTAAATATTTTTAACCAAATTAAGTTCATTTAATTAATATTTTATATTGAACTTTATTTAAAATGGTTTAAAAATTGTTAATAGAAAAAAATTCATAAATTAACTAGTTCAACACATATAAATTTAAAATTTGAAAACAATTTTAAGTAAAGTTGAATGTGAAACATAATTTTAAATAAATTTAATTATGTTAAAAATATCAAATTTGAAAAAAGATATCAAATTTAATAAAAATATTTGTATAACATTTATATAAAATAAAATTTGATTTCAATTTGGAAAGGAAAAAAATTGCTAATTTTTTATAAAAATTAGGACTAAATTGAGTCAAATTAAAATAAAGGGACCAAATTGAGACTAAGAAAATGACACTTGACATAATACTGACACGTGTCACTGCCACGTCACTCTGTCAATGCCACGTGGCACGATGACAGCTTGACACGTGACAATTTTTTGATTTTTTAAAAAAAATAAAAAATAATAAAAAAAATTCAAAAAAAAAAATAATAAAAATAATAATAAAAAAATTCAAAAAATTGAGGAACTGACACGTGGCACTCCCCTCTAATGGCGTCAACCTTTACTTAACGGAAAGGACGAACGTGAGACGTTTTAACAAAGAAAGGGGACTATTTTGAGACTTTTCAAAATTTGGGTACCATTTTAAGATTTTGACTCCAAAATGGGAACCAAAGGCATAATTAAACCTAATTTTTTTTATTAAATTTATGGGCAAAATTCAAACCTAATCATTAACAAAGGGGATGACAGCAAGAATCCAGTAAACATTTAAAGATTTTCTTTTAGAAAATTGTAATAGTTGCTTAGATGGGACGACGAAAGAATCTTAAAAACAGTCCAGAAATTTTTCCCTACCGATCAATCTTCTATGATTTTGTCAATCTCAAGAATCATATCGAAAACAAGGTCTAAAATTTTTGAAATGCCTCTCAGTTACTTCGAATTAAATATGTAATAGTAATTTAAAAAATATATATACATATATAAATTATTGATAAACTTATTAATTGGAAAAAAAATATGAGTTAAATGTTGTGTATAGTAACATTCTGTGTTTCTGCATGAAATGAAAAAAAAAAAAAAAGTGTGTATGATGGCATCATTGCTTGTTTTATAAGATTGCAGCAACACACTGTCATGGTTTGTCTCCCCCTCTTATCTTAGCTTCAATTTCCAACACAACATGCAGAACTAAAATGACCCAGCAACACCCACTCACCCCCACTTTCTAAGGCAATTTTCCACTTTCAGGGCTGCATTCTGCTTACACAACAGAGTTTGAGACACTTGTTTATTTATTTTGTTTTTTACTGTCATAACATTCATTCCACTGTTGCTATTACATTACATTACACATACTCATCAAGTTAAGTCACCTACGCCATCTCTTGCGATCATTTACTTACACAAACAACTCTACTGTCACTCCAATCCCATCCCTCAACTTTTCCATAAGAATTAACTCTGCACTTCAGCCTTCAGAAAAAATCGGAAACACCACAAGTACCACTCTCTTGCATCATCTACTTCGTCACACTTGGTCAAGTCATTGCCTCGGTCAAAACTCTATATTCAAAACCTTTCCCAGTCTTCTGCATTAATCACTCAAATCTATTAGCACTGAATTCTTAACGCAAACTGCAAATTTGTTACTTTAAAATTCCAAGCCTGAGCTCTCTACAGTTTCAGTCATTGGCCTCTCTGCTACAGAGAGACCTGTTTAGCCTTTCATAACATATACTACCATCAGTAACTTAACTTTTTCTTATCGCAGAGTTAGTTTCAAATAAACAACACTCTTTCTTGTTAAGTGAATACAAAATTAAAAGCAATATGGTTTACATTAAATGGATAGACTTTTTTTTTATTTAATGTCTTTTTTTATAAAATATTAAAATAAATTAGTGATAAGAAGTTAAATTTTATAAAAAAAAGTGAACACTTTTTGTGATCCATTTCTTATAAGTTTTTAAATTTTATCTTCATCATTTTCTTATAAAATATTAATTTTTACAAATAAAATATATTTATATTAATTTTGTGCAGTTGGGAATAACTAGCAATTTTGTTTAAATAAACAGGGTAGACTAATATGACAAATGGCAAGTACATTAAGACTAAGATGATTTGTTCTAATAGTCATGTGCATTATTAGTTCACTTCCTTTCATATCTAAATATAGTGGCAAATAAAAATAATTGAAGTCTTGTTATTATTTTGATTGAGAAAGCACAGGCTTGAAATATAAGATTTTTGTTTTTTCTAGAAGAGATTTAACCATTTACTCTTACATTGTTGACTAATAATTATAAATAACAATTTAAGGAAATTGTAACAAAACAACATTAAAAACAAACATTTTTTGTGTCTACGGAACATACACAGTGGATGTCACAATGCAGAGTGAGCTAATTAAACTTAACAAAGCTAACATTCGAAAGGGAGGAAGAGAGAACAATGTACAGTTGAAGAGATGGCAAACACTATTCTGAGGCAATACCAGTGTCAGGAGTCTGAATATGTCACTCTTTTCAAGTTCTTCTGTTTCTAACTATTCTCAAGTTTTGTGAACATTCCAATTCACCTGCAAAATACCAGTCACATAATACCAATCACATGCAAAAACGCAAAAAACTCTGTTTCTGAAGGTAACACAATTCTTCTATCAAAGAAAGTCCACTTATTATATGTTATATAATACGCCCCTTGCCTGTGAATGAAATCACAGTAGAAGAATGTTTACATTGAAACTGAAATTTACATTACATGCATGAAAGAAAAGAGAATCTGTTATGTTTTGAACTTACCAAAATTGAATTGGATTGTGGTGTGATCTCATATTCAGTGAAGAAACAAAATGGTGAGAAAATCAAACTGGAAAAGGAGAGCACGTGCAGAATCAGAAAGCAAGCATGGCTCGAGAGATGTTGTTGCACGTGCCCTGCTTCTCCAGCAAGACTTAGCCACCAATGATGAGAAGATGGAATGAAGAATGAAGAATGAAGAATGAAGGTGATAGCAACAATGGGTGGTGAGTAGTGAGAGACATTGGCATGAAAAAGCTCATGCAGTGATGCACTTATATACCCTGAAGAAGAGAAAGGAGAGTGAATAAGTGAGTAATTAGTATATGTGTCAGTGTGGAAAAGAAATTAAGACATTGAGTATTGAAGTGAACATTCTTTAAAGACCCAAATGAGCTAAAGAAGCAATATGAACTTCCCCACGTACTTTGCGTATGGTTTCGAATAAAAATAGAGGGGGGGCACTCAGAACTGTGGAAATCTCAAATCTTTCTCCTTCCAAAACCTCATTCATTCATTTTTTTTTTCATATTCACAATTTCTGCCTTAAAAATGTAGCAACATTAAATATCATCAGTGACTTTTTTTTGCATTAATTTACTTGGGGACAGTTGCATGTTCTTGGTTGCATTGTTGGTGTGAGGAGATTGGAAAGTGATGATAACAGTCATGCTAGCATAGATTTGACCTTCAAATTTGACATGGCCCCAGTGAATCTTTATTCTCACATGTTCATCAATCGATTTTCTTCGTATCACATTTACTCTCGCCACCACCAGAAATCTTTTTCGAATGGACAAAATAATCATCGATAACAAAATAAAATCATTAAATACTCAAAACCTTACTTAAAGCAATGTTTTTTAGCTGATTCATGTAGTTGGTATTGCTCATCAATGACCCGGTTGAATAAAGATGAACTGAATGTAGTTGCTTATGTAAGTGTCAGTTTTGTGGGGCACTTTTTGCAGCAGGGGCAATGCCAGTTTTGAAAGAAACATTGTTGGTAAGAAGAGAGGAGAAAAGTGAGTAAATTGGAGGAAATGTTTTGAGATTGTGAAGGAGAAAAGGTTTTGTTGGTTAACAATAACAACCATATTTATGATTTTTAGTGAAAAATTGGATGAAATTGAAGAAGAGTTAATTTTAGATGTGATGTCAGAAGTTAAACAAAACGTGGAGATTAAGGCGGTGAAAAAAAGAATGGTAGGTGGTAAAAAGGTGGGGAATAGCGGCGAAGGCATGCACAGAGACCAAATTGGCATAAACAGGAATGAGAGATTGCGTGTTGAGTCTTAGGTTTTTCATTTTCAAACGAAACAAACAAAAAACTATAACACATAACAACATAAACAAACCTAGAGAACTTTGGGTAGGTTTAGAATCCAACACACACTTATGTAGGACTGTTTAAACAGCTATAAACTAATTTTCAAACTTTTACATCAAATAATGATTAGATTATATTCTTTTTACTTTGTGTTGTAAACTATGTGTTTAGTTGTTTGTTTCTTTTTCAAAAATAATAAAGTCATTATTGGTTGTGATGTATAACTAAATTGATAAATAAAAGTTCAGATATTAAATGTTTACATCTTTAGTTTTATTTCTTAATTAATATTTTAAAAATATGTTAGCATTAAAATTATTTACTTAGGGTTTCTAAACCTCTGTTATATGTTAGAGACTAAAATCCGGAACATTTTGTTGGGTTTTGCAACTTTGGGATTCGGCTAGGATTTCCTGATCATGATAATATATGGATTTTTCTTTCTGCACTTTATTATCACTAAATCCACCCCATATTAAGTAAAACTAAAATTTCATTCCTTATTCCACCATACTCGTGACACACTTCCCAGAATATTCAAATTTTGAGATATAGCCGATTTAAATTTTGATAATGATACTTCTAAATGTGTTAAGACACGACAAAACCCGTTATAATTTTTTTATTCATAATAAAAATGATTTTAGATATTGATATTTTTAATTTTATAATTAATATCTAAATTAGTCACTATAATAATTAATTATTTTGTAACTTTAAAATTGGTTGTTATTTAAGAAATTTCATAAGCTGATCTTGAACAATGAAGTAAGCAACCTACGAAAGTTTTAAAGACCATTGCACCTTAGAGAGATAAACAACCTCTTAGTGCTTGCTTATACGTATGTGATCCATTTGATTATCCATCTCTTGCAAATTGGTTGCATATATTCTTAGTGAATTTGTATATCAGTAATATAATTCTACCTAATTCAATAAAGTTTGTGTTTCAAATGGTACAAAACATGAAGTAGTAATCTCTAAAGCAACTTAAAATAGCCTATATAAAAATACTAGTGAGACTTTTTCTATATATATATATATGATTAGATGTATGTTAAAAGGAAAATAAATTAAATAATAGTTGTTTGGTTGAGATAATAACCATCATTGCAAGTGTCTCATAAAGAAACTTAAAGCAATCACAGCTAAAGAAGTTTCGTCTTAAGACACAAGTACAATGAAGAGCTTTGGCTTCAGATTTTGTCGACGTTATACTTTAGTTCTATAATCGAAGTATATCCAAGCGAAGTAAGAAAGGGGAGAGGAGGGGGGTTAGGTTTTGATTCCTAACCGAAGCCTATACTTCAAGAATAGGCTTATATTAATAATTCAATAAAAGCCCAAAAAAATTTAAAATAAAATAAAAAAACAAAAGAAGTAGACATCGATTCTAAGAGAAATTTGAAACCTATACATTAAGAGGTCAGTTCTTTGAGTGAACCAAAGCCTATTCTCAGACAATAAAAGTATAGACTTTGATTATATAGAGAGCTGAAACCTATATTCTAACACTTAGGTAAATCATTTTAAAAAATTTGTGTCATTTTTTATATTATTGACAAAGTATAGGCATTGTTTATGGAGTAAATGAAATGTATACTCTGATCGTTTGAGTATAGGCTTTGATTCACTCAAGGAATTGAAGTCTATACTCAGACATTCAAAGTATATGCTTCGATTATTCCATAATCGATGTCTATATTTTGTCAATCATTTTAAAAATATTACCGTGTTTTTAAAGGTTTTTTTTTTTTAAATCAATACATATTAGTCGAAGTTAAATGCTCTTTTTTGCACTAGTGAGATAAGTCTATCATATCATTTAAAAATTTTTGTTATTCATTATATTATAGTCATATCCTGAGAGAATAAATAAGTTGAATAAGTATGAAACTTTTATAATTAACGGATATATTTTACTTTATAATAGATCAAGTAAAGACATATCGAGAGTGATATATAGTTGTAAAAAAATAAAGTGAAATATGTATATGCTTAAAGTTTTTTGAGATTTGTTAGAAATAACGTCTACTAAATACTTTTTATTAAGAGGAGAGTTATACATTAATATAAAATAAATATAATTAGTTATTTTGTTGAGATAAAAAATTACAATTTCATGTAAATAATTATATTCATGTGCATTTTAAGATTGTAAATAAAAATTATTCTCATTCTCATATTTTATATAAAGCTGTCAAAATGAGTAATTCGGTCTAACCCGGCTCAACCCACCACGGGTTGATGATTTAGTGAGCCAATCCAACCCGACTCACTTTCTAGCGAGCCAAAAAAATTTGAACTCAGTCCGGCCTACCACGGGTTGGCTCACGGGTTCACTTAATTAAAAAAAATACAATTTTTTTTATTTTTTTCAGTCAAAACAAAATTATAATTATAATTATAATATAAATAAACTTTAATACAATCCAAATACAAACCAAAAAAAAAAAATAAAAATTATTTATGTGTTTGTTAAAACAAAAAACCTAACATAACCCAAATGTAAAGCCCAACTTAATAAAAAACATTTGTGTGACCCTTTTATCTGCGGGTTGGTGAGCCAATCCAGCTCACCAAGGGTTCAACCCGGATGAGCCGGGTTCTAGATGAGCTGGGTCAAAAATCAACCCGTATTGAAATTTGTAACAAAATTTCAACCCAATTTGGCCCGAACCCGTGATGAGCCGGATTAACTCGCAAATTTCAACATATTTTGACAGCTTTAATTTTATATATAGG
>Ga0214544_1003669_pt1 | contig 31450 bp, 19 predicted proteins | sample CNSS3metaG_FD_160074 | JGI IMG/M metagenome (GOLD analysis project Ga0214544, IMG submission 160074) | Root nodule microbial communities from cowpea collected in UCLA plant growth center, Los Angeles, California, USA - CNSS3 | ecosystem: Host-associated > Plants > Roots > Nodule | place: USA...
TATATATATATTCTCATGCTAGTGTAGCCCTTATATTGTTCTTTTCTTCGTTGTGGTTTTGTATATTTACTTATTGTGTTTTTCTTTAATATTATAAAAAAAAATCTTTCTAACAACTATTCATAATTCATGTTTTATTAAAAACATTTTAATATGTAAAAAAAAATTTTTTTTGTCATGAGTAAATAAAATAACATATAATTTTCTTTTATCGGCAATAAAAATTGAATAAATAAGGAAGGGTTTGGGATATTTCAACCTTTTAAAAAAACATATATATACATGTTACCATAGCATAAATCACAAAAACATAATTCTAGACCTTTCAAACTTCCTATGACTTTTAGATAAATTTATATTGTTTGATATACTTTTATCACTACTATGGGTGATGTATTTGTCATTAATTTTAGAGTTAATCTTCCAGTATTGTTCAAGTAATACTTTTGTGGTTAATAATTTTGTAGTTGTCATTGTGATTTTTTAGATTAAATTCTTCATCTTTTGTTCCAGCATACATGCACACAGTTAACAAAAACAAAATATAACAGGTTCCACCTCACATTGAAAATAAAAAAGTTATTTTTTAAAAAGTGTTGAAGTAATAGTATTATTTAAAAATCAATAACAAATATCTTACATAATTTTTATTAGTCAAAGTTCTCATGTTTGTTGTTAGTATTTTAAGCAAAGAAATATATAGTATCATTTATGTTACGTTAATTAGTGATAAGTTCAATTTAGAGTTTATAAGTGACTACAAACTCCATTTATAATTCCACTTCTTAACAATTAAATTTAATTTAAAATTTTTTAAAAAGATATAAAAATAATTAAGACACCACTATAATAAAACTCTTAAACAATAACATTTTAGTTACAAAAAATTATTAGTCACTATAGTGACCAATTTAAATAGTAAATTTGTAAAATAAAAAAGTTATTGGTTACTAAAATAGTCACTAATATAAATAAAAAATTATAATTAATCACTAAATAAATTAAAGACTATTTTAGAAACTTTTTTTTAGTCAAAATCTCGGTAGCTAGTGTTTGGTGACCAATTTATAAACTAATTTCTTTGGTAGTAAAAATTTTAGTAGTTAAATTTTAAAGATCAATTATAATTTTTTATTCATAATAGTGACTATTTTAGTAACTAATAATTTTTTATTTTGTAAACTCTAAATTGGTCATAATAATGACTAACCATTTTATCACTAAAATTGGTTGTTAACGGAAATGTGCTTACAGTACACCATCATAACGATGATAAATTGTATCTCTTACTTTATTGCTTAGTGAAATTTTTTTTATGTCCATTTTAACAAACTAATTAATGATGTGTAGTCGTAGAGTGACGACTCATGAGTAAAGAAGATTTAATAAAAGAATTAGAAAGTTATGATTGAAGGAAGAAATGAAAGCATATGTTGTTGCATGGGTAGAAGAGATTGAAGAAACATTTGGTGAGTTGAAAGTTGAGGTGACAGAGTTTGACATATAGTAGCTAGAACACACACCTTCACTAATAGATTCTAGTGTTAAGAAAAGCTGAAAGGTTCTCTTTATGCAGAAGAATAGCATGTGGCCACTCGAGATCGGTTGTTCCCATGCAATATTCTCATGGGATGATTGAAGGCTCTAAAGACCAATGTTGCGTCCAGGTTCACTTGCTTAAACCTTTCACATTATTCCCATTAACAAAAGCAACAGTTGCAGCTCAGTGCACAGAGTAGAATCCTTTCTAAATGGTGGGGTTTTCCCATTACAACCCTTATCAAATTACTTTCTAACAGTTATCCATTATACCTTTTGAGTTTAATTAATGTTTCAATTAACTATACTTAACAATTAGATTTAAGAATAATATATGAAGATGAAAGAGTTATTGTGGGGCATACGAAAGTATTTCATCACTTATAATTTGGTAAATATTATGCATTTAGGTTGTGATCGGATTGAAGAGAGGATTCGAGGAAGACTGAGTGAATGAATTTGTGAGGAGATGAAAAGGAGATTGTAGTGTTGTTTGGATTAAGAGAAAAATGGTATGATTTGAAGATATTTGAGATAAAAGTTTGTGTATGATTTGATTGGTATAATAGGTTAAAAAAATATTTTAATAGATGAAATTAAATGATTACTATTTTACCCTTATAAATAAAGATGGTATAAATTAAAAAATAAATAATGAAAATCATACTAAAATTAAATTAAATTAATTATTTAAAATTAAAATTATTAATATTATATTCACTGCTGTTATTTCTTGTTCTTTATTGTACCAATCCGAAAGTGTTGTTCCACCTACTCACATAACCAACCAAAGTAGGGGCTTCTTCCTGTTCATATTCATTAACATTACAACCATCACAAAATTTAGTAAAATACATGAATCTCACGCACTTCGCATAAAAACTATAAATGGAAAAAAAAGAAGGACCTTATAATAATTTTAATATTAATCTGCACAAGTCTTGCACAAGTCTTCTCTAATTAGCAAAGATGCAAATCCAGTTTCTATTTTCAAATCCACACTCTCATTTCTATGCAAATTGACCGAAACAAACAAGGATTCACTTGTTCTCACTCGCTTCTCAATAGTAAATATGTTGAAACAAACAAAAACTTAGTTGTGATTGATGAAAAGATGTTAGAATAATATTCAGAATGACAATCTGTCGTAAAAAATACGAGACAAATTAATTATTGTCTGACATAACCACCTTAGGTAATGACTATCTTTAGATCTTAAGGTATTGAAATATATCTTGAAAAAACTTTAGTTGTATATATTTATATAGTAGATGTTTTGATGACATAGTAGTAGATTATCTTATCACAAATAATCATTGTGTACATTTTGGTAGTTAGTCAAAAGTGTATTTGTAGTTTTAACCAACTTTATAATTACTTTTCCTTTTCTAAGGATGATTTATATGCATATCTAGATAATGCAATGAAAAAACATTTATCTTGTATTTTACAAGATGATTTATTCATTTCTAGTCTTGTGTTTGTTCTTTGCTTTTTCTTTTTCATTTACTGTGAGTAACTTGAAATAGGCATAGGCTAGTAATTTGTATATTAGATTTTCTAGGCTAGAATATAAGAATAATAAGGAGGTGTGCTAACACCTTAGGTAAGAATTCAACTATCACGTTTGTAAATAAAATGTATAAGATTTGGATGCTTAGTCAAAACCTTATAAAAGAGAAATATGAACTTTTAATCTTACATATTAAAATTAATTTGAAAGTTTTGAAAGCCTTATTGTTTTCTTTCTTTTCTTTCTGAGAATGAGTTTGCTATAAAGTTTTTCTAATTGAACTTTTATCCTCTCGGTCTTTCTTGTAACCTCTAAGAAAGTGAACCAAGAGACCTTTGATATTTAATTAAGAAAAGAAATATTGATGTCGCACTAAAAAAAATATTGATAAGTTATATATGAGATTAATTGTCATGAAATATCTTCATAAAATCAAAATTCTAACTTGTGCTCCTTCATTGTATCTTTCAACCCCTTTATTAAAATAAATTAAAATTTAGGTCTAACTATACATCTTAGAATTCAAGGAAAAAACAAGTTAAACATAAGGATAAAAACTCATGACCTTTCTCTTCCTTCCATTCCTTCTAATCATTAGATCACCTTATCACTCCAAAATAGGGATGACAAGGAGGCGGAAGTGAGAACGAGTTTCGCTATCCCATACTCATCCCCATGGAAAAAATTCATCCTCATCCCCCATACAAAAATCCAACGGTTATCAAACTTTTGTTTCATCCTCATCCTAACTGAGTAACAGGTATATTCTCGTACACAAACTCATACCGAATTTCTTACTGTTTCAATATTAATTAATTAATAAATAATAAAAAATTTACAGTAAAAGAAATATAATATTATCAAATATCAAATATTAGGAGGATGGTTGTTTCTTCGATATCAAATATGTAGAAAGAAATTATAATTGTATACATTTCAAATTTATTAAATTTACAAACATTAATGAAACATCGTTGATAAAATTTAAAAATATTTAAAAAAATATATATAAAAGAAAAATAAATATTCAAATTAAAATATATTTTAAATGTCTATTTACTTCATTTTTTAAAATTCTAATGAATCTTTTTTTTATACACTAATAAAACATATAATAGATCACTTGATCAAAATCACACAAAGAACAAATATTAAACTAATAATAATGAAATTTTGACATATATATTGTATCTTTTTTTTTTCAACTTCAATATATGTTGATGATGATAAAAAAAAAATTCATGACAATTACATTAAATTTTTATATTATAATAAATAAGATTTATTTATACAATCATAATGACAAAATTATAGTATGATTGATAATGAGTTAGAAAATAAAAAATAATTATACAAAATATATCAAAATATTATTCTACATGAAAAAATAAACAATAAATAAAAATATTAAAAAATTATCAAATGTATGTCTTAGAAACGATTTCAAATACTACTGAATGAAATTGTACAAAGGAAAACAAATGTATAATTAAGGGTATGATAAAATAAAAAATACCTTAAAGATCTAAGAAAATTGTTCAAATATCAACTTAGTTAATGGTTGAGAAATAACGAAAATTATTTTAGCGAAACAAAAGAGTTCTTCAAATGAAAAAAAAAATTAATAATAATAGAGTAAAGAAGATAGATTTTTTACATTACATAGTAAATGAAAGGTTTATACTAGGCTTAATTACTCGGAACATACCTAGTTTGGTTCCAAAATTTCAAAATGATACCCACTTTCAAAATGACTAAATTGAGACAAACTTAAAAGTAGGTACCATTTTGAAATTTTGTAACCAAACTGGGTATGTTCCGAATAATTAAGCCTTTATATTATTAAAGACTTAAATTGAGAGTGTTAAACATTCTCGTGTAAAAGAAAAATATACAATAAATAAGAATATTAAAAAAGAATAGAAATATTCAAATATGAGACATAAAAAATATTTAATTGACATACATCATTTGAACATAATTGCATAAAAGTTATGATAAGATGAAAAATATAGTAAAGATGCAAATAAATTTTACGACAAACCAAACAATTAGAATAAATAAAAAATATAAAGTGTGTAATAATATATATATATATATATATATATATATATATATATATATATATAAGGTTAATTAAATAAATGTGAATATTTTAAAGGGTTAAATATGTTTTTGGTCCCTCAAGTTTCAGAGAAATTTGGAATTAGTCTCTGTTCAACACTTTTGACCAATTTAGTCATTCATTCTTAAAAATGCGTGAATTTAGTTTTTTTAACCAAATTTTGTTAAGTTTATCTGACGTTTCAAACGCATTTCATGATAGTATTTGAATTGTTTACACCGTTTGACACATTTTTGTTTCAATGTTAACTCAAATATTATCATAAAATGCATTTAAAATGTCAAATAAACTTAACATTGGTAAGAAGGACTAAATCCACGCATTTCTAAAAATGAAATACTAAATTGGTATAAAGTTTCGAAGATGGACTAATTTCAAAATTCACTGAAACTTGATGGATCAAAAACATATTTAACCCTATTTTAAATAATTTAAACGGGGACAGAGATATAACGGGGACGAGTATTATGGAGTATGGAAACGAGGATGGGACAAATATGTACATTTCCATATCCATCTCCATATCCAATAAAAAAAGTCGAAAATTCCTTATACCCATATCAGTCAATGTGAGAATTCTCTATCAAAACAAAAATAGGTTCAGACAATACCTATGATGACAAATTTATTTGTCATCTCTAATTTAAAGACACCATATATGATCCATCTTTAAATTCAACAAGATTTAAATGGTGGTATACCTATAGCCACAATCACGAATATGAGTTGAAGTAGAATAACCTGGACCAACTGCATTATTTTATGTGGATTATTTCTTCCTGTACTTCTCTTTTTTTCTTTCTGGGCCTCCCTTAAAATGTAAATCCCAAATTACCTCTCAAATAAAATTATAATAAAAAATTAAAAATTTTTCAAAAGGTACTTTTCATATTTGGAAATATATTTTGAAATACACATTTTAAAATGCATTAAAAATTTCATTTCAAAATATAAATTTCAAAAATTATCTTCAAATTTGAAAATATATTCTAAAATACATTTAAAGAAAATTCAAAATAAATATTCTAAAATATATTTTTAAATGTAAAAGTATATTATAAAATGCATTAAAAAATATTTTGATATGTATATTCTAAAATACGCATTTTGAAATATATTAAAAATATTACATTCCATAAACGAAGAATCCGAAATGCATATCACGCACTTCTTGCACCATCAAACATGGTCTACAATCTCTTTTACATATGACATAATCTCCTTCCTCTTTTTCTCCATATTATGTTCAAACCTCTTCTTTTCTTCCCAAAAGTTTCTCCTCTGAATCAAGCCCCAAGGGGCGGAACAACGTTAGGAGAGAGGGGAGTTAGGAGAGAGGGGAGCCACGGCTCCCCCAACCATTTTTTTTTCTTTTTCTTTTTATTTAAAAAATAATATTTATATATTATTTTATTTATATTAATTGATTTTTATTTTATTTTATTTTTTATATATCTTAAAAAAAATATATTTATATATTATTACTTTATTTCTATATTATTACTTTATTTATATTAATTTAGTTTGAATTATTTTTCTTAAATTTAAAAATCATGTTTTTTTTTATTATAATTTCTTATATTTTTTTATTTAATTTTTCTCTTTCATGTTTCTGTCTTTCTTTTATCATTTTATTTCCATCTCAATTTTCACCATCATTTTCTTATTATTTTCAAAATCAAATTGCACTATAACACAATTGAAGAGTTAATAAACATTTTTGACTGAACAATTTCTTTTTTTGAGTAAGTTCATTTTTTCCCTTCTTTTTTTAAACTAATATGTTTTCCTCCTGTATGTGGCTTTTCTATGTTCTAGACATATCTCTATCTGTTAAAGATTATAAAATCATGCTTTAATTGTTGATCAAACTCTTCTTTGTGTAAATAGAACTATTTTAGGCTTTGAAGTTGTGTAAGGGAAGAGTAAGATTAGGAATCTACTCTAAGGTGAGGGAAGCTAATCATTTAGAAGTTATTAGTTTTCTTAAAATATTGAGTCTTGCTTTTAAGATTTAATTTGAGGTATTCATAATTTTATTTTTTTGTAAAAGAATTGACAAATTTATATTAGAAAAATTATGATAAAGAGTAAAATAATTGATTCTTTTTTCAAGAGGAAGACTTGTGATGAAGATGAAAAAAATGCATCTACGTCACCTAAAATTGAGAAACTTCATGATAATCCAAATATTGAAGAAAACGAAAAACAACTCTCTAAGGTTCCTAAAGTTACATATAATGAATTTGAAAATACTCCAGAACGTGATCCGAGGAAGCGTCTTCAAATCTGGCAATACCCATCAAATCAAATTGATGAGGTATGAAGGGCTTATCTAAAATGGGTCTATATCAAATGCATGTAGAAAATTATCCGTTGTCTGGTAAAGATGATCACCATTAAAAGATGGTATTGCTTACAATGCTATCTTTTTAGTAAAAAACTAAGCGGAGGACTTGATTCAAATGTTTTTATTCTTACATGTAATTGAATTTATTTTCATTGAATTCTAATTTGCAATAAGTTGATTGTCATTAACATGTTTTAACTTTTTGAATGTTTTTTTTATAGGTTTTAAAAGTTGGAGAACCATTTTGACTAAAAGTAACTTTGTTTTTTTTATATATATTATTGTTGATAAACTTTATGTTACTCTTTCATATATATTATTGTTATACTATTTGGATTATATTGTCATCATGAGTGTTTATTTTGATTAAAAAATTATGTAAATTTTTTTTTAATTAAAAAAAATAATTTATATATAACAAATATAATTTGGTCTCTCTAAAATTTTTGGTCAAGTTCCGCCATCACCTTCATAAAATTTTCTTCTTCTCCATATCCTCTTCTTTTCCTGCAATTTATCCATCCCAATCGCCTTCATCTTCTCTCACCACTACACTACACATTTACTACTACATATATGCTTATTCGTAAGAATAAAAAATATTACTAATAATTTAGTAACACTATATCAAATGTTACCTGTATCTTATGTTACTAATGATTTTTAGTGACATTTTTATATAATATTACTACAAATCTTTAGTTACTTTTTTAAATAAAGAAACATTTTCAAATTGTTACTGAATACCTTTAGTAATGTGTTTTTTTATAAAGACAACATTATAAAAATGTTATTAATATAAATATTTTGTAATATTTCAACAAATGTAACTAAAAAATACACAATAACAATTTAATGTTAAACTTGTTGACCCAATTATTATGGAAACATTCATGTCTCTCCCACTATATCATCCTATGAAACAAAAAATAATAATATTATGAAATAAAACATTGTGCACTCAATATATACAATGCATACATTATAAAATGCAGCTTCTTTATTTTAATATTGTGATACAAAGAAATGTCACAAAATCAACTATTTTATATATCTTCATTCTAATATCACAAGGAGAGATACCGATGCCCACATGTGTTCGTCTATTTATCTTTACACGAAAAATGTTATATTATTAGTAAGAACATTGCAGAGGTCCAAGTCAGAGACAATGGCAGCAGAAGATCACAAATGAGAGCAATAGCTCCTGGGTCCCTCCAGCTGAGAGAAAAGTGTAGCCTCTGCCAAATTACCAACCATGATCTAATAATTAAGGTTCATAAAAAATTGAAAAAAAAAACATAAATTGTTGTTTCATATCAATTTCATAAAAAAAAAATTAAATTCATAATTAAGGTTTATAACTTTATAAAATTCCTAAATTATCATAATTTCAAAAAATTATAATTTCAAAAAAGTATTATAATAAAAGAATCATAAATCTAACAATACATAATTTAATATCACATGTAAATTAATTTATAGTTTTTCAAAATTAACTCTATTGAAATCCTAGAAAACCCCTATTCCCAATCTAGGATTTTCTTTTTCCTTTTTGTTAACGGTTACCGACTAGATTAGTACCCTTCCCATACCTATAAAACTCTTTTAGGTTTGTGTTCTCATGGTGGTGATGAATTGAGAGAGATGGAGAGGATTGATTTGGGTTGATTAGAAGGTGATATTTATGTTTTTTTTTTTTTTTATGGATTTGGGAGTGATAGTGGAGTGGATTTAAGAGTGATTTTTGTGAAAGTTTGTAAAAGATTTGACTGATGTGACTAAAAAAATTTAATTTAATAGATGAAAATGTATAATGACCTATTTGCCCTTGGTGTTAAAAAAGTATAATTAAATGATATTTAGATAAGTTGTAATTAGTTTTTCATATATTATTATCATAAATAAAAATATTATAAATATTTATGAATTGAAAAAAAATAATATTAAAATATATTTCATTTAGAAAATTTAATATTTAAAAAAAATATTTTCAACCACACCATTAATAAAAAGTTAACTCAAAACATCACATAATATCTAAAAAAGTACACATAAGACAACATACAATATGATGAGTGATACAATCAAAGTCAAGCCTCTCTACTCATATAAGTTTGCAACCTATTCCAACGATTTTGTGCCGGCATCCCCATAAGACGTCTTGTATGAAGTGGATGTGAACAAAGAAAGTCGTGGCACTTTCTTAATAAGTTGTCATTTGAAATGTTCATGCTTCTTAGTAATTCAGAAATTTGGGCTCTTGTATATTGAGCTAAAGGGTTTCTAGGAATTAAGTTGTATTGCTCATGAAGTAGTGTGTTGTGACGTTCAATAGCTGCAAGTTGGCGGTTAATAGCTGCATTCATTCGTCGATCAAGATCATTTGCTTCCTCAAGTAACTCCATTATTTTGGAATCCATCTTATTTAAACACACATAAGAGTTAAGTAAAATAAAAATGATAAACACATAATACAACATGAAATCAATTCATTCAATTATATGAATAGAAAGATTGAGTGAATAATACAACTTAGTGGGAAGAGTGTTGAATGTTGTCAAGCTTGTGAAGGATTTCATTGACATTGAAATTGACTTCATCAAAACGTCTGTTCATGTCGATGGTCAAATGTGAGAAATTTTCTTCCATGCGGTGCACATTTTGTTCCACTCGATGTACATTTTCCTCAATCTGTTGCATTCTTCCATCCATGTGTTCTAATCCATGCATTGTAATTTGCATGTCCTAAACTCCCCCATATTTGATTGAGAACTTCAGCATTTGGGTGGATTTGTGGTTCATGTTGGACTTCATGAAAAGGACTTTCTGGTTGTCCTTGCACCTGATCATGTTCATTCGCGTGAGCATGCTGCCATACACCGTTTACATTAACAATGTTAAGCTTTTTCAAAGAATTTGTAGAGAATTGTTGTCTCAATCCAATTGTTGTGCTAGCATCAACAGAAAGGTCCACTCCACTGTATTGCATGATTCTGGTTATCAAAATACCATATGGAAGAGGTGCATCACCGCCTTTGCTTCTTAACATTGTTTGCATTATATGATGTGGCCAATTAATACAAATATTATTTTTGAGGGCCCATATCATAAAAATGTCTTCTTTCAAGAATTTTGCATAATTACTTGGACGAGGTGTCAACCAATGGACGACCACATAATGCAGGAGTCTCTCATTTATATTTAGAGATCCCACTGTTTTCACAATTTCACCTTCGAGATCCGGTCTAACCATAGTTGCCAGTGCCATATCACGGTTATAGGGGAGATCTTCTGGTATGTCTGGATACGATAATTTTTTACCTTAATACATGAGATGTGCTATATTAAACCAATCATCAGGTTTGAGTTTAATTTTCTTCTTATTAACCTCACTTAACAAGTATCCATTGACTGATATCTTCAGGTTTGAATAGAAGACTTTGATGAGATCAACATAGTATGGACAATTCATAGAAACAAAGTCGGAGATGCCTTGAACATTAGGTGGTGATGAAAATAAAGCCCTGGTGTTTCAAAAGATTGGAAATTCATAATTTTAGGTTCCACTACTCTCCTTATGTAGAAGTCTCTCCCATAGTTAACCATTTGATCATGGCGACTGAAGAAACGTCTTTGATCTAGAACATCTTCCACGGATCGCAATGTCCTTTGAAGAGGATCAACGTCGTTTACTATGTTTTTTCCCTTACTCCTCTTAGATCTCGTTGATGAAGATGCCATATTGATAAAACTTTAAAACATGAAAGACAATTATAGATATGATTAATAGTAATCCATAATATTAAAGTAAATACAAATGGGAAAGTAAACATAATAAAGCAATTAACATAGAACGTCAAACAAGTCTTTCATACAGCACAAAGCAAACATAGTAATGAATTTAAAACATAAAGATAGTTTTCAATTAAAACAAAAAAGTCAACTAGTCCCTGTCATCATCTTCAGTAACTTATTCCAACGAAGCCCTGGAGGTAGACCCATGAGTCGTTTCATATAAACTGGATTGGCGCAGAGAAAATCATAATACTGTTCCATTAGATTTTCTTCATGTATGTTCATGCCGGCTAACATCTCCCATATGTCGCTTTCTGAGTATTGGAAATTTGTCATGCGATGCATCATGCCAACTTGCTCAATAAGTATGTCATTGCGCTTCTCTATTGCGACAACTTGCCTTTCTGCTGCAGATGATATTTTTTCAAAATGTGAGTTTCCTTATCCCATTAAATCCATGAACACATCCAACTTAGTAGTGAGTTTCTCAAATTGTGAGTCCATGGATTCAACCATTGGGGCTTTTCTTTTAGATCCTTGGGACGTCGATGTCCTACATGAAGGAATTGATGGTTGTGATTGGGTAGGCCCAGGACTGTACTCATCCATAGCTGGTGATGATGGTGGAGTTGGGTAACTACCTTGATTATACAAAGGTGGATCTGGAACTTACTCCATTTGATCATTAAGATCAACCTCTAACTTGTGTTGCTGACGCTGACGTCGTGCTTGACGTGCAGTGCGAACCCCAACCCCTGTTGCTCGGTCTGCTCCCCATAACTCCTCCATGAGGTCATAATGCCTAATATTAGTTACCTTCCATTTAGCTGTTGTAGGCTTTGCCTGAAATTAAAATGGAGGGCAAAAATTACCAATAGTTATTTGGACCTAAAAAAATGTATTTTGTAATTCTTTTCCATTACCTTGATTAGATCGAACCATACTTCTTCCTCTGCTTCAAAGCGGTTTGAGATTGGATTCCATGCAAATCCACTAAGTGAAGAGAATAAGTCATGCACATCGCGCCATCTCTCTTTCAAGACTTTTTGTCTATTCTTCACATTGTTTTTTGTTACTGCATCAAACCTCGCCTGGTGAAGGTGGTGAACCATGTTATTATATGCTTGTGTGGTCCAAATTCCATCAACCCTGTTGCCTAATCGAGATTCATCTATCATTGCATTTAGCAACTTTTCATCCATTTCCTCGGTCCATTTGGTGAACTCTCTGGGAGCTGTAGCAGAAGCGACCACTACTTTCTTTCCAATATTCATATGATATTACCTATGACAAACATTAATTAAAAAACTCACAATAACATTAATGAAATAACATTAAAATTTTTATTTAATATTATAATCGTGCTTAATTAGGTACATAAAGCTAATTGTTTTGGTAATCAAGCCACATTTTATTGGCTAAATCATCCCTAATATTACACCTAAGCGTATAATCATCATCACGATCAATTTGGCCATATCCTACATCATCAACATGTTGCTCTAATTCTCGATCAACCTCATCAATTAAAGATTCGTCATTATCAAAAGCACGAAGGAAATTGTGGAGGATGCAACATGCTAAAATTATGTCTGTTGTTGTCTCCAGAGCGTAATGTGACTCAATTCCACTTGCTATGATAGGAAATCTTTTCTTCAACACACTAAATGTTCTCTCAATGACGTTTCTTAAACATGAATGTCGATGATTAAACAATTTGCGAGGATTTTGTGGGCCTCTTCATGCATACTCTTTCAGATGATATCTTACACCTCTATACGGAGTCATTATTGACTTCTTCAACATAAAACCAGCATCCCCGAGATAGTATTTGCCTACAATGTTGATAACTATTAAGTCTTCATTGTTGGCCGACCTAACAATCAAATAATTAACAAAATGAAAAACTAACCTTCGAGTATGATCAAAGGATCATCTTTAACAAGAGCATCTTTCAATATTCTTGAATCAAATGTTGTGCCCTCCCATCCAGCCAGTACATAAGTGAATTTCATATCAAAATCACATGCGACGAAGACATTTTGTGTTGGTCAGTCCTTCCTACCTCGATACCTAGGAGCCTCAGATGAAGGAACCCTAACTCTAACATGAGTTCCATCTATGGCCCCTAGACAATCCTATTTAATAAAGTAAAGATTGTTAATAAAGACTCTTTAAAATCTGTAAGTACCAGTAACAACAAAAAATTATTATGGCCAGTGTTACCTTGAAGTACGGATAGAATCGACTATTGTTCAGGACGTGACTTTGGACATCAGTCCCGACAGGTTGAATCAAAAACTCAGACTCCAAACTCAAGATTGCATCCAAGACATTATGAAAATGTCTACTAACGGTCGAGCCAGAACGGTAGAAGAAAAAACCCACACTACGATTCTTGACGTTATGGCCAATGATGTGTAGAAACTTAGCAACTTATTCCTCCAATGTGCACCTTATAGCATCTTTTACTAACTCAGTTGCCCTTAATCGTTGACATAAGTTAATAAATGCTTCTGGTCCCATCCGAATAATGTCACAACATCGATTTGTATGTACTAGGTAAGACATCAACTTCTGTCGGCGTTGGTCTTTGTCTGGGACAATATCCCTAACACTATTTCTTGGGGTAGAATATATGTTCAATATATTCAGCGCATGCGCAACAATGCATAACATTGTTAGTTCAGTTATTGTTGTGCGCAATTGTAATTGTATGTGTAAGTGTGCGACTATATTGAAGTCCACACCGACAACATCATCTACTACATCTTCGACATCAAAAAATGAAACATGTAATTCCTCTTCCATCTAAATTATCGGTATACAAAATATAAGCAAATACCATACAAACAGATAAAATAAATTATAAACAAAAATTAATAAAAAAGTAAAATATTTTACAAAATATGAAACAACATTCATTTGTTATGAAAATACAAATGAACATGGGTTTAGATGGTTTACATGAAATTCAATTATTAAGCAATGCACACCATAAACCAACCACTACACCACCTTATAACAGCAAAACTCTCACCACTGCACCTTCACCTCCACGGACACCAGTGACGACGACGGGAACAGCCGTGGATCTCCCAAAAAAATGCTCTGAACTCCTTCACAACCACAACTTAACAGTAACAAAATCAAATATGAATACATGTGACTGTGGTGTGTAATCGAATACAAATAACATGTATCCAGATACAACCATTTGTAACCGAATACAACCATTTGTAACCGGATAGTGAAAAATGAAATGGGATACAAGTATTTCCTCCAATATTCTTCATATATCATGCATGGATTGTATGGAAAGTATGGAAAATGTAAAATCATAAATGAAGGCACATAAAATGAAAGTAGAATGAATGTAACATGAAACGGAGCTGAAGTCGAGGGCTGGTGGCACATCACAAAACTCACCTCTCACGAGCTCAAACACAAGAGAGTCTCGGCCAGGAGAAGTTTCGTTCTTCCAACATAGTCTAATATAAGCAACCAACTATCTTAATGGCATTCAATGATGCATTGAAGAGCCTCAACAACACGTTGCACACAGTCAAAGCAATTTTAATTTCAAACAGTCAGGAATCTTCCCTATAGAGCATCAGGAATCCTACTGTGTGCACCATGCATCAGGAATCTATTCAGACCTCGAGCCCAGCCTATGGCTACGAATGCAAGTACGTGATTTTGTGATTTTTTTAATAAGGACATTGTGGTAATTAACCACATTTATCCCTCAAATCTCTTAAAAAAAGAGAGATTCATTTATCCATTGATCCCGCTAACATTCGCTCTTCCATCCTTGCCTTTCCTAAAAAAAGAACGTCCCTTTCTCTTTCTATTCATCGCTCTCTATCATGCTTCTACAGTCTTATGGTTAATGAGAACAGACCCTTAGGGTTTTCCCCTTTCTAATATACAGAACAATACTCAAAATACAAATATAGTTTTCACCTTTTTTCTTCATTGCTTTTCTCCAAGCTTTGGTTTTCTTCTCTGCAACCCTTCTTCCTTTTCTCTTTTCTCTTCTTTTGCTTTTCTCTCCTCTGTCAGGCCATGGATACCATTCTCACGCTTATCGCGAAGTTGGAGAAAGTATCCCTGGTACTTTAATAAACTCATTATAGAAAACTATCTTAGAATCCTAAAATTCATGATTCTCACACATTCATATACATAAATCATAATATAATACTAATCTTGACTCCAAAGAGAATGTGTTCTTTAATCTATGTTCTCTTCAACCTCCTTTTCTCAATCTATTTGTATGTCTTCCTTTCTCCTCTTATACTCTCTTTCTTTCTTAATGACTTATCATGAAAGAATCTTATGACCAAAGACAGAACTATAATCTCTTTTATAAACCACCTCCATCAAGTTAGTTTGAACTTTATTTTATCTCTATTTTATTTTAATATACCTTCCCATAATAACCAATAGATGCTTGTATTTTATTAAATCACATTTAGACTCATCACAATATTTCAAATAAGTCACATAAATTAATTCTAAGCAAAAATTCCTAAAACCTATAAAATCATGCCCCCATCCCCCTCTTTTTATTTATTTTCTTTTGCTTCGCTCCCTCGTACCTTCATCTTTTCTCGTCTCTTTCTTTCTATATCAATTTTCACTCTTTATCTCCCATCATTTTCAAAATCAAAATTACACCACAGTGAAATTAAGGAGTTGAGTTACATTTTGGATTGATCAACTTTTTCTTTTAATTGAGTTCATTATCCATTCTTTTTTTTTAGCAAACTGTTTTCTTCTTGCGTGCGATGAATTTGTTTATTAGGTAAGCCATGGTGATAAATTTATCTTTTCTCTAAATAGGAGAGAAATGATAAATTTATATTAGAAAAATTATGATAAAGAGTAAATGAATTAATTCTTTTTTTAAGAGAAAGACTTGTAATGAAGATGAAAAAAATATATCTACGTCAACTAAACTTAAAAAATTCCATAAGAATACAAGAATCGAAGAAAATGAAAAACAACTTTCTAAAATTTTTAAAGTTACATATATTAAATTTAAAAATTCTTTAGAATATAATCCATGAAAACATCCTCAAATTCAATATCCATCAAATTAAATTGATAAGGTACAAACAAAGGGCTTATCCAAAATAATAGTCATATTTTTTGAATTTGTTTTAAGCAGACAAAATAAAAAAAAGAAATGAAGATTTTTTTTAATTAAAAAAATAATTTATATATAAAAAATCTAATTTATCATCTTTGAATTTTTGTCCAAGTTATATAAGTGGATAACATGTGGAACATGTTCAAGCTACACCAAGTACTTGACATGATAAGTCCTATTACTTTGTCCAATAAAGAAAACAGAAAGTACGCAATAAAGAAATGAATTGTTTGATACACAAGTACTTTAAACATAGTTAATAAAAAAAAAAAATGGGACCACAACAAGAGTTCAACACTCAACAAATGGCTTAAACCCTAAAAAATAGAGTAGATTTAAATTACTTTTTTAGTATCACAACATTCACAAATTTTATAGATTTGAACCGTTGAAAATAAAATTTCTACGCACCTCTAATTGTTCTTGAATACTCCCTCTCAATCTCAAATTGCAGTTTCGTGATTCCACAATTTGCATACATCTGCCATAAGGATTCAATTATGTTTGAGAAACATTTGCACAGTGATATGCAAGTAATTGTGTGAAAAAAAGAAAAAAAAAATCATACATTTCAGCACATACATCATGGTAGTTGGATTATAGAAGTTCTCTCTCCGAAAGATTTAATTCTCCAGAAGCACCATACCATAGGTGGAATGGCCATATCATGCTCAAACATCACAATTGTATAATGATATAACAAAAATATACTTTAAACCTAGCCACAGTTGCAGAGGAAAGATACCATTAGAAACTAATATTAAGCATGTTGTAATATTTTTGTATTTAATATAAAAGATATAACCATAAATTTTAAGCAAAAAGCACCTTACTATGAATACTCTGAACCAAACTTACAAGTATATAATCCTTGCTAAACTAGATTCTTTCCATGTTACCGCTATACATATATATTCTTATTTTCACAATCTAACCAAAACATAATAAAAAATGAAGATGAAAAAAAATACACACGAATAATATAAAATTTAAGGAACGTAATATATTAAAACCGTAAAAAAAAATTTGGAAGAAAAATAAAAGAATAAGAAGAGACAAACAAAATAAAGTAACTAATTATTCATTTTCTGAAAACAAAATTATAATATATTAAATAAAAGTTTTAATTCATTAATTATTATTTTTAATATTAATAAAAATTAACTAATACTAACGATAATTTAATTAAATTTTATTTTTAAACATAAATTTATAATTAATTTAATCAAACTATATTAATAATATTTTTAAATTTTTTTTATAAACATAATTTTATAATTAATTTAATAAATATATTAATGAAAAAATTGAAAGTTTTTTTCTTAAATTTAATTTAATAAAAAAGTATAAATAGTTAAAAAACAATTTTTTGAGAATTTTTTATTTAGAAACCTCAAAAATAATGTTTTACTTTTACTTTATTCTTAAGTTCATTCTAGATATAAAAATAATCAAACATGTCATGAATCCTAAAGTGAAAGAAAAATGAGAAATAGATGAATCACGTAAAAAGATAAAAAAAATTAAAAATTGTTTTACTGATCACTCATTTTTAACACATTTTTTATCAAACAAAAGAATCACTCATTTTTAACACATTTTTTATCAAACAAAAGAATCACTCATTTTTAACACATTTTTTATCAAACAAAATAAAAATTTTACGGAAATAAATCTAATAAAATATGTTTAACGCATGGATAAATAAAACTTAAATGATGAAAAGTATTCTGAAAAGACAATAATCATCCAACTTTAAAAGGCTAAAAAAAAATAAAAGATGAAAAGTGTATTTAATTAATAAAAATGAAATTGAAGAAAAGCCCTCAAGTACAATTGAAAACGCAGGAGGGAAGTGTGAGGGCTGAATGAACCCATTTCAAAACCACCCTTCAAGAAATACTTCCGCCATTACTGATGTCCACATCCACAAACGTCGTCGTTCTAGACAACGGCGGTGGGTTAATCAAGGCGGGTCTGGGTGGCGAACGCGATCCCTCCGCCGTGGTCCCTAACTGTCTCTACCGCCCCCCGGCCTCCAAGAAATGGCTCCACCTGACCTCCGGCGACGAGGACCTGACGTCCGCGGCCGTGCGCCGCCCCATGGACCGAGGATACCTGATAAACCCGGAGCTACAGCGAGAAATCTGGTCGCACCTTTTCTCCTCCGTCCTCCGCATAACGCCCTCGCAGTCCTCGCTCCTCCTCACGGAACCCCTCTTCACGCTCCCCTCCATCCAACGCTCCGTCGACGAGATTGTCTTCGAGGAGTTCAACTTCCGGGCCCTGTACGTGGCCCATCCCCCCGCCCTAGTCCACCTCCATGAGGCCACCCGCCGGCCCAGTGGGCTTCTCTCCCGGGCCCAGTGCAGCCTCGTCGTGGACGCAGGGTTTTCCTTCATCCACGCTTCCCCTGTCTTCCACAACTTCCCTCTCAATTATGCCGTGAAGAGGATTGACTTGGGCGGCAAGGCCCTCACCAACTACCTCAAGGAACTCGTCTCCTTCCGCTCCGTCAACGTCATGGAAGAGACCTTCATCATCGACGACGTCAAGGAGAAGCTCTGCTTCGTCTCCCTCGACGTCGACCGCGATCTCTCCATCGCCAGGTTTTCACAATGCTCCCTGCTCACTTTTAACAACCAAATTCTTACCTTTTACCTTTTACTCATTTTAAACTGAGTTTGAGTTTGTAAGCACTATTAGGAGAAGAAAATAAGAAGGAAAGATGAAATAAGTTTCCAAGAGCTTACGCATGAGTTGAAAATCAGTTTTTTTAGAGAAGTTAACTCATGATAGTTTGTACAAATTCGAGATTATTCGATGTGAAACCAAACACACACTAACTCTTAGGTATACTTCTTTTTGTATGCTGTTATATCAGAACAATACTATGGCCTGAAAAATATTTCACCTGTGATTTTAAAGGAAGAGTGGGAAAGAGAATCTATTCAGGTGCACCTATGTGCTTCCGGATGGTGTCACACACACAAAGGGGTTTGTTAAGTACCCAGACCAGGCACGGCGGTATCTTGCACTGAGGGAGAGCAGCCTTCCTTCTTCGCTGCCAGTGGAGGCAGACGGGGTTATGAATTCCTCTGAAATTGCCGAGCAGCCAGAGGACAGAAAAAGAGTTGATTTGTCAAAAAATGTATTAGTCAGTGTTTCTTGCAGTGTGCCATTCTTTTGTGTGTCAATGTTTTTAACTTCATGTTTTCCTTCGTGTGATCCTTAGGAGTTTGACTTGACCAATGAACGGTTTCTTGTGCCAGAGATGATCTTCCGTCCTGCTGATTTGGGTCCGTGGATACAACTTGATTTTTGTTAATTTTTTTGTTGTCGAGTTTCTGTAGAGACTATAAATGAGGATGTTGGTCCAATTTGGATGTTTGTCTTTAACTTTTGGCTTTTCTTTTTCTGCGTTTTGCTGAGCGAAATGTTTTGCAGGAATGAACCAAGCTGGGCTTGCAGAATGCATTGTGCGGGCTGTTAATGCGTGCCACCCACATCTCCATCCTGTACTCTACGAAAGGTAAGCAGTTCAGAACATTTGATTTGATGGTCCTGTGTCATGTTTCTTAATTTGTCACACTCATTTTTCAATATTGTGTTTGCATTGTGTTTTGCAGCATCATATTAACTGGTGGAAGCACCTTATTTCCCCAGTTTGCTGAGAGATTGTAAGTTTTTTGTTGGGATCACTGCACTTTGTACCATTATGTCATAATGTTTTTGGTCGTTGGTGATGCATCTTTTTTGTCCTGTATATCATGGTGTAATTGTTTAATTAATTGATTCTACATGCTTCAGAGAGAAGGAGCTTCGACCTCTAGTTCCCGATGACTATAATGTGGAGATAACAACTCAAGAAGAGTAAAAATCTTCCCTAAATATTTTTTGCATCTAATTTGATATTTTCTATAAAAGGATTTATGGTTCTTCTACAGTCCCATTCTAGGTGTTTGGCGTGGAGGGTCACTGTTGGCATCGAGTCCAGATTTTGAAGCAATGTGTGTGACGAAGGCTGAGTATGAGGAACTTGGTTCTGCTAGATGTCGCAAGAGATTTTTTCATTAACTATACTATCAACATGGCTACCCCAATATTGTATGTATGCCTAATCTGTAATATGTAAGCGTATTTGTCTTTTATTTATCTCTTTTACTATTTCCTACAGTTTCCTTCCATGCTAATGGCACGTGGGAGAGAAGGCAGTGGACTGCCGGTGCAAAAAGGGTGCAAATGGAGAATATCATTTGAACCCACTGTACTTCATTGATTGGTTCAGCCATGGTTCTGCTCCCGTCTTTCCATCGATTCTTACTTGGGACCAAGGTGTGAATTTTGGATGATCATCCTCTGCGCAAAGATTTTATTTGAGAAACCATATATGTTGTCTACAGGTATCAGGTGAACATGATGCAGGCATGCTGCTGGTATTATCGGATTGAATTCCATATTGGATGACGACTTCAACTTTTCTCTGCAACAGTGCTATATGCTTACGAGGTGCGGTCTATTGTGATATCCGAAGGATTTAGATATTAGTATAATATCCATTTTCTGGATTCTGAAAGCTAGCCTTAAGCATTTCTTTTCCACCTAAAGTTTGTAATTCTGCGAATGTGTCTATTAAGCTGTGAATGGTAGCTTTTAATGTTATGTTGCATTTCTGGTCCCTTCATGAGGTGTGGATCAAGAAATTCGGGGACGGGTAAATACTGTGTTGGTAAAACTCTTCCAATGTTTGGGTGGCGGAAACCATATATGTTCTCCCATGCACATCATTAGTAGCTGCTAGTGCAAGGGTTAACTTTATATCTTAACACTGCCGCATTATGCATCTCTGAATACTCACCCCACATCAATGTTATCTTTATATACATACAAATTCAGACCCATCAAGTCCAAAGCTACAAACCTGGTTCCCATGCACACAGTTTAGTTACATTCCATTACACAACAGAAGCCATCACAGAAAGCCCAAAAGCAATAGAAAAAAAAAACATCTTAAACCATCTAAGGCCCCACCAGCCACTACACAGTGCCCATGTCTACTTCACTATGATTCCCTTCCCAGCATCAATAAATAACTAGTAATCTGTGATTAAGAACCCATAAATCAAGCAACTATTATCATTTATAGCAAATTTACTATATAATGATCCTAACCATGAAACTAAAACCACTGCCCCACATCACTTTCAATCTTGTAAGCAAAACCCAGTTTCAGAATGTGCCATGCCCAATCTCTTGCATCATCTGAAGGGTTTTTTTTTTTTTTTTTTTTTTTTTTAAGTTTATAGACATGATATATGATCACTAAAATCAAGAGGTTATAAGACGTTAATTTTCTCATCTTTATAACCATTTGGGAAGACATTTTTCGGATTTTTTTGAAAGAGCTCAAAATCCATCAAACGACCAATGTTGTGATGGCTTTTATGCTTAAATTATTTATGAAATTAATGACAAAAAGACTATCTTGATTACTTTTGAATATCATGATTACTTTTAAATATGTAAGATTAAATTAATCTTTTTTTAAAAAGATTAAGGATCAAACTGAATGTGACTTTAAAAAAATATATTAAATTAATAATTTACTGGTTAATTTATTTAAAACACAATTCTAAAAAGTCATAAATTTACTAGTTAATTTTCAATAAAAACTTTAAAATATTAAGCTTATGCATCGATCCAAAACTTTAAATAATAAGTTTATGCATAATTACAATTTTAAAGTAATAAGTTTATGAATGTTGATCTTATTATTATTATTTGATGTGAAAATTTTCATTCACCTTAAATTCTTAATGAATTATTTATAAACTTCATTTATAAAGTTAAAGAACATTAACTATATCTTATTCAAGTTTGATGGAACACAATTTTCCCAAACATTTCAATAGGGTAGTTTGTGTGGATATCTTGAATCCCTTTCGTAAGGGACAGCTGACCTATTTCTGTGTTGTGATTTCATATTCTGTTTCAATTGTGATGGAATAGAATGAGCAACATGGTACAATATTTATATAAAACTCTCCATACTCATGTTATGTTTGAAGAATTTGGAGCATGAGAAAACCTTCAGAAGCCCATAAAAACATACAAGTTTACCAGCTTGAATCTGGTCAGAATTGGGGGAAAGAACATCAAGAATGACATTGAAAATGCCTAGTCTTGAGCTTTTCTTACCCATCTCCTTCAAACTTTTCCGAACGAATCATAACCCTTTTGTTTCATGCTGGAATCAAATTCATCAGTAAAAGCATCTTGACTCTTCTTGAGCATCGACACTTCAACTTTCAGCAGAAGTTAATAGTTTCTTCAACTTGTGTTGAGATGACACTCACTTTACACAATTTTTAATTTACACAATCTATATTCTATTGTAGTGCCTAACTCTTTAGTCATCTTAACAATTAAAATTAAGCAATTGTAGAGATAAACACTAAAAATATAAATATTGGAGACTATTCAAAAATAATTTAAAAAAGAATAACTTCAAAAGTTATGCACATTATAAAAGTTAAAAGCATCTTTAATTTTGTGAATGTGTGAGAGTATATTACATGGTATATATTTTCACCCTTGTGACCACAGTATTTGCATGCCACTTGCGTTTGTATCAAACAGACATCGAGAAAAAAAGGAAAACTGTGATACTTCTCTGAATAGATTCTGTGTTGATCAATGTTTTGTTTCATGTAGACTGTAGGTAAGTCCAGGTTCAGTTTCAGACAGAGTTCAGATTGGCTTGGTTCAACAACACGATAACATCACTATAAATATAACAGGTTCACATATGTTACAAACCAAGAAGCCATAGAAGCATTGAAGAAGCACTTGAAAAGGCTTATTCTGTCATGTGTCCCCTAGAATTCCCCTTAACGCTTCATTGAGGACTCTGCTTAGGTTCACTTTGACTAGTCCTCACTGAAGTGTTTGGGGGAGCTCCCGGTGGCTCTTGATGCTTCAAAACAACCGTGTAAAACTTCAACAATTTTCTCATTTGAAAACACATAATTACTGATGTTTTTACTCCCTTTTTTCTTGCACTTTTTTTTTTATCCTTGTTATTCTATTAATTTTGCTTTCTCTTTTTTTCTTTTGTTACATGACATCATTTAATCTCAGTTTACTTCTGTTTCAGTTATTACACCTTTGTATCCTTGTACATCTTTCGTTCCTTTCATCAAAATGTGATCTTTTAAAAGATTTGCTTGCCTTAACACTCTCATCTCATCTCATAGCAGAATGTACTGTCTTTGTTATTATTTCAGTTTCTTGATGTCAACTGACTTTGTTTCAACATTTTTGTATTGACTTCACTTTATCTTCTTTTTGTACAGTCTGGTTTTGTCTAAACTATCTGTTTGAATGCAAGTGTGAAAATTTGTTAGAGATGTACAAATTCAATATTATATAACCAATGAAAACTACAAATCTGATATGTTCAAATTTTTAATCGAATGAGATGTTAGTTATGTGGTTATGAAGATCTCTAATATTTTTCTCTTTATGTTAACATGTCTAAGATGAAGTTGTCTCTAATGCAGAAATGGTAGAATGATGTCTTACTTGATGTACTTAATGTGAATCTGATTATGTTACTGGCAATCAGAAATTAATTTGTTTCTTTAAATATGTTGATATCTAAGTTCAGATTTTAAGATATTTTGTAATTATGAATATATTTTTATGTGATTTTCTAATAATAAGCTAGATTATCATAAATTGATTTGTTCTTCTTAATTATTTCTATTAATACTTATAGTCGAAATAATAATAGTGAAAAGCATCAAATCATTTTTTATGACATGGTACCATAGCTTTAACTTTTATTCACCCTTAAACAATTTTTAAGAATGTCTGCGCTTCTTCTTCATCCTCTGTGCCTTTCCCAGCCACCTTTAAAATCTCCAATCGCAGTGCCCAATCTCGATCCTACAGCCTAACCCAAACCACGCTCTCTCCGCTATCATTCGAATGCTATTCTTCCTATTTTTTCACTGTTATCCATTGTCTTTGTTTGATATTGGGTAAGTATAAATTAGAATATGGAAAGAGACATAGTTTAGCTAAAATAATATTCAGCTGCCTCTGTTGTGGTACCAAGGCAAGAAGAAACCAACAATGGCCCAACTGGTACATAGCTTTCAGTAGAAACCAGAGCAAAAGTTGGGAGTGCACAATCAGTGAATTCGTTGTAGCATCTGATGATTTTAATATTGATCGTTTAGCCCCTTAACTTCGACAATAATGATAGATAAGAAAATAAGGATGAAAACAAGTAATTGCATTCATCTAACCTTACATTGTGTGTTTATTTCTTTAATCTTTTATGTGTAACATGTTCTTACAAGCTTCACACACTGTTACTAATAATTGATTGCCTAGATACTCAGTCCAGGCAAAAACAACTGATGCGGACATTTTTTGATGTAACTCTTGGCTAGCAGCAATGTGTCAATGACAGTTTTACAAACAAATATCTCAATAACCATAATCAAACAATAACTGAACTTCTATTGCATGGGGAAATCATGTGCTAATAATTAATTGAAATTTCATTGAAGTTCATGGCACAATATATCCTCTCAAAAACAACCTCACAAAAATAAGGAATGTATATACAGATGTTCAAAATTTGGTGCACACAAGCAGATAATGGCTGAGATGGCAATGAATGAAGTAGGAGTATGGTTCAAAGGGCACCCATTTGCACTTTGCACTTTCTTGCAGGAATATGTACTCTCTTCGGTTCCGATTGGTTGTTTCTCCCTACAGTTTTTGAGGCTGCAATCTGCTCAAGAGTTTCTAAAACCTCTGTCATTGGAGGTCTTGCCTTGGCTTCGCGATTTAGGCATTGTAGCGCAAGAGTGGCAGCCATGAAAGCTCCTTTTTGTGGGTATTGGCCTCCCAACTTTGTGTCCATAATCCGAAATAGTTTTCTTTTGTCACCCAAATATGGTTTTGTCCACTCTACTAGATTCTGCTCCACACCAGCTTTTGTTCTGTCAACGGCACGTCTACCAGACAATAACTCAAGCAACACAACACCAAAGCTGTATACATCACTTTTAGCCGTCAGCCGACCTGTTAAAATATTGGAGCTTTAGTTTGATGATTTGCAGAAAATGAGACATGTGAAAGGAGTTAGTTTCCAGTTCTATCCTAAGGAGCAGTGCACTACAGAAAACAGTGGATCTAAAAATTTGCCTGTAACATGCTATATCAGATATTTTTAGTTTACTATGCAGAAGAAACCGAACTGTTGATCAGTTCAAATTTCAAAATGCAGATTCTTATACAATTGACATGAATAACAGCATGTTCAAATGGACACGAATTATTATATAGGTCATTAAAAAATTACTATAAGCAATGCAAGGTACTGACAGTTTACACAAAGCTAAGGAATAAGGAATTACCTGTTGCAACATATTCAGGTGCTGCATATCCTTGAGTTCCCATAACTTGAGTAGATACATGAGTTCTATCACCCGTAGGGCCAGCCTTTGCTAAGCCAAAATCAGAGAGTTTAGGATTGAAATCCTGTAATTCAATAATGATAAGAAATTATTTTTCATGATATAACAGTAAGGAAGATATTTTTGCATCACTTGTATCCTCATTAATCTTACAGCGTCAAGTAGGATATTAGATGCTTTAAAATCACGGTATATGACTTGAGACTGGGCATTATGAAGAAAAGAGAGTCCTCTGGCAGCACCAATTGCCACTTTCATTCTCACTGACCAAGATAGAGGCTGTGGTCCTCCTGTCAAATATAATGAGCCCCATCAATCACAATGCAAAACTACTCCAATGGATTAATCGATCATTTCTAAGTCATTGCTTATCAAATCATACTGAAATAGTAATGGCAGAGAAGATCATTCTTAAATTAAGGAACCAGCTATCATTGTTGATATCTTTATCCTTCTGTGAGTTTCTTTGATTGACTAACCATTAAGATAATAGCTTAATCAACCAAACTTACAAGAAAACAGTGTAATGGTTGTGATAACTTACTTCTAAATAGATGATTCTCTAAGCTCCCTTTGGACATAAACTCATAGACCAAGAGACGGTTCTCTCCCTCCACGCAGTAACCAATCAATTTAACAAGATTCTGATGGTGAAGTTGCCCAAGGTAGTCCACTTCAGTCTGGAAAATGATTAAAACTTCACTAATTAGACCATTAATAATATTCAAAATAAGATAAACTTTCTTAGGGGAAGATGAAGGCGAGTGTTTTAATTATAAAGTATGTTTAAGCAAGCTAGGGCTTGGAAATGGAAATAAAACACCTACCAACCACTCCTTATGACCTTGTAACCCTTCAGGCTTGAGTTTCTTAACAGCAACTACCATTCCTGATCCAGGTTTTGAAGCTGTAAATGTGTGTTCATCAATCCAGCCCTTGTAAACATAACCAAATCCTCCTTCCCCAAGAAGACTGTCGGGGCGAAAGTTTCTGGTGGCATTCTTTAGCTCATTAAAGGCAAAGGCCTTAAGATTTGGGGAAGACAAGATTTCACCCTCGGACCTTGGTGTGGGAAGACTTGAGACATCACTTGCTTCACAGTATGACTGAATAGATAAGTTGGAAGGAACAGATGAAGGACTAGTCTTTGAAATTCCTGATGCAAGCAGAAGTGGAAACAGTTAGTCCATGAATGCTTCCTTTTCACAAACAAAAACAGGCACTTTTGCTAATAACCTTAAAATTCAACCAATTGCACTCATGTAAGATAATGTTCACACCATCGCATTACAAGGAAATGTTTTTTTTTTTCTTTGTTGCTCAGCAACTAGAAGGAAATGTTTAATAACAATAAGCATCCATTCTCCAATCCTAGTTCAAGTGATCCCACCATGGATTGAATCCCAGCAAATACCAACCCAAACAAACCCAGCTTGCAGCACCCAAAAACAGAAAGTAGACAAAAAAAGCTTGAAAACCCGCGAAGAATTCACAATCTACAACACCATCAAACCCACAGCTTTGCAAGCCATAGCGTAAAAAATCAACTTTGACAAATGACAAAGGAAAATCACATACACCCCTTCAAAACAGAGAATAAAAACAAGGTTTTAAAAAGTGGTTGGAAATGTCGATTTCAGCATGATTCTTAAGATTTTTTCCCTCATCACTACCACAATTGCAGCTGCATCTGCAGTACTTTTCACAATTCCTATAATGTTAAGGATGCCAATGAAATTGCAACTGCAACCACAACTAAAAATCTTGCAAAACATTGCACGGCGAAGGAAGAATTGCTGACAGAAAAGCAAAAAGGCAAAAGAGAAAAAGTACCAGAAGGGGTTCTGGAACTGTTAGCTGCTTCTACTTTAGCCGAAGAACCTAGGCAGTTACCCATTATCCCCTGGCACAAACTCAACTCGCACACTAAACTTGTGATTGCTTAAAAGATACAAAAAGAAAGTTACTTTTTTCCCTTTACCTACGTGGGTTTGTATCAAATTTTGAAGGAAAAAATGGTTGAAGAAAAAGAAATGAATTTGTGTTTGACAAGAAAAAGCGAGGGAACGGAAAGAGAGGAGAAAGTGCATAGGAATGACATAAGACATTGCGATTGATTGAAGCCAAGTCGTGTTAAAGAAGACACGGGAAGCGCGTGGGGTCACACTGCCCTCTCATTACGGACTCTTCACACTCTGCATTTACTATGTTACCCCTCGTTTTCCACTCTTTCTTTCTTTAATGCGAATGGGATTTTCTCGTTGGCCATGGCAAGTGAGAATTTCCACGGTTTAATATGTTACTTTCTTTAGTTTATCATTTTTTTTCGAGTGAATCGAATCCATGTTTTTTAGCAAATAATTTTGAGATTTGACTTGCACCAATGAAGATTTCAAAGATGTGTTTTTTTATTGCATATTCTCTGGATTTTGAAGAAACTTTTTTATTAAATTCCGGTTGATTTAAAACTTCAATATTTGTTTTTTGAAAACTTCACTTAAGTATCACTCAACTTAATTTTTTAATTAAATGGGAACACACATTAAATTTAGTGAAGTGATACTATCAATACCTTTTAAGTTCTTACGGGATAAGGATAAAGATGTACTGTGTCAAATTTTCAAAATTCTTTTAGTATTTGGTTTTTAGGAAAAATATCTTTCAACTACAACAAATCTCGTCCAAAATGTGAGGAGAGATGCCTAAAAAGATACTTTTGATACTAAATGATGCTAGAAAATTTCATGTAATAATATTTTTGGATCAAAATATATTTTTAGTCGGTTCATTCAAAGTAGGTGAATTTATTCAAAAACCATTGTTGGTCTTTAGTTCTCGGTTATCAGTTTAGTGACAAAGGTATTGGTTTGAGGATCGACATGTATGGGATAGGCAGCTTACAACTGAGTGGTACATTATGGATGTTGTAGAACGGTACCCAGTAAGCAATCATATGGTTTTTGTGGGGGTAAGGACAAGCACAAACAACCCATCAGCTTTGTAGTCTTGAGGCGTTTCATACGAATGAGTAAGAAATAGTCGGAATATAGTAAGTCTCCATGTGGTGGGGTATGGTCAGGTATGGGTAATACTTTAACTAATGGTGGTCATATGAAGGACTATGGCCGAATACTGGTAGTACATTTTCTAAATGAAGATCATATGTTTTTGTTCAGAATAAAATTGATTAATCTCATTATGAATTTTTATTATATTTCATTTTAAAAAGTATTTCCTATTCTCTATTATAGTTCTTTATTTTCCTTATGTGTGTGTTTTATGTTTCTATAGACATGTTTAATTCCAAATATGCTTACCAAATTGTTTAAAACATTTTAGTAGGTTTCACAAACCAACAAAGACATTTAATCATTTTTTTGTGTGTTATATTAGTCAGATGATTAGTTTCTTATTTACTGTTTTATGTTAACATTATTTATAAACACAATTTTTTTTTTTGTTTCTTATTCTTGTTCATGATTCTCATTCTTTTCTCGTTCTCACTTGAACACTTTACCCTTATTTTCTTATTTTATGGCATGTAATGTTCAAAGCTGAATTGCTTTAAAAAATAATTGAAATTGGCTTTCTTTTTAGTTTTTGGATTTACTTTTTCTTAAAGCAAAATGGTTTGGTTTGAATTTAAAATTTAAAATTAAGAATTCAACCAAACAAAATAAATTAGTTTTCTGTATTTAAATATATAATTGAGAACTACAACATACATCAATTTTTGTTTTATAATTTGATTATATTTTACTTACACTATATTTATATTTATTAAAGCAAGATCACAAATTTTTGTTATAACTTCTAAAAGGTAATATGATTTGTTTGTAAATATAACAAAAAGTTAAAATTATTTAATATAACAACAATCAAGCCTTTTTTTTTATAAAATAGTAATAGTTTTGATTTTAAAATAGTAATAAAAATACATTTACAAGACATCATTATACGTAATTATCATGCATTGGAAGTATTTTTCTGTCATAGTTTTATTTTCAGAAAGTACCTCAAAAGATTAAAGAAAAAGAAATATTTAAACCATTTTATACTTCAATTTTTAAACAATATGGAATTATTAGACACGGTAGAAATAATAAAAATTATAATACACTAACATTAATATATTTTTAATATTAATAAAAGACATATTTAAAAAATTCAATTAAAATTCTGGAGTGAGATAGATAAAATATGAGGAGAAAATGGTCCAGAAGAAATTGAGTGGCTTGCAAGCTAAGGTGAGAAGTGAGGATAGAATTGTTTTGTGCATAATGTGAAAGAAAAGAATAAAAGATAGAAAAGGTTAAAAGAAATGAGTGCAATGGAATGGAAGGTGGGAACTTAGTCAACTAATGAAGGAGAAGTTGACCACGCATCACAACTAATTCCATTGTCTCCACTCCTATCTAATCTAACACCTTCTCCTATATAACATCCAAATTAGGGTACCAAATTTCCCAACAATAAATAATTCAAACGTAACTTACAAGACTCTTCAAAAATCTAGTCATTTCATTACGCCTAATAATTCAAAAGCCTTCACTCTTTTTTAATACTAAAACTTATCCCATTTTTAATCATTATAAATTCAAAAGTTAAACATAGATCGTATAAAATTTATGTTTCAAAATAAAAACATATTAAAATAAGGCGTTTCTAGTTTTTTTTTTTTTTCTCAATGCTCATTATTCTTCTTGTGACACATATCATATTTTTTAGGTTATTTTGTCATGTTTATGCTATCCATTCCCTCTTTTTTAACTCTATCTTAAAAAGGCTTATCTATTATATCAGGTAGAGAGTTGATGTCTTTCTTTTTCAATAAATGTGGCAGTTGACTTCTTCATTTTACTTTGGTTTAATTATGCCTTTGGTCCCTATTTTAGAGTCAAAATCTCAAAATGGTACTCAAATTTTTAAAAGTCTTAAAATGGTCCCTTTTTTGTTAAAATGTCTCACGTTTGCCATTTCCGTTAAGTCAAGGTTGACGCCGTTAAAGGAAGTGTCACGTGTCAATTCCTCGATTTTTTTTTTTATTATTTTTTTTGACTTTTTTGAATTTTTTTTTTTTGAATTTTTTCAAAAAAATCAAAAAAATTGCCATGTGTCAAGCTGTTATTGTGCCACGTGACAGTGACACGTGTCAGTATTATGCCAGGTGTCATTTCCTTAGTCTCAATTTGGTCCCTTTATTTTAATTTGTCTCAATTTAGTCCCAATTTTTATAAAAATTAGCAATTTTGTCCCTCTCCAAATTGAAATCAAATTTAATTTTATATAAATGTTATACAAATATTTTTATTAAATTTGATATTTTTATTCAAATTGATATTGTTATTATATATTTTTAACATAGCTAAGTTTATTTAAAATTATGTTTCACATTCAACTTTACTTAAAATTATTTTCAAATTTTAAATTTATATGTGTTTTATTGTTACATGAACTAGTTAATTTATGA
>Ga0214544_1003672_pt1 | contig 31439 bp, 13 predicted proteins | sample CNSS3metaG_FD_160074 | JGI IMG/M metagenome (GOLD analysis project Ga0214544, IMG submission 160074) | Root nodule microbial communities from cowpea collected in UCLA plant growth center, Los Angeles, California, USA - CNSS3 | ecosystem: Host-associated > Plants > Roots > Nodule | place: USA...
TATATAAAAAAAAATAAAAAAAAAAAAAAAATACAAAGATATATATATATATATATATATATATATATATATATATAAAACAATGAATATTAATCAGAGATCAACAATAATAACAATAATAAATAAAAGATAAAAGGTAAGAAATAGAAATATCATGGGTTTAGGCACGCATAGCGCTATCCTTAGAGAGAAAACGTCCATACTGCACAGGGCTAAACAAATATATCAATACACAATCATATGTGTTTCTTATCATATGCGTTTCTCTCCCAAGATACAACAACCCATCAGATCAATCGAGTGCAGCGAAGGATCTTCGAACCTTATGAATACCACTGTCTTAAAGATAATATAGAGAAGAAATGAAAGAATAACACTTTTAAGAAAAACTCTAGTGTTTATTGTCTATGTTGTTGTTGTTGTATCTTTCCTCATGCACCTAGGTGGTATTTATAGGTAGAAAAGGGAGACAAAGAAGTAAATAGTAATAAGAATATAACCGTTAGCCATAAAAAACATTAACCCATAAATTAAAGGTCTATAAAAACATGAGTAACAATAGAATTTTTATTTTAATTATTTTATTTTTTAAATTATATTAAAATATTTCTAACAATCCCCTACATAATTTAATAAAATAAAACAAAAATATATTATCTTTTAAAACAAAATATTGTAGTTCAGTGTAAGGAACCTTTTGGGTCTAACCCTTACACCTAGTACTTATAAACTTCCACACGAGAAAATAACACATACAATATTGGTGTTCATTATAGGTTCTAATCATTGGGTGCACGTTACGACCTTGTGCATGTATCTTGTTTCATGAATGTCACTTAGAGACTTGCCCATGTCTCACAATGGCGGCCCACCATCACACTCACTAGGTAAACCCTCAAAGGGTGGTTTGTGACTCACACCCCTACAATAATTGTCATTGGGTTTATTAAGAGGTATTTTATAAAATAATGCACATACCTCAACCATTAGGTTTATTAAGAGGTATTTTATAAAATACGCATAATAATGCACATACCTCAACCTTATTATTGCCACAATTTATAGTACACATCGCCATAGGAATGAGACATAAAATTTAATCAAATTATTTGGTGTACTTTAGTCAACAACAACTTCGTTGTTACCCATTGAACTCCATTCCATGAGATCACCATTCATGTGGAAATAGGTGTCCAATGTTGCAACTAATTTATGGGCTATAGTCTCATTCCCCTCGACGACTTAAATTCTTGTTGTTGATGCATCAACCCTTTGATAAGCAGATCTGCAATATTTCTTTTTTACCTGACAAAGTCAAGAGAGATAATCATGATTAATGAAGTTTCTAATACATTTGTCTCTCATTCTAATATGTCAATTTTTCATTAACATTTTTACTAAAAAAAAAAATTTAAATATAACAATTTAATTGTCAGGATGAATTGGAAAAAGGAATAATTTATGCTTGCAAGGTAGATCATGACAACAACTTTTTAACATATTTCCATGATAGGGCACCTTCATCCAAGGTTAAAACATAACCATAACCAATATTTGATATTTTGCCACTAGAATCAATATCGAATTCACATTAATATATATCATTCAATAATCTAAAAAAAAAATGGACATATTGCCATAACTAGACACAAATAATATTACATTAGATGACAAACAGTGAGGTATATATTCATGCATTTTATAATATATAACCAAGATTTTTTTATTAACAGGTATGTTACCATTGCAAGACACCCCCACACTTTGAAATATTTTAAATATGGTTCTTTTTTCTTTCATAACTCATAACAAGTTTTAACACAACCTTTTGTGTTCAAAATATGGTAAGCAATATATAAAATTTCACTAATATAATGTTAGGCAAGCTAGAACTTGTAGAATAACATTTACTATATCAAAGCATTTTTCTTTCTTTCTTTCACTGCACCATTATATTAACACCATACACTATATAAAGATGTTACTTAATGAATAATACCATGAATTTTACATAAAAACACTCATTTGTAAAGACATGTATCATCACTTCTCTATTTAATTAATTTTGTACCTCAAAATTTCATAATTTGAATGGTCTCTAACCAAAATTTCTCAATATATAACATGATATATAACATATTTATCAATGGTAAGAATAGACAATATTAAAGCATAAATTAATATAACAACAAAAACATTATCTATAGACATCACAAAAAATTATTCAATGAGCAGGAATTTCATTTATTCATAATTTCATTTATTGTTACCAATAGAAATAAAAACACTTATACACATAAGATTTTAGGCTTAGTTGAAATTGATTTAATTATAACCATAAGAAACACTCATAACATGTGTTTTCTGTCTTCAACTATATTGTTTTTAATTTAGAAATGAATACAAACGAGTAATCAAAAATAGAAATAACAAGAACTTATTTTTCTCTCTAAGAATGTTAGAAAAAGATTACTCAAATAATACTATTAATAATAAAAATATAAAATGATATAATAGCAATTATTAAATCAATAATAATACTAAGACATATATATAAAACAATGAATATTAATCAGAGATTAACAATAATAACAATAATAAATAAAAGATAAAAGGTAAGAAATAGAAATATCATGGGTTGAGGCACGCATAGCGCTATCCTTAGAGAGAAAACGCCCATACTGCACAGGGCTAAACAAATATATCAATACACACTCATATGTGTTTCTTATCATATGTGTTTCTCTCCCTAGATACAATAACCCGTCAGATCAATCGAGTGCAGCGAAGGATCTTCGAACCTTATGAACACCATTGTCTTAAAGATAATATAGAGAAAAAAAGGAAAGAATAACACTTTTAAGAAAAAACTCTAGTGTTTATTGTCTCTGTTGTTGTTGTTGTTGTATCTTTCCCCATGCACCTAGGTGGTATTTATAGGTAGAAAAGGGAGAGAAAGGAGTAAATAGTAATAAGAATATAGCCGTTAGCCATAAAAAACATTAACCCATAAATTAAAGGTCTATAAAATCATGAGTAACAGTAGAATTTGTATTTTAATTATTTTATTTTTTAAATTATATTAAAATATTTCTAATATCTTCTTGAAGCAAAACATCTAATCAATTAAGTAAGTGTTACTCTTACATAAGCAGCCTAAGAGAGAGATTCTTGCTTAAGTGCATCTTAAGGACACTTAAGCAAGAGACATGTGGTATCCACACTTTATTTCAACAATCATTAGGACTATGTGAACATTCTTCACTCTTGTCTCGACTACTACTTGACCTAAGAAGACACTCTATGAGTGAGCAGTAAAAAAAAATACAACTTCAAATGTTATATATTTAGGGTTTGGTGATATACAACCTTGCATCTCAAGGGTAATTCTTCCATTAATTCTCGGAAGACCTAATCTTATGTCAATGAGACATGCACATGAATATATTTGTGTACTTTGAGCTTTTAGTTTTGCCTTTAGTGTTTATGTCAATTTGAAATAGGGATGGCAAAGCACATAGGGTTTGAGTTTCATTCACATCCCCATCCTTGCAATAAATTATATCCACATCTCCATTTCAAAAGTTAACGAGTATACAATTTTTTCCATCCTCATTCCCGACGGGTATACCTATATACTCATACTCATACCCACCTTTTTACGATTCTAAATATTAATTAATTCATTTCTATAAACAATTATAGCAAAAAAAATCATAATATTGTCAAAATATTCAATATTAAAAGAATATATTCTCTTTTCTTCAAGATATCACACATTAAGAAAATATTATAGTTGTATAAATGTACTTTCTTTCTCTAAATTATAATGAGACATCTTTTCTTATACTACAAATAATTTATAATATACCACTAGAAATTGCACAAATAACCTAATTCAACATATAATAATTCAAATTTAAAGATAGATCTTTTGAAGTTCAATATAGTTGAATGGTTATAAAAAAATATTTATTACAATTAATTATTAATTATTGCAAATGAAACATATATATATATATATATATATATATATATATATATATAGTTGTGGTATGATATGATAAGATGAAAAATACTTTGGAGACCTCATAAAACTTGTCAGAGATATCGAACCATTGAAAAATAATGAAAATTGTTTAAACAAAACAAAGGTTCTTCAAATGAAAAAAAAAAGATCAAAGACAATAAAGAATATGATAAGTTTTTTTAATGTTATATAAGGGTTTATGCAATTGAACACTTGAGATTAAAAAATATTCTCATGTAACAAAAATAAATAATAAATAATATATATTAAAAAGGAGTATAGATAATCAAAAGTATGACACAAAAATTATTTGATTCAATGAAATTGAGAATACTCATTCGAACATAACAATACATAAAGGAAAAAATGTGTTATTAAGATTTTGATAAAAGAAAAAATACCCCTAATTAAACTTTTTATATATAAAACAAGCCAAACAATAGAGAGATCAAGAAAAAAATGTGTAGCCAAAGAAACAAAAAGAGTATTACAAAACTAAGGACCAAGAAAAGAATATATATATATATATGAACAAGCCAAACAATAGAGAGATCAAGAAAAAAATGTGTAGTCAAAGAAACAAAAAGAGTATTACAAAACTAAGGACCAAGAAAAGAATATATATATGTGTGTGTGTGAGGATATGTACATATTATAACTTAAATAATATAATTAATTTCTTATTAAATTAAAATAAACTACAATTAAAATATTTAACATGAAAAATAGGGAATTATATTGAAAAGATAATAAAATCAATCCTTGATAGCATTTTATTATTAGTTGAAATATTTGCACGGTTTGTTTACTTTTTTTGTGATAAAGATACTAAAATTATTATTACAATAGAGGTTGTATATAGGTATTTTTTAAAATTTCTATAAATTATTTAAATTTCAAAGTAGTAATTGAAATGGTAAAATAAAAATATATATATATATATATATATATATATATATATATATATATATATTAATAAATTAAATTTTAGTTATTGAAATAAAAAGTATTATAAGTAAATATTGTGTAAATATTTTTTTTATTATAAATAATTATTTAAATTTGAAAAAAGTAGTTACTAAAATTATCAAAGCATAAATAATTTTTTTATAATAAATAATTATTTGAATTGAAGAAAGTAGTTACTAAAATCATAAATCTTAAATTAGTTTTTTATTATGAATAATTATTTAAGTTTAAAAGGTAGTAATTAAGAGGATAAAATTAAAAAAAAAATAAAAGAGAACACAATGTATCATGTTTATATATAGTTATTGATTATTGATAATTATAAAAGTATATATAAATAATTTTATAATTTTACTAGTTTTAAACACGTGTATTCGCACATGTTGGTATTTTTTTGTATGTTTATCATTGATGGAAGAAATAATAAATATTTAAGTTTATATTTAATTTTTGAATATAATTAACTTGAAAAATATTTATAGGTTTAGAAAGTCAATATGTCTATAAAAATATACATAATAGACTTTATAAAAATACAAAGGATAAAACACGTGCAAAAATAAAAGCAGAATCTCTAAAAAATAAAGGATATGTAGAAATATGTAGAATAAAGTCGGTAAAAATACAAATCAATGTATGAACAAACTGGTCTAATGTGTATTGTTATACTTGTCCAATCAATGTATTGACAAACTTATCTAATATGTGTTGTTGGACTTGTCTAATCAGTATATGAACAAACTTATCTAATGTATATTACAAGACTTGTCTAACCAGAGAATGAATAGACTAATGTGTATTAATAGACTCATCTAATATGTGTATGAGCAAACTCACCTAACGTATATGGTTAGACTCGTCTAATTAATATATGGACAAACTTGTCTAATGTGTGTTGTATGACTCATTTGATTAGTGTATAGACGTACTCATCTAATGTGTATTCTAATATTCATATAACCAATGTATGAAATGACTCATCTAATGTTTTATGCTATACTCATCTAATTAGTATATGTACAGACTCGTCTATTGTGTATTGCTAGACCCGTAAAATATTTTTCGCTATACTCATCTAATCAATGTATGAACATGGTCATCTAATGTGTATTGTAAGATTCATCTAATTAGTGAATGAACAAACTTGGCTAATGTCTATTAATAAACTCGTCAAATTTGTGTGTGGAAAGACTTGTCTAATGTATATTTCTAAAGTCGTCTAATCAATATATAAATGACTTATATAACGTGTATTGTTAGACTCGTTTAATCAATACATTGACAAACTCGTCTAATTTTTTTTCTTTACTAATCTAATCTATGTATTCCTAGACTTGTCTACCAATTTTCGTTATACTCGTCTAATCAATGTATGGAATGAATTTTCTAATATATTTTGTTTTACTTGTCTAGTTACTATAAGAATAGTCTTGTCTAATGTGTATTGTTAGACTCATCTAATTAATACATCAACAGACTTGTCTAATATGTTAGACTTGAGTCTTTTTGTTATATTCCTCTAATCGGTGTATAGAAAGACTTGTATGATGTGTATTGTTAAACTCGTCTAATCAATACATCAACAAACTTGTCTAATATGTATTGCTAGACTTATCTAATCAATATAACAACACACTCATACAACGTGTGTTGCTAGACTCATCTAATTAGTATATTCAGACTCGTGTAATGTGTATTACAAGATTCTTCTAATTAGTGAGTAGACAAACTTGTCTAATGTCTATTAATAGACTTGTCTAATATGTGCATAGACAAACTTGTCTAGTGTATATAACTAAACTTGTATAATCATTGTATAGACATTTGTCTAGTGTATGTTGCTAGACTCGTTTAATTAGTGTATGGACATAATCATCTAATCAATGTATGTGCAGATTTGTTTAGTGTGTATTGCAAAACTAGTTTAATCAATGAATGACCAAACTCGTCTAGTTTGTATTAATAGACTAGTATAATTTGTGTATGGACAAACTTATGCAATGTATATTGTTAGACTTGTCTTATCAATGTCTAGACATACTCGTTTAGTGTTTGTCGTTAAACTTACTTAATTAGTGCATGGACAAACTCGTCTAATGGATATTCTTAGATTCGTCTAATCAATATGTGAACGGTCCGTCTAATGTTATTTCCTATACTTAATGATTGAATGGAAATACTCATCTAAAGAGTATTGTTAAACTTGTGTAATCAGTGCCTCAACAACCTCATTTAATATTTTTTGTTATACTTGTTTAATCAATGTATTCTTAAACTCTTCTGATCAATGTATGAAATGACTCATCTAATGTTTTTTGTTATTCTCGTCTAATTAATGTATCGATAAACTCTTTTATTGTGTATTCATTGACTCTTCTAATGATTTTTGTTATACTCATATAATCAATGTATTTACAAACTTGTATACTTTTTTTTATTATATTCATCTAATTAATGTATGGAGAGAATAAGAATGGCAAAAATACTCGTGCCCGTGGGTATTCGCAGATAAAATTCATGACAGATAGTTGGTATCCGTAGACATTTGCCACCCGCAAGTAGCGGATAACAGGTATTTTAATACTCACTTATAAGCAGGTCAAGTGCGGATATCATATTATCCATACTCGTGGGTACCCATTACCCGTAAAATATTAAAATTAAAATTAAAATTATTTTTATTAAGTTAAATTTAATTAAAATTAAAATTTATATTATATTATTATTACAATTGTAACGTCCTATTTTAATAGATAAATCTATTCAAATAAAACATCGTACATATTATAATATCCAAGGGTTCGAGACTTAAAGTATAAGGATTTCGCAACCATCCAAGTATTCAATAAAGAAAAACTAAGGCACACCATTGTACCCTTAACAAAACAGAAAGATTCAACAGATGACCAAAAACTTGCTCATAAGCGAGGGATTACAATATAATAATAACTCTTCAACGTGGGCTCAACAGCGACCCAACACTAAACCATGTCCAAGTAAGCTATAGCATCCCCGTTGCCACTACGATCACTAGGAGTTTCCAATCTGCTCAAATCAATAAATTGATGATCATCGCAAAAGAAGAAAACCACACACGAGACACACAAGCAAACAGAGAGGGTAAGCTAGAGTAAAAAGGTTATCATACAATTAAACATATGAATTCAAAGGTCGAGAACACATAAATCACTACACCATGTGATAACAACCAAGATGACTATAAGACTCATTTATCCGGATACATATAATTAGTCGGATTCACTGGATGTTTGCACTTGTGGTCGCCTCTACTACTCTACAGAGTCATTGCCAATGGGTTTCACCCTACCACGCACAAGATTAGCCTTCAAACATCTAAGACCATTATCTTGCCAAAGACTAGGGCCTCCTACTACTCTCACCACTTGAGTTAGTACGCTCTACATGAGACTAACTGACTCTTTAGAGTTTTAGGATGAAATCCTTACTTGAATCCTTACATAATTATATAATGAGGCACCACCACGAAACCTTATTAACGAGTTTGTGGAATTACGTCCTAACCATGAGGCGCCACCATGAGGCGCCACCATGAGCTCTCACCAAAAGGGTCACAGAATTACGTCCTAACCATGAGGCACCACCACGACCTCTCACCAAGAGGGTCATGGAATTACGTCCTAACCATGAGGCACCACCATGAGATCTCACCAAGAGATTCGTGGTATTACGTCCTAACTATGAGGCACCACTATGAGATCTCACCAAGAGATTCATGGAATTACGTCCTAAACCATACCAAAATCATGTCACACCAACCAAACATAAATTTATCATGCATACCAATCTCATGCCAATATTTATAACCAACCATTTAATCATGTTCCATACGAAATTCATACTAAGCTCATCAATTCAAATCCCAATACATCATGTAGAACATACAAGGCATTGATGAGTCATTATTTTCATCTGTTGGGTTTTATTGGGCCACTATTCCGAATATGGGTTAATTTCACATTATTTGGCATAATTTTTGTTTTTAATTATTTTTAGGTACTTGGGTGAAGCAATTTTGGAGCTTGGACATTAATCTTCAGATGAAGAGAGTTGTCACATCATTTCCACATAATTTTCATGTCATTTCCACGTCATCTAAGTGAATGGGCCAACATTTGAAGCTTAATGGTGGCATTTTTTTAATTTTGAGTGGCAAAATGACATTTTTGTAAATAGTAGTGGCAGAATTGATTTGACCATAAGATTTTTAGGTCTTTTGTAGTAGCAGCCGAGCTTCTTCTTCTCCAACCTCCATTTTTGCATTTTAAGCTTTGGTGGATGACCATGGAGGTGCCTTCTTTAATTTTTCATGTTTTAGCACTCATTTTTACCATTTTTATGTGCATTTGACATCACCCACTATGGGTTATACGTTTTGAATTCATTTGCTAGCTTGGACATCTCATTTTGTGAATTGTATTGACTTGGAACAACACCCATTGATGGGGTTTTCGGTTTTTATACCACAACAATGTTTTTCGTTCAATTGAAGCCTTGAAATTTCTCTTTTGATGTTGAAATCGCGTTTGGATAATACCCAAGTTAGGGTTTGATGTTCTGTTATCGTGATTCCCGTTTTGAAGGGCTTGTAAGCTCCATTTTCATATTTAGCTAAGCTTTTTGTATTGATTCCTTGAAGAAATTGAAATGAAACCATGAGATTGTTTATCATTTTTGGGTTGTGTTCAGATTTACTCTTATTCAGGTTGCATTTTCATGATAAAATGCGTTTTAGATGCATGCTTAATCTCAAATTCGTGTTTTGTCCACATTAAGGACTCATATTCATGCTAAATCTACAATTTTGTGAATTAAATTTTGTGCGAATCCATCAAAACCACCCCCCTTTTGGTGTTGTGTTTAATTATGGAAATTAAGTTGTGGACAAAAATATTGGTCGTTAGGAGACGACTTGGTTCAACTTTCACATACTACATTTAATATGTATTAATTTGGTGAGACTACTCTCGCTCAAGCGAGTGGCCTTCGCTTAGGCGAGCCCTCGAACCAGAAAGAAAAGTGGGTTGCAGGTGTTCTCGCTAAGGCGAGGGCTCCTCGCTTAAGTGAGAGCTTTTCATTTTGAGCAACCAACAGCTTGCGTGGGCGAGATCAGCAGAACCTCCCCTGCTCTCAAGCGTACCAAGCCAGATCCAATCACATTAACAGCACAGAAAATGTATTTTCATACGACAAACAACATGAATCAAGCATCCATTACGTAAAACAGGCCAAGCATGCGAAAATGACTTAAAATAGCGAAACCCTAGCTTCCCTTACCTAGAAAATGCTAGCTAAAGACTTCGACACCTAAGCCAACGAGCACAACAGCCCCATGAGCATATTCGAGAGCTGGGAACAATGGCACAAGAAAACTAGGTTATCAAATTGCACCTCTATTGGAATCACAAAACAGAGCTTAGAAAAAGAGAGGGTATGGGTTGATAAGCAACTTACGTGGAATAAAATGGGAGTTTTTCTAGCTCAATGAAGAGTGGGAGCCAAACTCTAGCAGAGCTCACGTAGAAGCAAATGGAGAGTGGATAGGAAATTGTTTTTCTGAAAAGTGGCAGAATGAGGGGAGGTTAAGGCTAATTTATGGGTTTTGGGCACCCTATGGGCCAGCCTTAGGCCTAATTGTAAGACCCGTGAAAAATTAATTAATTAATTAATTAAATAATTAATTTATAAATGCGGGTAGTGAGAGCCTTTATGGCATTTAATTCTGACTTGTATGACGTGGGAAAGTACTAGCTCAAGTGGTTGAGAGTACTTGTTTGTGCGAGAGGACTTGGGTTTGAGTCATATGTATGGCAACTATATGTTGTTGACTTATTATTATTTTCATAATATGATTGATCATGTGGAGTGATAAGGTAACCCTATATTTATAGGAATTGTCACGAAACATAAATTGCTTGAGTGGTTGTCCATTGATTTGGTGATGAGAATGGTATGGGTTTGAACTTTGGTGAACCCAAATTTAACTCTCTTTTTGCTAAAAATTAGTTGTGACATGAATATGAAAGGGTAGCGAAAACCCTAGCAGAAGGGGCAGCCAAGAGGGGCTGAAAAACAACTAAATAATGGCCCTTAAATAACAATTAACCTCATCATTAAACTTATTTTCGTTTTAACACATTAACATGTCTTTAAGACCCCTATAAAAGCCAAATTGGGAGAGAATAGACAGGAACTGTGAGGTTGAGTGTGCAAAGAAAAGCTGATTTAGGAAGGAATCAAAGGGAGGACATTGATGCTCAAGGGAAGACTCATAATTTAAACTCTAAGCAAAGGAAATTCCAGGTTAGGGAGGTGAACCCGAATTTTCGTATTGTTGTTTTGTGCACATGATTTTGATGATTGTAGGCCATGAAATTCGTGCTATATATGATGTGAATTAGGGGTTGACGTGTTTCGATATTGTTTGATCGAAATTCTTACCCAATTGTAAGAATATGATGGGTTTCTGCACTGTCTATGTTGTTATGGTTCAAACTTGGATTTTGGGGACTATATTGGGTCTAAATTATGTTCATATGTTGGTGCACTATTTTCAATTGTTTGGTATGGATTAGAATGCGGTTTAGACATTGTTGTTGGTGTTTGCGTGCGTAGACAGGGTAGAAGTCTGCTATTCTCGCTCAAGCGAGCTAGGCTCGCCTAGGCGAAAATAGCAAAGACTCGAACCTGTTTCTGTTCGAGCGTCTCGCTCAAGCGGAGGATTTTGGTTTTGGGCGACAAGTCATCTCGCTTAAGCAAGAACTTGTGAGTGTTGGGTGGTTCTGCTTGAGCGTCTCGCTCAAGCGTGAAACTCTGTTCTGGGCGAAAGAGCGTCTCGCTCAGGCGAGATTCCCTCGCCTAAGCGAGAATTCGAGAAATGTTGTGTGGTATGTTTGACTTTCCGCCTAGGCGAGAGACTTGATTCCTAGATGAAGGGTGGTCTCGTCCAAGCGTGAAAGGCTCGCCACAACGAGAGTTCGAGGATTTTTTATGCAAGGTGCTCGCTCAGGCGAGAGAGCCTAGCTTAAGCGAGATAGGTTTGGGGTGCTTGGGCGAAGGCTTCTAGCTTAAGCGAAGAACATTGAAATTTGGTGTTCTTAGTTAGGTGATAAAGTTGTAGTGGAAGGGTTTATGCTTGATTCGTGATACGTGGTCTACAAGGCTTCTATGATACCTCAAAGGTGGGTTTGCTGGTGTTCCTTGAGTTGTAGCTCGGAACATATCCCTTGAGTTGTGGCTCAAGATGGGGGTTAAGCACGTGGTCTTTCTTGAGTTGTGGCTCGGAATAACATCTCTTGAGTTGTGGCTCGGGATGACGGATGAACATGAGGAACTCTTGAGTTGTGGCTCGGGTTGGTGAGTGTGTTGGTTGTGGCCCGCACGGATGGGTCCAAATAGATTGCCCTCCTCAGTAATTAGCTGACGAGTTTGGTATTTTTGGGACGTTACGAACTATGTTCGTATTGGGAATGCCACCTGGCATTACGGTGTGTGATCCGTAGCATGGTTTTCTGCACATGCTCTATCGGTTGTGGTTGATAGGTATGGCAGCAAGACATGTTGAGGTACTCACTAGAAGACATAGAACACAGTTAACATGGTTGTGGCCATGTGGAACGAATGATGGAATTTCCTTGATGTGAGTTTGATATCCAAACATGGTTGTGGCCATGTAGGATGAAAGGATGGAATTCCTTGATGTGATCTTGATATCAAAACATGGTTGTGGCCATGTAGGAAGAAATAGGGGGCGGGGGGAATTCCTTTAATGTGTTTTGTTATAAGTATTTGAATAATATATATATGTTTATTATGTTAGCTCACCCTATCTGCTTGTGTTTGGCGACTCCCGTGTACGCGGTACACGGGAGCATATGATTTTGCAAGTGAATATGGTGATGCTTAGAGCCAGAATGGAGCTAGCATGGGAGAAGATTTTTTATCAAAGCTTTTATATTTTTATGATTTCAAATAAATTGTAATCCTTTTTTATTACTAGACTTTTGGATAATTATAATAGTATTTATATTTATGGATTTTGGATTATTATTGAGGTAATAAAAGTTTTAAATTTCCCGCGTTTTGGAAAAAAATATTATCATAAATGCGATTTATACTTATATCCCTATTTTAATTTTTTAAATCCGTAATATCCGGATGAGATGTTACACTAACCATGAGGCACCTCCATGAGCTCTCACCAAGAGGGTCATGGAATTACGTCTTAACCATGAGATATCACCAAGAGATTCATGGAATAATGTCCTAAACCATACCAAAATCATGTCACACCAACTAAACATAAATTTATTATGCATAACAATCTCATGTCAATATTTATAACCAACCATTTAATCATGTTCCATACGAAATTCATACCAAGCTCATTAATTCAAATCCCAATACATCATGTAGAACATACAAGACATCATACTTGAACTGTTTATAACAATCAATCATTTGATCATTTGAAGCATACCTATATCCAACCAACTCTGCCCATCTTGCTCAAGTTAAAGAATTCTCGCTTAGACTAGAGGGATCCCTCGCTCAAGCTACCAGCTCTCGCCTGGACGAGACTGCATATAAAGGGCATGTTAAATATAAGTTATTCTTAAATAATTTATTAAATGATAAATTAAATAAAAATAATAATAAGATAAAATAAAAAATTAATAAAATAGTATAAAGATATATTTTATTTTTAGGATAAATATGTTAAAAAATAAAATAAATAGATTAAAAAGTAGAATAACTTTCTTTGCATATGTGGTAACAAAATAAATATAAATAAAAACTAAAATTAACAATACTGCAGATATTTTTATTTATTTTGTACTTTTTTTATTATTGGTAGGCAGTTATTTTAGTTTAAAAAAAGTGGTTAAGTCCAACAAAAATGTCAAATAAAGAAAGAGTTAAACTTAAAACAGTTCTTTAAGGTCAAAAAAGACAATTGAAGGATAAAATTGAAAACAAAATTGTATAAATTATAAAGAAAAATCCCTTTTCCATAATGGTATAAATATCTCTATCTTTTTATTTCTTAATTTGAATAATTTGATTTATCTTTACTCTTTTATTCTAAGGAAAAGTTTATTATACTGATTAGATACTTAGATTTTTTTTTGTCATTTATTACTTACGATAAATGACATATTTATTAAAAAAAATTGCCAATAAACATACAACATCATGTGAATTTTTTCTATTGAATTAATTATATTTTTATATTGTTATGTTAATTAGTATAAATGGATTGAAATTAAATGTCTAATCCTTTAAAACTTTTATACCTCTACATTGAAGATATTAATATGTATGTAGATGAAATTTGTAAAATATTAACCTCAACTGTTTCGCTTCCTCAAATATATCATTAATAAAAATTACAAAATTTAAAATAAAATTTGATTTCTATTTTATTAAAATATCAGCAAACAAGAAAATACTATATTACATAACTCTCACACAGCTTACCAATAAAATAATATATTGGAAAAAAAAAAAAACTCTAAGTTTCTCATACTTTTCACTCCTTCTCCATAAAAACTTAATCTTTAAAACTTTCTCTATTGTTCGTTGACTCCCGATTGGTTCTATTAAAACTCTCCCATAAACATTGTCTTCCAATATATCTATAAGCCTTATAAAATATAACATTTTATTCTTATTTTTTATTATCTAATAATATCTCAAAATATCTCTTAATTTGTAACAATATAACAATAACAATACCCAACAGTATTAACTAATATCTAACGATATTTATCTTTTTAATTAAATAATTATTTACTAAATCTTATTCTCTTAAAATATTATTAAAAAATTTTAAATTATAATTATTAAACAATTTCATCTTTTACTTAAAATATTTAATCATATTTATACACTAATTATTAAAATTTATAGGATGTCGAAAAAAAAAAACTATAACAATCATAGATACAAATCCAAAGCTTTACGAATTTGGAAAATATTTTTGTGAAATATAGTAGTATTAGTTTAATAATAAAAATACGATTTGTAATATATTATAATTATAATTTTGAATAACTTTAGGTGATAGGACTTTTAACTTGAATATAATATTTTATTTAATATAAAATGATTATTGAATAACTATACTATAATAATATAAAAAATTATTACTAAGTTAAATGAAGTTGTTATCTAACTATATATTTAAATGAAGGCTCGGAGTATTAGCACACTAACTTATCACGAATAAAAAAACATCAATCATTTGAACATACTATCCTTTTATCTAATCTTTTATAACTATAATATTTCATATAATATTTTGCTCCTGGATTTAACCACTATACATTCAGATAAAGAAAGCACATTAATGAACATTAATTATAGAAATTAAATAATCATAATTAAATATAAATTTTGTTAAGTATGCCTTTACTTTACTATAATTTTAATTTGTTTTTTTTTTCTAATCAATGGCATTAATATTTTCTTATAACGTGTAACCAAAAGGGGCGATAACTTTCTAGACAAGTAATGAATAACTACAATAAGTTTACATCATAGTTTAAATTATTTTGAGAAATATAAACATATAGTTTATGTATTAAAAAACTATTCATTATAAATTTGAGTACGCAAAAAAACATTTATTTTTTCTTAACCTTTTAACATTTTTTTTTCTTCTAAATCTAAAAAACATTTATTTATTTTTTTCTTAACCTAAACAAAGATTTGTTCTGTTGAAGCATACTAGTGTAATATCTATAGTAGTTGGTACTATTATAAGCCCTTTTCTGGGAGTGTTGGAGTGGCTTTTCGTTTGCACTTGGGTGGTACCTCTCTCTACTCGTGTTGTGGGGGTTCAGTTCAGCCTTTGATTCTATGGATCTTCACGAAAACCCCCAGAATTCTGGGATGAAGAAACGAAAGCCGGAGCAGGTACCATCTCACAATTCTCCTAAAAAAGATTTGTTTTTTTTCATATGTTTTTTTGTTTGGAATTTGGTGCAATCGTTTGTATCAGTCATGTTTATTCTTGCTTTGATCACGGGTAAAGTTTGTTTTTTTTATGGGCTTATGATCTTGTTCGTCTTGTGTCTTCCTTTTGGATTTTGACCTTCCTCTTGATCGTTGGAATTTTATAAACTCACCCATCGTTGGAATTTTATAAACTCACCCTTATTCGTGTTCTTTCTGATGAAATATGTTTTTTTTTATACCCTCTTTTCTTCGTTTGTTCTCCTGGTTTGTTTTTTTTTTTTTTGTTTTACGTTTCACGTTATCCCACCTCAGGTGTGTTGATTTGTGGTTGTTGTGCAACTCAACAATAGAAACCTCGCCATTGAATTTTACAGCGAAATTAACTAATGTGGGGGTGGAACAATGCTTAAAATGCCATAAAACCCCCTCTTTTTTTGTAAGGATTCGACCATCAGCCTATGTTACCTTTGAAAATAGCCAACAGACTGACCTTGGAAATGCGTTTGTTAGTGCTTTTGATTTGGAAGTATGGAAGTATCTGTTGAGTTTTTGTATTACATTTATATTACTGCCATGAAAAACCATGAACCCTGTCTTTTTGTTTGAAGGCCATTTAGACAGGTCTTTACATTTTGGGTATGATCCTATTCTGAACAACTAGTTGGTACATCTTAAATTCATAGATAAGGGTTTGTCTCCCCCTAAAATTAGTTAGTTTGATAAACACTCTCAAAACTAGTTGTCAAGGGAGGAAACCCAATCCACTAAGTTCACAGAACATCCTATACTACTCAATGTGAGACTTAAGCACCTCATAATTTCTAAGTCCCTATAAGAGTTGAGTTCATAACCTATCAATACCTGTAGGTGAATCTTAAGCATGCCTACAGTTTAGTAATAGAAAGTTCTTAAATCTTCCAACAGAGTAAGAAACCTTGTGACATGGTGGCTTACTGCTTGACTTACTAATTTTACATTGATGTGCAAAGTCAAATCGTGTGTCAATCTTGCATGTTATATTATGATGGGTTAGTTTTGACGTGATTGAGGTTGAAAGAGAAAACATTTATTGAGTGAAAAAGGGTGTGTGTGTGGGTGGGAGGAGAGTATAATGAACAGGTTGAAATATGTGACAGTGTAAGACTATTAAGTTATCCTGACTCTTTTTGGTGATGAGCGCACGTGCTTAGAATGACCTTTTGCTCTATGTGAATTTTAAGTATTTTTTTAATCATTTGCAGGATGATGCTTTGATCAGTAATCATGGAAATTCTATGAGTGTAGGAGAGTCATCTGGGAGTGGTGATCTCTGCAAAAGTTCTACCTCAGGATCACTGAATTCAAACAATCAAAATGGTTCCAATTCTGACATTTCATGTCAAGAAGATGAGGATATGATTGATGATGATGACGCAGATATGATTGATGATGATGATGCAGATGAAGATGCTGATTATGCTTTTAGCTACAATGACGATATTTATGAAGACAATTATTCAAGTATGCAGGATCATTTTGACAATGTGGATTTACCTCCTGGGGTGGAAGCATCACTGCCTTGGTTGAAGGACATTTCTTCTAGTGATGTCAAGCAGGCTGTGACCTTTCCCCGTGCAGAATCTAGTTCAAAGGGAAAAGTGGATGAAATTGATGATATGGTCGTACAGAAGTTTCAACAATTCAAGCAATTTGATACTGTTGATTCTTTTCCTGAACATCACTATGATAAGGAGGGAACTTCAGAGTCTCAGGTGATAAATATTGTGAAATATTTTTGGGCGATAGGTTGTATATACAGGACATATATATTTATAGTTATGAACTAATGATACATGAGCATCTCACAACTCCAAACACATTCACAGTAATTATTTCTTTCTATGTCTCTCTTCCTATCGCATAATATCATCTATCATTCATACACTTCTCTTTTTATTTCTCTAGCTTTCTACCCACTATTTCCCATACTTTTAATCAACTGATGGAATAGAATATTGCTTTTCTAAAATGATACAGAAACCTAAAAATTGGGCCAAAAAGATCCTGGAGGAATGGAAAATTTTAGAGGAAAATCTGCCTGGTAAAATCTCTTTCTCTCATTAGAAAAGTTTTTCTTTATCCTTTATATGTAAGATGATATTTGCTCATGTTTTCTCTAGAGATTTATTATTTGAGGTGTCTTCCTATTGCATTTTTTTCAATCCAGTTTTTCTAATAACAATTGCCATCCTTAAAATCTATTTTGGAAGAAAGGTAAATAATCGTTTAACTTCTTTTCTTACAATCAATCCTTTTATCATTGTGGTGAAATTGAAATTATTCTGTATGATTATTTGCTTTCATTTTCAGATACAATCTTTGTGAGAGTTAGTGAATCAAAGATGGAGCTTCTAAGGGTTGTCATCATTGGACCTCAAGGCACACCATATCATGATGGTCTTTTCTTTTTTGATTGCCTCTTTCCTTCTAACTATCCTGGGGTTCCACCGGTATGTATCATCAATGTTTAACATGTTTTCAGGTGTCTTATGCTGTGTATAATGTAAAACTTATTATCTTCTGCAGAAAGTTTACTACCACTCAGGTGGCCTAAGACTAAATCCAAATCTATATGAATGTGGAAAAGTGTGCCTTAGTCTTCTGGGAACTTGGCATGGTAAGAATAGTGAAAACTGGATTCCAGAAAAATCAACCATGCTACAAGTATTGGTTTCAATACAGGCTCTAATTCTAAATGAGAAGCCTTTCTTTAATGAGCCTGGATATTTATCATCATTTCCTGGTCCGGAGGGGCAAAGAAGATCTAAGGAGTACAACGAAAAGACATTTATTTATTCCTTGAAGACAATGATGTATACCCTGCGTAAACCTCCAAAGGTATGTAAACTAGAACAATATCTGATTCTGCATTCTTGGTTATGCCTTTGTCTTGATAGTTCGATATCTTTCCGACTGTTTTAATTTATATTTTTATTATTTATTAAAAAATGTTACCTTGTTTCCATTTTGCTTAATGTTTTCAATAGTTTGTACAAGAAAGAGTGATACCAGAAAATTGGACAGGGAAGATTGTCTAAGATAGCAAGGAAGGGGCAAAACTTGGTTTTGGGGTGTCATGGAGAAAACAAAATTAAAAAACCACTGGGCAGGAAAAGTAATGGGTGTTTGCTGTTGTGTAGTCTCCAAAAATTTCTTATGAACATGCTTCAATAAAAAATAAGAAAGCATTTATGCCAAATGCAGAAGCTCCAAATAAATACTTCAAGTGACAGATATGTAGTACTGCTGCGAATCAAGAATCTTTTTGCCACTGGCCAAAATCCATTGCAAGTATTATCAAGTAAAAAGAAAGAGCTAATGTGTAATTCGTTTTACAAATTGTGGAGCACTTGATAAACGGGAAATGCAGATTATTTCTGAATTGTCACTTTCCAACCTGTTTCATTGTTTTTGCTGACATAGGTCATTTGTAGGTTACTCTGTTATTTTCCTGAACGCAGTCAAACACCTGAATATGGCTAAATGATAATTGATCTCATGTATCTTAACGTTCCTTGTGGTGCAGCCCTTCGAGGATTTTGTTGCAGGGCATTTCCGAACCCGAGCATATTTCATACTGACAGCATGTAAATCATACGTGGAGGGGGCTCCGGTCGGGTCGGTTGTACATAATCTAGTTCCAAGTATTATTTCTACAACTCCGGCTAACGGCCAAAAGGAATTCGAGTCAGCTGTGAGTAGGATGATGAATACTCTTATTGCATTTTTCACCAAAAATGGCTCCAGAGACTGTGATGAGTTTCGATCTCCTGAGATTTATAACTTGTCTCCTGTGGCTACTGCAAACTTAGAGGTTTACAAGATAGAGTCTTCTGGCACAACAACATTGACCCAGGTGTGAATGTCCTTAGTATTTATTTATGCTGAGAATGGAGTGTAGTAGTGGGTACCTTTTTTTTCTCATACTTTTTTGTGGTGATTTTTATGTCCCACATGACCACCCTCGTTGCTGATTATATAACCCCTAGTTGTAAAGATTTACATCCTAGTCTTTAGCTTTTCCAAACATGGCTACTTGTTTCTTATAATTTGCATGTTTCTTTAATAAAATGTCAATAGTTTTGAGATTATCTTGTGGAGTGGGTGCTTTATTTCCAAAAAATTCATTCTCGGTTGGTTGGACAACACACTACCTAAATCCTCTGTAATATAAAGCATTGGATGGGGTGTGTGTTTATTTCTAAAACAATGTTTATTTTTTCATTTTTCTGTCTTTTTCTTCAAAATATGGGTTCTTAATTGTTTTTCTAAGTTAATTTTTCAATGATAACTCTATATACAGTTAAAAATTCCGACATTCTTATTGACTAAAAAAGTATGACATGATTTAAAATGAAGACCATCGCATCAGAATATAAATTAAACAGTCTTAGAAAATGCATAAATCTTAAATTTGTCAAAATAAACATTGTTAAGTTAATAGAACAACCTGAGTCATGTTCAGTTATGCTCGTGAGGAAAATCCAGTAAATGCTGGGAGCAGAGAACAACGTAAAACAAAAAAAACTAAATCCAATTTCCGTATATTTTCCTCTCACTATGCTTTTCAGATATGAAAAAAGGCAAAAGTTTTAAGCAGTTTTATTCAATGTTTCGAAATGTCAAAAATGTTATTTTTAATTACACCACCACTCTTCATTTTGATGGTATTACGGTGCATTTCACACTTTACACCATTCAAAAGTCTAAACTATCATTTCCCAATAATAATATAATTATTACAATGTAAAGAATATCAAACGGCATCCATACAAGCTAAGAAGTAAAGAAATGTTCAAATAAGATTCATGGCGGTGTATAGTTGGCATGAAAAGTAGCTTTAAGAAATTCTAAGTCAGGCTATATCAAGATATTCCCTAGTCAGCCATACCAAATACACCGGCTGCAACTAATTTAAACTCCCAAGTAACAATCTACATTTGCTTCCTCACGTGAGAATGGATTTTGTTTCTTACCACACATACCTGAGATTAAAAAGTATAAAGTTTAGAAGGGGAGAGAAGACCAATTTGACACAGTAATATCAATTACAACATGCACAGATATTCCATAGCAATTGAGAAGCTATAAAGTATAAGGCTGGATTTTCATGCTGGTGTAAAAACACTGCCATTGAGGAAACTACCAAAAGTTCCCAATGGCTAAACTTGCACTACATGCAGCTTTCCTTGAGCAATACATTAATGGAAAATCTTGAGCATTATATTATAAATTAGTAGACGTGAGTGGAAGTATTGTGTAGAAAGAATATATAATCCAACATTTACTTGCATATTCAGAACTGGAAATAGGACTAGATCGGATGATAAGATATAAAGGGATCTCAAAATTGTATATTGCTGCATAGCACTAGAAAGGATTTACATCAATTGGATTATAATAATATAAACATATAATCTCCACATGAAAGGGCTTTGCTTATTGTGGCTTGGCTTGGATCTCTAATTTACATCTATCGCAGTGAAGGAAGTTGGAGGAAAGGTATCAACTTTGAGTTTTTGAACAATGGTTATCATCTGATTATTGTAGAAATTTGTAAAGGTGCTATACATACATCTATGCTTCTTCCAAAATTTAACATAAAGCCTATAGTATGGTTGATAGAGACAAATGAAGGAAATTAGCGAAGCAAGAAGACAAGGGTTAAGCATTTTTGCTTTTTAAGAAAATGTAAATGAATACTGAAATGCCATGGTGTGCTGTTTGCTACCTGCATGTCAAATATTCTCTGCAGAGATATATGTAGTAGTCCTAAATAACAAGAATTAGCGCAATTAGAAGTGCTATTAACTAACTATATATATCATTATATCCCACTAAACTACCTGCATGTTAAGAAATGGCCAAATGCAATTTATGTTACTAATTAAGATGATTGATGAGAAGGGAAGAGATGCACTACCTCTTGAAGAACTGAGTAACATATCGAACGACAAAACACATTAATACAATCACCAAAATATCTGTAAAAAGCTTAGGAAATCCAACAAGCAGTACCACAGAAGACATGACAGCATATGAATTCAAGAAATCCCTTAATCTCTTGGTCATAATTCTAATATAGTTTCAGTTATCTTTCTAACCAAAGTACATGTAAACCACTATTGCTTACACTACGTTAGGAGTACGGGGAACACAAGTTTCCAACAATTGATGAATCCTAGTTGCATTTGCATAGTTCAAAGAAACCCCCACATAAATATCTAGAAATGATCAAAATTTGTGCATTTCAAGAGAACAAGAAAGAAAAAGACACATGAAAGAATTGAAATCCATTTAAAAGATAGTGTAATAAAGGATACTGAAAGTACAACGCTCCCACCAATCCAACATGTAGAGACCGAACGTCACATTGTAAAGGTAGATCTTGCGCTGAATCCAATTCATCTCTTCCTCAGCTGCATAAACAAATTTTTCTTTCTGGTTCAATCAGAATCAAGACAAATAACTCAAAAAATCATCACTAAAAGTATTTGAAATTGCTGTTAACATGCTCAAGAAAGGCAAAAAGTATTGACTATTAGCATGCAGTGCCATCATCTGTATTCCCTATTAACATTTTTTTACATACAGCCTCAAACAGTGCACTAATAATGGATACAAAAATTAACAATTTATAGCAATAAATGCATACTAATTCTTCTAAAAAGTTAAAGATTACACTGCATGAAAGAAACTCGTCTTTAGTAATAAAAAGTCCAAAAGGAGCACAAGGGAAAAAGATACTCAAAGGAATGAAGAAAAAATAAATAAATAAATAAATCAATTTAGAAATGGCTTCGAAACATAGAACGTTTTCAATAGAAATTAAGGGTGCGAAAATACACCTCAGAACGGCAAGAGCCTAGCATAAAGTATTCTGAACCAAACGCATCCTAACAAACACCCCCAAGCAACCCCATTTATTTCAACCCAAGAACCATGCAATTTCAAATCTAACAACAATAATGAGAGAACAGACTCATCAACACAAGCATCAAACTTCTTTCTAAAATTAATTAAAAAATCAATGGTCCAAAACAACAAGAATCATGAGGAAGTGAGATCTCGTTCCATGACTAGATCGGGGATCGATGTTCGTTACCTTAAGATAAAGATCAAGATACAAAGTTTGATGCGATTGCGGCGGTTTTGCGCTTCAGATAGCCAGGAATGGAACAGACAGCGAGAGGGAGGTCGAGCACGACCACCACCGTAATCTCGTCAACAAGAGAGAGAACTATGTAGGAAACTTACAATGAATAAATCACAAATGGTAATAATTTTTATGTTTTTTTTTATATAACTATGTTCGTTTTTTTTTTAATTTGTTCTGCTTTGTTTTTGTTTGGACTTTTATATTGTGATTGGACTTTTATATTTTAAGGTTGATCTTATTTTTATTAAAAATTAATTTTTTTTTAGTCTTGATTTCATTTTTTTAAATGTGTTTCGATTTGATATTTTTGTTAGGCTTAAATACATTTTTCATCCTTATTTTCGTAGCGTTTGTTGCGGATAAACCTCTTGACAGAATGTTTAAAATGGTCCTCATTTTGACCGAATGTTTAAAATGGTCCTTATTTTCGCATTCGTGTTTTATTTGGTCATTTTCTATGACGCCGTTTAAATTAGTAACAGAGCACGGTATAGGTGGCACTGGTTGTATTACGTTGCATTGAGTGTGTTACATGTATTGTACATGTGTAGTAATTTAGAAATCATGCAGAACATCACAACAATCCAAACAGAAACAAACCTCAAAATAGAATTACGAAAACCCTAACCCACGAGCAAACACAACCCAGAAAACCCTAAACCCACTTACCTCGTTGATGATGATTAACTGGAAAATTGAAATGAAGAGCGCGACTGCAATCCAACGATGAAATGGCAAGTATTAGTTATTTCCTCTACAAATTCAAGCTCAAGAAAGACGATGAAGAAATCGCCTCCAACGATGAAGAGCGCGACTGCAATCCAACTCAAGCCATAATTGTAAAATTTCTCCCAAATTGAAAAGTTAACGTTAATTAGCCATCTGTACAGTACACGTAACACACCCCAAAGCAACGTAATACAAACAGTGTCACTTGTACAATGCTTCGTAACTGATTTAAACAGCGTCACAAAAAGGACCAAATAAAACACGAATTGCGAAAATGAGGACCATTTTAAACATTCGGTAAAAATGAGGACCATTTTAAACATTCTGTCAAAATAAAGACCATCCGCAACAAACACTACGAAAATGAGGACGAAAAAGGTATTTAAGCCTTTTTGTTAATATAATAATAACGATATTAATTATGTGTTATGTGTCTGTTCTATGTTTTTTTTTTATTTCTTATATTTTTTTAAATTGTCACATGTCAAATGAGGGAAGGGTCTTTTCACATTATCACATGATAAAGATAATGTGACGTGATAGTGACAATGACAATGTTACATGTTATTGTTGAAATGTCATGTAAATGTGGTGGTGGGAGGGATAATGGTGGTAGTTATATGGGTGGTTGTTGTTTTAATGTGGTGGTTGTGAGTTTGGTGATGGAGGTTGTGGTTGTGATGATGGTGGTGGTGGTGTCGGTGACGATGGTGGTGGTGGTGGTGGCTATAGTGAAGGATTATGAAATGGAGGGGGAGGGTGATGAAGGAGTGGATGATGAGGGTCATGATGAATTGGAGGTTGATGATGATGATGAATTGAAGGGTGAGAATTTAAGTAAAATAGGAATTTATTTGAATAAAACACAAACAATCATAATTAAAACAGTCTACGTAATGTGAACAGTGTCAGCTGTACACTTTGCCGTTATCAATTTAAACGGCGTCAACGGACGAAATTGAACATAATTTAGCAACCTAAGACCAAATTGAATGTGAAAGAAAAACAAAGAAGGGACAAACTAAACAATCTGAAGTAAAACAATATTTAAACCTTTTTTTCATTTATGATCATTCATTTTACATGACCTAGCGATTCATGTTTGCATTATTGATTGGTCTTTCGAGAGAAGAACATAAGAACATTGGGACCATACATAAGGGAATGATGTTACTTTTAACTCAAAACCTTAATTATGTGTTTGGATGAAGTAATTCAAGAGGGTAATTCATTTGTTTGAAGAATTTGAAATTGTTTCAAGGAAAATGACATGTTTGGAAAAAGAAATTAACCTTATGTTTGGATAAGGGATTTCAAAAATTTCAAGAAATTGAAATACACGGTATTTAAATTACTTACAATTGAATTTTCTTCATTTATAAATAATTTGTTTGGATGGAGTAATTGAAATATCATAGATTTCAATTTTCTTATTTGGAGAAAATAATTTATTTTCTATTTTAAGGCAAACTCAACTCTATCTTTGAGCCTGAGTTGAGTTAGCTTAACCTTCGATCCTGGACAACTCGTCTTGACTTTTGGTTCGGGTCGACTCGCAAGGATTCAACTTGGGCTGACTAGGCCCGACTTTCGGCATAGGCCGACTCGGCTCGACCTTTGGCGTGAGTCAACTAGGCTCGACCTTCAACCCGACTTGCCTTAGCTCGTCCATTGGCCTGAGTTGACTTGGCTCAACCTTCGTGAGTGGAGTTAAAAGGAGTGGAATTTCAATTTCCATCCTTTTTGAGTGAATATCAAATTCTACTATTTTAATTATTTGAAATTCCTAAATTTCAATTTCCTTCTAATTTCCTCATTCAAACAAGTCAATTTTACTTCAAAGAATTTCAAATATTCAACATAAATGAATTACTTTATTAAATTGCCTCATCCAAACACACTATAAGTTAATGAATTTATGAGTTTTCCCATATATAATGTTCAACTTTTCTCATTTTTACTTAATATGAGATTTAGACTCACCTGGACTTTTCCACAATCTCCCACATGGTTATCAAACTCGCGAGTTAACTCGTTAACTTTGACGAGTTTATGTTCCTAGTCATGGCTTCTGAGTCAACTCGGAAGCAAACTCATTTTTCAACTACAAGTGGTAGAATCAGATGTAAAATCAATGGAGTCGTTTGAACTCACGAGTTTGTAGCAATTTGGCAAGTTCGAAAGAGGAAAATTTTGAAGACAAACAAAGCCGTTTGGAAGGGAAAACTCACCTGATTAGGGCTTCAATCTTTTGATATTAAGCTCCTTCTTCTTCGTTCTCCAGAGTTGCATCACCGACTTGTCATCGCGGCACTCTCTCTTGCCACTATGCTCGCCATCGACCATCATCTTGTAATCGTCCTTGGTTGCGTCACTCTGTGCAGAGCTCCCAAACAGAGCCATCGCCGAGGTCGACGTTGTTGTATCGCGTGAGCTTCTCCTTTTTAGAAAGGTCGCCACACCACTAAGAAGTTGCATTTCCCTCTCAGTAGAAGAAGTGTGGAGCAGCACGGAAGATGGGGATGAAAATTAGGGTTATTTATTTACTTTGGGGTAGAATGGGTATTAAAAATAATTAGTTATCTTTTTACTTTGGGGTAAAGTGGATATTAAAAGAAATTAGAGAGGTGCAAAAGAAATAAATGGGGGTGGAGGAAGTGGCAACCTCTCTCATGGACACACTCCACACTACAACTCATGCTTATTATCCGTTTTTTTTATTTATTTTGTAGTGAAATACTAAAATTAGATCATTATGTCTAGAAATGGATCAAATTAAGTGGATACTCATCCAAGTGCATCCTCATCTTATTTGTTTAAATTACTTTTAAGTTATATAATTTTGTGAACTTATTTGAATTGTTATTTATATAATTTTCTTTTTCATGTTAAGATAAACTCTTACGAGTTTATAAGGTAAACTCTTAAGAGTTTACGATATGAGCTTAATGGGCTTTCATGAGTTTATGTAAATTCTTGAGCTTGACGACCTTGACCTCTCTCTCTCTCAAATTCACATTGACACTTCCTCTTTGAGCTAATCACGAATACTCCTTCTTATATAAAAATTTATCTTAACAAAATAAACTTGCCTGATTAAAAAACTTTCGATATAAATACTTATTCGAGTCGGTTACCAACACAAACTTTAAGTTTCAATAACACTTATATGTCTTTCGAAGGAGATCATATGAAGAGACTATTCCAATAAGCTAAACTCTACCTACAGATAAAATTATCATAAACCCAAATGAGATTATGGATCATTCACGGTCAACTTTTTCATTTTAAAACTTACTCTTAGACTTGAATTTTGAAACAATAATTATATTGTGTTGACTTCTGATCATGATTTTATTTATTTATTTATATAAAAAAATGTATGAAATTTATTTAAATTGTTCAAAGGTGAACGAGTGTGTGTGTTTTGAGGTTCCAAGTGTTTAAACCTGAGTTTGAAGCTGAAAGTGTTGTGAGAAATGGAGATGAAAGAGAGTGAGTAATGGTGTGGTGTGATGAGAAGGAGAAGGAAGGAATGGATCCCCGTGCGATGCACGCTCGGGCCATACGATCGGAGAGCAAAGACCGTGCAGTGTGGAACAAACTCATAACAAACTACTCCAAATCAAACCTCTCTTCCTATGCCCGTTCCCTCTTCCATCATCTCCCTCGTCCTCCCAACGTCGTCTCATGGAGCGCTCTCATCTCCGGCCACTCCAACACTCTCTTCTCCCTCCGCCACTTCCTCGCCATGCTCCGCTACCCCACTCTCCCCAACCACCGCATTCTCGCTTCCCTCTTCGAATCCTGTGCCACCGTCTCCGCCCTGTCCTTCGCCCTCTCGCTCCACTCCCTTGCGTTTAAACTCGCCCTCGCCCGCAATCCCTTCACCGCCTCCTCCCTCCTCTCCCTCTACTCCAAGTTCCGCATGCCTTTCAGTGCCCGCAAAGTGTTCGACGATATTCCCCACCCGGATAATGTCTGTTTTTCCGCCTTGGTCATTGCTCTCGCTCAGAATTCCCGCTCTCTGGACGCTTTATCCGTCTTCTCAGACATGGCACGTCGGGGTTTTGCGTCCACTATTCACAGCGTTTCCGGGGGTTTACGCGCTGCGGGTCAGCTAGCTTCTTTGGAGCAGTGTAAAATGATGCATGCACACGTAATTGTTGCGGGGTTTGATACCAGTGTGGTGGTGGGTAGTGCTCTCGTTAATGGGTATGGTAAAGCTGGTGTTGTTAGCGATGCGAGGAGGGTTTTTGAGGATAGTTTGTCTGATATGAATATTGTGGCATGGAATGCGTTGATGGCTGCTTATGCGCAGCAAGGGGATTATAAATCTGCTTTTGAACTGTTTGAGTCTATGGAAGGTTGTAGACTTGTGCCCGATGGGTATAGCTTTTTGGCGATCCTGACTGCTTTGTGTAATGCTGGGATGTTTCGGCAGATTGATCAGTGGTTTACGAGGATGATTGTGAATTATGGTTTGGAGCCGAGTTTGGAGCATTGTACATGTTTGGTGGGTGCAATAGCACGTACTGGAGAATTTGATCGTGCTGAGAGGGTTGTGTTGAATATGCCGTTTGAGCCGGATGCTGCAGTTTGGCGAGCTCTGCTATCAGCTTGTTCGTATCTTGGTGAGGCCGACAGAGCTTGGTATATGGCAAAGAGGGTATTAGAGCTAGAGCCGCATGATCCTTTTGCTTATATTGTTGCTTCTAACGTGTTATCGAGTGTGGGGAGGTGGGATGATGTTGCAGAATTGAGGAAGATGATAAAGGATAGGAGGGCGAAAAAAGTAATAGGGAGGAGTTGGATTGAAGTGCAGGGAGAAGTTCATGTGTTTGTGGCGGCAGATTGGAAGCATAAGAGGTCCAAGGAAATTTATCAGAAGTTGCAAGAGCTTATGGGGGATATTGAAAAATTGGGGTATGTTCCTGTTTTGGATGAGGTGTTGCATAATGTTGAGGAGGAAAAGAGAAAAGAGGCTCTTTGGTATCACAGTGAGAAGTTGGCTGTTGCGTTTGGGGTGTTGTGTGGATCTGCACTACCAGGGAAGCCGTTAAGGATTGTGAAGAATTTGAGGATTTGTAAGGATTGCCACGAGGCTTTTAAGTATATGACAAGAGTTTTGGAAAGGGAAATTATTGTGAGGGATGTCAACAGATACCATAGATTTGTGAATGGTAACTGTACGTGTAGAGACACATGGTAGAATATGTTAGTGACTGTGAATATGTTAGAGGGTTATTTCAAATAGCAGAGGATACTGAGAAAGAGCCTGATTTTTCACATAGTGGTAGGTATTTTTCTTACTGTAGTCCTGTAGTAGGCTTTCATTTTTTTGGCGTTTTATCCTCTTTTTGAATTTGATCAAGTTTAAGATATTTCATCACGAACTTTTTTGTGAAGGCAGATAGGTGAATTGTGACTATGAAAATTGCTTACAAAACAAAAGATGTGTGGAATTTGTGTTATTCCCTTTGTTGTTTTCTCATGGTTATTACATGAAATTTAGTTAAGGAGGTTGGGCAGGGAAGTACTCTACTTAATCTACTTAACACATGATGAGTTAACAACATTCTGAAGAGTAGGTGAGTACACTTTGGGTCTCATGTCCCTGAAAGATTGCTTGTATGAGGGATGCTATTTCAGTCCCCATCAATAACTTGATTCGAAGTTCAAAGTCCCACTACGGAAAATAATTACACAAATTTACAAATGCAAGAACTGTTAAGACTTCTAGTTCATTGTCTTCACAATGAAAAGTTTAACTGCCAATTAGGAAACAAAGTTGATGGAAAAAGAGGGATATAGAAGGGTGGGCAAACAATAAAAGGTTATCCCTTTAAAATAACAAGTAATAATTATATAGGTTTCATTACATTGTTTTCTTTCTTTGACTTTGAAGCCACTTAAATTCTTGACTTGACTTGCTATCTAGGATGTGCTAAATTTCTATCTGATTAATCATTGGTAAATTAATGAATGGTCATTTTATCAGAGTTTACCATTTTTGGTTCTTGGGTGATTCTATATAAAGCATTTCTAATATATGCTGACTTCTTGTTTTGATTTGTATTAGAACTTCGTCCTAATCACCTTTTTCACTGTTTCTAGTTTTAATCACTTGAAAAACTGCATCATATACAGAGAGACATCGGGGAGAATGGAATGGAGAAAGCTTGAATGTTTTTGGAATTTGTCAATGTCAAAACACGCCTCATCTGTCGGTCAAAGAAGTGAAAGTTTCTTCACCATTGGCTGCCTTGGGGACGTCTTTGATTGGTAAATTCAACAGCTTATACAAAACTCAATACTCACTTCTTACTTGGTCTAAAGAATGAATTGTCAGTTTCAAAGGCTAAAGTTATTGAAAGATACAACATATATTATAGATATTCTTCTACAGATGTTGCTGCAAAGCATACAATTATTGAAAGATGATATATATATATATATATATATATATATATATATATATATATATATATATATATATATATATATATATATATATAAGGATACTCACAATGACTACCTAGTGCTACATCTACACCCTACTTGATTAAAACACAATACATACCTTTCTTATTTTATATATTATTCGCATCCTTATTATTTTAAGAAATTACAGAAGTATATGTGCATGTGCACACATTCGACAAATTGGATGTTTTTGAATTAGTTAAAATAAAAATTGAGTTATTCTAAAAGTAAGTTTTTTCATAGTTATTTCTTTTAGTATTTATTTTCTATATACTGAATTTTAAAAATTTGAAGTGTTTTAATATTATTCTAATTATTATGTATACTAAATTTTAGATAAATGATGTATTTCTAATTAAATATATTTATAATCAATATTTACTTATATTTTTAAAAAGTATATTATATGTCTAACTAAATTTGCTTAATGAATTGTCAAATAATATTAAAAAGGACTCATTGTGAATAATATTAAATGTACATTTCACATTCTCCCTTTGATGGCTGAAAGATTTTCCATTCAACCTGTTATTGACAAAAGAAAATTACATCAAAGGGATATATTGAGAAAAGACATTGATAGAAGAAAAGTATTAAAGAAGAAAAGTTTTGGAGAAGAAAAGTATTGAAGAAGAAAAGTATCAAAAAAAGAAAAACATCTAAGATGAAAAAGCGTTGAAGTGGCAAAATATATATTATTTTTTCTTTTTTTTAATTTAAAGTTTTGTTATTTTAATTTAAATTATTTTTTAATTTTATAAGTATTTTTATAATTATTTTATTTATATAATTAATATATACTATTTTCTATTTTATTTGAATTTTTTAATTCTTTTTAAAATTAAAATTTTTAATTTTAATTATTTTTTTCTTTATTTTTTATATTTTTAAATTTAACTTTAATATAATTTGTTAAAAAATTAATAAAAGTAAAAATTAAATATAATTAAAAAAAATAAACTGAATTTATAAAAATGAAAACGATATATAATATATATATATATATATATATATATATATATATAT